>ERZ773359.1939-NODE-1939-length-27277-cov-12.691977_pt1 | contig 27277 bp, 26 predicted proteins | sample MGYA00374955_ERZ773359 | MGnify/ENA primary metagenome ERZ773359 (study PRJEB29098, sample SAMN04486028) | biogas fermenter metagenome | study: EMG produced TPA metagenomics assembly of the Biogas fermentation microbial communities from Germany - Plant 4 DNA1...
GCTTACACAAACTCTTGGCTGTGATTGTGTTTCTGTTGTTCGGTTTTCAAGGTTCAAGAGCTAGTCCGATTGACTCGCTCTTTAGTACTGCCGCCTGGATTGTATCTCCGGGCGGCAGCGAAATCATCATAACACATTTTGTGTGCTTCGTCAACCAGGTTTTTTCCTGAGACGAAATTTGCTGCCGTTCAGCGGTTCCCCGCCGACGGACTCATATCATAGCATCGGTGAAGTGTAGATGTCAATTGGGATTTTGCTCTTATTTTTCTTCGTCGCCTTCGTCTTCTTCACCAACGATATTAGCTACTGCGACAACCTTGTCGCCTTCATCAAGACGCATCAATGTTACACCTTGAGTGTTGCGTCCCTGGACAGATATATCGCTGACACGCAGTCGGATCATGATGCCTTCCATGGAGATGATCATTACCTCATTTGACTCCTGCACTAGGAGTACGTCAGCAATAGCACCTGTCTTTTCTGTCTTGTTCAGTGTCTTAACACCTTTACCACCCCGAGCGGTACGGCGGTACTCGGTTACTGGTGTACGCTTTCCATAGCCGTTTTCTGTAACAACCAAAAGATCAGCACCGTTTGCTACGCCAAGCCCTACCACCCAGTCGTTCTCTTCAAGAGTGATACCTTTTACACCGCGGGCAGTCCGGCCCATGCTGCGGACTTCTTCTTCGGCAAAGCGAATGGCCTGTCCCTCTCTAGTGACCAGCATAATCTCTTTGTCGCCATCTGTGAGCTCAACACCGATCAGTTCATCGCCTTCATCGAGGGTGATACAGATGATACCACCTGTTCGATTTGTATCGAACTCGCTGAGCACCGTCTTTTTGACTACGCCATACTTTGTTACCATCACCAGGTATTGATCATCGGCGTACTCAGTGATCGGTATAGTTGTCTGGATCCGCTCTTCGGGCATCAAGCTCAAGAGATTTATGATCGCCGTGCCGCGCGCATTGCGGCCAGCTTCAGGGATTTCGTGGCCACGCAGCCGGTAGACTCGCCCTTGGTTGGTAAAGAAGAGCACTGTGCTGTGTGTGCTTGCAACAAAGAGCTGTTCCACAAAATCGTCTGACTTGGTATTCAGCGCTGTAATACCCCTTCCGCCCCTATGCTGAGGGCGGTAAGTATCAACGGGCAGGCGCTTAATGTAACCATCATGGGTGACAGTTACGACAATATCCTCTTCGGCTATCAAGTCTTCGAGGTCTAGATCTCCGCCAGACCGTCCGATAATAGTGCGTCTTTCATCGGCGAACTCTTCTTTAATAGCGAGGAGTTCTTCTTTGATTATTTCATAAACCAGTCGGATATCTCCGAGAATTTCCCGCAGGCGGGCAATGGTTTTCTGGAGATCAGCGTATTCGGCTTCGATTTTTTCCCGTTCAAGGCCAGTCAGTCTGCGGAGCTGCATATCCAAAATAGCTACAGCCTGCCGTTCTGTAAGCCCAAAACGCGTCATGAGCTGCTGACGGGCCACCTGGTCATTTTCTGCTGAGCGAATCAGGTTAATGATTTCGTCAATATTATCAAGGGCAATTCTGTATCCTTCTAGGATATGTGCCCGCTCTTCGGCTTTGCGAAGATCAAACCTGGTGCGGCGGACTACTACTTCTTTCTGATGATTGAGGTAGTGCTGCAGTGTTTCCCGCAGAGACAAGATCTTAGGCTCATTGTCTACTAGAGCCAGCATGATCACACCAAAAGTCTCCTGCAGTTGGGTGTGCTTGTAAAGGCGGTTGAGTACAACGTGTGGGTTAGCGTCACGACGCACCTCAATAACCACTCGCGTACCAGTTTTATCCGACTCATCCCGCAGATCGGTGATACCCTCGACCTTTTTATCGCGCACCAGCTCGGCAATTTTCTCAACAAGCCGGGCTTTATTGACCATGTATGGAATTTCGGTGACCACTATCCTGGTCTTGCCGTTGGACATCTGCTCAATTTGAGTTTTTGCCCGGACTCTGATCTTGCCGCGCCCAGTTTCATATGCTTCCTTAATCCCTTCACGGCCGAGGATAATCGCTCCAGTAGGAAAGTCAGGGCCTTTAATATGACTCATTAATTCTTTCGTGGTTATCTCTGGGTTATCAATCATGGCCACAAGCCCGTCTATTACCTCGCCCAAGTTATGGGGCGGAATATTAGTGGCCATACCTACAGCAATACCCTGGGCTCCGTTCACCAATAAGTTGGGGAATCTGCTTGGAAGAACACTGGGCTGCTCAAGAGTTTCGTCAAAGTTTGGTACGAAATCAACCGTGTCTTTTTCGATATCACGCAGCATCTCCATTGCAATTTTAGAGAGGCGTGCTTCGGTGTAACGCATAGCGGCTGGTGGGTCACCATCCACGCTGCCGAAGTTACCCTGTCCGTCGACCAGCATAGCGCGATATGAGAACGGCTGTGCCATGCGTACCATCGCATCGTAAATGGCTGAGTCACCATGTGGATGGTACTTACCCATGACTTCGCCCACAATTCTCGCTGATTTCTTATGTGGACGATCATATCTCGTACCCAGCTCGCTCATGCCGTATAAGATGCGGCGTTGGACTGGTTTGAGGCCATCGCGTACATCAGGCAGAGCACGTTCAACTATGACACTCATAGCATAGTTGATGTACGAGGTTTTCATTTCTTCAGTTATGTTAACGGGAACGACTTTATCCCCGCCCAAATTAACGCTCACTAGCTACACCCCATCTCTTAGACGTCAAGGTTCGTAACTTCTTTAGCATGTGTTTCGATGAACTCTCGGCGCGGCTCGACCTTTTCACCCATCAGCGTCGTGAAAATGTCATCGGCACGAACTGCATCATCAACTCTGAGCCTCAGGATTGTACGTTTTTCCGGGTCCATTGTGGTTTCCCACAGCTGCTCGGCGTTCATCTCTCCTAGACCCTTGTATCTCTGAATAGCGATTCCTTGACGTCCAATTTCGTCCAACAGTTGGTTCAACTCATCATCAGAATAGCAATAGTGGACCTGCTTGCCTTTTCTAACCTGATATAGGGGCGGCAGCGCAATGTACACATACCCGTTTTCCAAGAGAGGCCGCATATACCGGTAGAAGAATGTCAGCAGTAGTGTTCTAATGTGAGCACCGTCTACGTCTGCGTCGGTCATCAAAATGATCTTGTGGTACCGTGCTTTATCTAGATCAAAGTCTTCACCGACGCCAGTACCAAAAGCGGTAATCATGGCGCGAATTTCTTGGTTGTTCAGAATCTTATCTAGGCGCGCTTTTTCCACATTTAGGATCTTACCTCGCAGCGGTAGGACTGCCTGGAAACGGCGATCACGGCTCTGCTTGGCGGTACCACCAGCCGAATCACCTTCGACGATGAATATTTCACACAGCTCAGGATCGGTGATACTGCAGTCCGCCAGCTTTCCTGGAAGAGATGATACGTCTAGTGCTGTCTTCCGGCGGGTAAGCTCCCGAGCTTTGCGAGCAGCCTGACGCGCTCTTTGAGCTTGGATACACTTCTCGATGATGCGTTTCGCCTCTGTGGGATTCTCCTCTAAGAAGATGGCAAGCTGTTCTGCCACAACAGACTCCACAGCTCCCCTTACATCACTATTGCCCAGTTTGGTCTTAGTCTGGCCTTCAAACTGAGGATTAGGAATGCGTACGCTGATGACGGCAGTGCAGCCTTCTCGCACGTCTTCACCAGAGAGATTTTCCTCATTCTGCTTAAGCATGTTCCGCTTACGGGCATAGTCATTAAAAGTGCGCGTTAACGCCGATCTAAATCCGGTTAGGTGGGTTCCACCCTCATGCGTATTGATGTTGTTAGCAAAGCTGAGAATGATCTCAGAGTATCCGTCGGTGTACTGCATGGCTACTTCGACTTCTAGATCTTCTGATACTGCGTTCAAGTAGATCGGCGTCTTGTGCAGCACATTTTTATTGCGATTGATATATTCGACAAATGAGACAATTCCGCCGTTATAAAGGAACCAATGCCGACGCCCTGTTCGGTGATCGGTGAAGTACATTTCTATTCCCTTATTGAGAAACGCCAGCTCCCGCAGTCGATAAACAATCATCTCTGCCTGAAATACTGTGGTCTCGAAGATCTGTGCATCAGGCTTGAATCGAATTAGGGTCCCTTTTTCTTGTGTCGGCCCTAAGTCCTCAAGTGTGGAGACAGCATTACCCCGCTCAAAACGCTGGCGATAGTGGCGGCCATTGTACCACACCTCAGCTTCTAACCATTCAGAAAGGGCGTTAACGACTGACACACCTACGCCGTGGAGACCGCCTGAAATCCTGTAGTGGCTGCCTTCTTCACCGAATTTACCACCGGCATGAAGTACCGTAAGTACTGTTTCAAGTGTTGACTTGCCTGTTTTCGGGTGAATATCAGTGGGAATACCGCTGCCATTGTCGCGCACAGATAGAGATCCATCATCATGGATTTCTACGTCAATGCGGTCACAGTAGCCAGCCATCGCTTCATCTATGGAGTTATCGACAATTTCAACAAATAAATGGTGAAGCCCATAGATGTCCGTATTGCCGATGTACATGCCGGGACGGCGTCTGACGGCTTCCAACCCTTCCAAGACTTGAATCTGTTCTGCTGTATAGTTTGTGGCCATGTTCTTCTCCAACAGCTATCTACTCCTCGCAAGTGTTTACGTCTCTCAGCCATTCTTGAGCTCTCTTTTGGAGTGTCACTGAAGATATGGGAGATAGGTAAACAGTCTTCTCAGTAATAACACATGAAACAGGCTCATTAGTTAATCTTACCACAAAACCCTCTTCGTGCGCGGTCTTTAGGAAGCCCTGGTTGAGCTCCCCGCCGTTGCGCAAATTAATAATGGCAATAATTTCGCGGAATGAAATCATCTTCTCGCTGCCTATATGCAGAAACATTAAACTACCCCTCTAACCTATTTTGCCCGCGTCTATTCTGAAGACAGCCGCATCGGCTAGGATGTCCTGAGTAAAACTGCCTAAATGGGTTGTGGTAATTACAGTCTGAGCCTTTTTATTCAGCAATTCTACCAGGAATTCACGGCGCGACTTATCGAGCTCCGACATAACATCATCCAGGAGCACCACCGGGTATTCCCCCGTTTCCTGATAGATTAATTCCATTTCTGCCAATTTACATGAAAGGACCGCCGTTCTCTGCTGCCCCTGGCTGGCATAGGTCTTGGCATCTTGGCCGTTGACTGAAAAAAACAGGTCATCGCGATGCGGGCCTGTTATGGTATAGCCGCGGCTGACTTCTTGTGGACGTTCCTTCTTCATCTGCGCAAGCATATAGCGGCCGAAACTGCCTGCATCACCTATCCGATCCCATTGTTTGAGATCCATTCCAAACGGGGCATAGCTGATACTCAGTTCTTCTACACCACCTGTTATGTGCTTGTGTATGTCTGCAGCGAGTATGCTGAGCTGATCTACAACAGCGCGGCGCCGCTGCATAACGCGATCTGCTAGATCAGCGAGCTGCCCATCCCAAATGGGCAGCTGGTTAAGGAGTCCAGCGTTGTAAGGTGCGTCTTTCAGCAATTGATTACGCTGACGCAGAACCCTCTGAAACTTCAGCAGGTTATTTCGATAAAGAGCATCGGTCTGACAAATCTGAATATCCAAAAAGCGGCGGCGTTCGCTCGGCGATCCTTTGATGAGCTGCATGCTGTCAGGGGTAAATAAGACCACATTCAGTTTCCCAACAAAGTGGTTCGCGGTAGTGGCCTTCTGGTTAACAAACAGCTTCTTAGGACTGTCCTGCTGCACGATAACGCGCAGATCGATATCAGCATTTCTTTCAACTCGCCCATGAACATGGGCAGCTGTTTCATCATGGTAAATCAGCTCGGTCTCGCGGCCTGTTCGATAAGACTTACTCATGGCCAGAATATACATGGCCTCTAATAGGTTGGTCTTCCCTTGGGCATTGTTTCCGACGAAGATGTTGAGCACGGGATGAAGCTCAATTGCGGCGTGCTGATAATTTCGGAAATTTTTCAACTGAAGCTGCTTAATTCTCATGTTTCACAACTCAGCCGCCACTTTGATTATACCATAACCTTCGATGGCAATCTCATCTCCCGGCACAACTTTTTTGGCACGCCGAGTTTCAACGGTGCCATTAAGAGAAACCAAACCAGATTGAATCATGATCTTGGCCTCAGCTCCACTTGAAACAACATTTGCCCATTTGAGCAGCTGATCAAGCTGGATCGTCTCAGTTTTTATCGTCACAATTTTCATAAACTCACCCTTTTTAGATGCGGATCGGCATTAGGATGTATAGATGATTGTTATGCTCTGCAGGCCTAATTAAAGCCTGGCGTGGCCCTGGTTCGAACTTAAACATCACTTGATCCGCATCAGTAGCTTTTAGCATATCCAGAATAAACCGCGGTGAATAAGCAGATTTGCCATTTCCGCCAGTATGTTCCACGTTGAATTGTTCAACAGAACGGCCCAGTTCTGTCTGCATACCTAACTCTAATACACCGTCAGTAACTTGAATAATTACGGGCTGAGTCCCTTTACGATCAAAGAGAGCTGCTCGTTCGATCGCGTGCAGTAGATGCTGTCTATTCATGACAATCGTTATTTCCTGTTCAGTGTACAGTACCGGGCGATAGTTAGGAAACTTGCCGTCAATCAGGCGAGTAGTGAAAACGGTGTCATTAAAGCGGAAAGCCAGTTGGTTTTCACCATAGTAGACATCAATGAGCGTTTCATCCATGGGCAGACATCTCAGAAGTTCATTGATATTCTTCCCGGGAACAATGACTTCCATCGTGTCTGTGGTCAGGAAAGGTACTTCTGCTTTGGCGTAGGCCAAGCGATTAGAGTCGGTGGCAACCACCTTCAGTTCTCCATCAGATATTTCAAATAGAACGCCCTGCAGAATCGGTCTTTGATCATCGCTGCTCACGCAAAATAAAGTACTGTGAGCTAACTTGCTTAATTCATAGTCAGTCAAAGACATGATTTTCTGATCACAAATAGGAGGAGCGGGAAACTCGTCGCCCAGCAATTCGTTCAAAGTGAATTCTGTCGTACCCGCTGTAATTATGACTTGATTATCTCGTTTTTCAAAGATTACTGGGCCCGCTGGCAGTTTTCTAACTAAAGCTGAAAATAACTTGCCATCAAGGATAGCTGTACCAGGAGCAATGGTGGTACACTCTGTTTCTGTTTTTACAGAGATCTCTAAATTGTTAGCCGTTAAGGTCAATCTATTGCGATCAACTTGGAGTTGAATTCCGCTCAAGATCTGTAGAGTGCTGCTTGTCGATACTGCTCGTTCGACAAGGCGGACGCCTTCAGTTAAGGCGGTACTGTCAATTTGAAAATGCATAAATATACCTCCTGTGGAATAATCGCTTAGGGAGATAGTATAGGGTTAAATACATAAATATTCTTAGTCGTAGTAATAGTAGGCTGTGTGGGTTTGTGGAAAACCTTTGTTTGCCGTTAGAATCGCAGTTTTCCACAGATCACAAACTGTGCATCAATGCAAAAAGTTATCCACAGTATCCCTCAGGGAAAAAACGCGCGCCAAACTTGTTAATAGAGTTTTCCACAGCTTGTCCTATGAATTCTGCCGTATAGTATCGACCAATTCGCGTATAGTCACCTGCAGGGCTGGATCCATCTTGATCGCGCTCTGAATCTTGTCGCAGGCGTGTATCACTGTGGTGTGGTCACGGCCGCCAAACTCTGATCCAATCTGCGGCAGCGAGCTGTCGGTCATCTCGCGAGATAAGTACATGGCAACCTGGCGGGGAAAAGCGATCTTCTTGGTCCTTTTTTTCGACTTCATGTCCGCTATCTTGATGCCATAGTGATTAGCTACCACAGCCTGGATCTGTTCAATTGTGATCGGACGGTTTTTCGGAGCTTGAATCAGGTCCTTTAGCGCTTCAGACGTTGTCTCTACGTTTACTGGGACATTGTTAAGGTTGGCATAAGCTATCACTCTAATGAAAGCACCTTCAAGCTCGCGAATATTGCTCTGGATATGGGTCGCGATGTAGGTCAGGACTTCTGGATCGACCCGGTAGTTCTCCATATCTGCTTTTTTCTTCAGAATTGCAATCCGCGTCTCAAGATCAGGCGGCTGAATATCAGTAATAAGGCCCCATTCAAACCGGCTCCGCAGCCGTTCTTCGAGCGTAGGGATTTCTTTGGGAGGCCGATCTGATGAAATCACGATCTGGCGATTTGCCTCATAGAGGGCATTAAAAGTATGGAAGAACTCTTCTTGTGTCGATTCTTTGCCCGCGACGAACTGAATATCGTCAATGAGGAGCACGTCCACATTACGATATTTATTGCGGAACTCCACCATTGATTTCTTCCCAATGGCGGTAATTAGATCGTTGGTAAAAGTCTCTGAAGTTACATAAACTACATTTATATTAGGATCTCTTTCCATGGCCATATGGCCAATGGCATGCATCAAGTGCGTTTTTCCCAGCCCAACCCCTCCGTAGAGAAACAGCGGGTTATAAGCCTTAGCAGGCGCTTCAGCTACAGCTAAAGAAGCTGCATGCGCGAAACGATTGGAGTTACCGACCACGAAAGTGTCGAAGGTATAGCGCGGATTAAGGATAGAAGAAATAGGCTCCTGTCCTTGTCCTTGGGACGGAGCGGGAGCTGCGCTTTCCGGTTCCTCGACGATTTCTGGTGATTCAGGTTCAAAAACTTCGGGTTCGGAACTCTTCGATTCTGTAAGGGGCTTGAGATTGCTGGGAATGACAAGTTTAAGGTCCCAGTCCTTGTTTACTACATGGCGGAGTGTTTTGCGCAGGGGAGCCGCGTAGCGTGCATCAACCCAGTCTCGGGTAAACTCGTTTGGAAGCTCTACGAAGAGCGTATTTCCCTCAAAGTGGACTGGCCGGCTGTCTTTGATCCACGTATCAAATGATGGTTTAGCGAGTTCAGAAGCCATAATTTCTAAGACTTCCTGCCAAATCAGCTCCAACTGATCTATTTGGCTCATGAAATGCCCTCCTACATTTGCAGTCATCATTGTGGATTTCTGGATTTATCCACAGGTTCCTTCTTTTAATTTTGATGTTGATAACTTCCAGTGGATAGAAAGATTTTTCCTATACACAGAAAAGCATGTGGTTATACACAAGTTTATCCTAGAGGGAATACACGATGCAATGGGCAAAACAAAAGTTATCCACAATAACCACAGTTTATCCACATATCTTGTTGTTCTTGGGGATAGCTCGACTATCCATAATTCATCCCAACAACTGTCCACAACTGTTGTGAATAACTTTTGGGTTAGTTTTTTGTGGAAAACAAGGCAGGAAAGCGATTTCCGCAAAGACCCCACTATCAGCGGTTTTTAATTATCCACAAAGGGTGTCGAAACCCACTTATGCACAAGTTATCTACAAGCTGTGGATAAGAAATCTCGATGCCATCGAGTCACAAAAGGGGAGAACAAGTGTTTAGGTGAAGTTATTCACACTTTGCCCACCTAAGGTTGGTTGACATCTGTGGGTTAAGTGGATATCCTTGAAGAGGCTCTAAGTGGCTGTGCAAAAAGCAATTTCCCGAAATTAGGTTGACATGCTTTTTCGTAATAAGATATAATTTTCTATGTATGTGAGCGCGTCGTTGGAAGGAGGTCTTGTCATGAAGCGTACTTTTCAACCTAAGAATCGCCGGCGCAAGAGAAACCATGGCTTTCTTGCAAGAATGCGCACCAAGGGTGGCCGGAGAGTATTAGCCCGCCGCCGCAGCAAAGGGAGACATGTTCTGTCGGCATAGCTTCAGTGGACCCGATATACGGGTCTTTCTCTTAAATGGTTCTTGTTTGGCTCGGGAAGCGGGTCTACAATCCCTGGAGGAATGTTTTTTAAATGGAACGCTTGGGTTCAAATGAAGATTTCCGGCGCGTCTATGCTGCAGGCAAGGTGCAGTACGGCCGCTATGTCGTTGTGACGGCTCTCCCTGTAGATGAGGACGTTACCCGAGTCGGTTTTTCGGTTAGTAAGAAGGTTGGGAAGGCTGTTGCACGCAATCTGATAAAGCGGCGTTTGCGGGAGATAGTCAGGACTGCGGCTGAGTTAAAACCCGGCTACCACGTGGTTGTAGGTGCCAAGCGCTCCAGCACGAGTGCGACCTATAATCAGCTGCGGGCAGATGTTCTCCGGGCAATGCAGGGATTGGGCCTTCTACCGAGAAGTATTGGCGGTGGGGAAAAATGATTAAGATTATCCTTCTATTAATTCGTGGATATCAGAGGTTCGTTTCCCCTCTTCTGCCGCGCAGCTGTCGCTTTTACCCCACCTGTTCTGAATATGCGCGACAGGCTGTGATTAAGCACCGCTGGAAAGGCCTTTGGCTTGCTATCCGGCGTATTTCGCGCTGCCACCCACTTAACCCCGGTGGCTACGATCCAGTTCCTTAGTATTGAATGGGGGCTCAGTCAAAAATGGGATACATTACGAGTGCCCTTGCATGGGTGCTCCAGTATATTTCTGAAGCGGTAGGCAGTTATGGTCTGGGTATCATAATTGTTACTTTTCTTCTGCGTCTAGTGCTGTATCCGCTTACCGTCAGCCAAGCAAAAAGCATGGCCAAACTGAAGAAAATTCAGCCGGAACTTGAAGAGATTCAGAAGAAATATAAGGACAAACCTGAGGAATATCAAAAACGTACAGTTGAATTGTACCAGAAACACGGTGTTAATCCATTAGGCGGCTGTCTACCACTGCTGCTTCAGTTACCTATTCTCTGGGCCTTCTTCCCCATTCTGCGGGAACTCCCAACCAGTGATATTACTAAGTTCATGGGGATATGGGAACTCAGTCAAGTCGCAAAAGATCCTTTATATATTTTGCCGATCCTTTCGGGTGTCACCACCTGGCTGCAGTCTAAGGTTACATCGACCGGGGACAGCAGTCAAAGTGCAATGCTGGTGGTTATGCCCATCATGATTGGTTTCATGAGTGCTCAGTTCCCGGCTGGTTTGGTTTTGTATTGGATCACAAGTAACCTGTTCAGCATTGGCCAGCAGCTTTGGATTAACAAGAAGGTGCTTTCAGCTGAACAAGGAGGCAATGCTAAATGAGGTCAGTAGAAGTTGAGGCCCGTACCGTTGACGAGGCTGTAGAAGAGGCCCTGGCGAGATTGGGTGCCAGCCGCGACGAAGTAAAAGTCACTGTGCTGGAGGAAGGTTCGAAAGGTCTCTTTGGTATTCTCGGTTCTAAGCAAGCGAAGGTCTTGGTAGAAAAACTTCCCGCAGCCCATGAGCGCAAGCTGGAAAAGACTATTGCGTTTCTCAATGAGCTCCTGCTGAAGATGGGAGTCAGCGCCCAAGTTAACGGTACCTCAGATGAAGAAACGATCAATATTGAGATTACCGGCGATGATCTAGGGACATTGATTGGGCGCCGCGGACAGACCTTAGATGCAATCCAGTACCTTACGGGGCTGGCTGTTAACCGGCAGTCTAGTGATGAATGGCACCGTATTGTCATTGACGTAGAAGGTTACAGAGCTCGGCGTACCGAAACTCTGCGGAGCTTAGCTCAGAGATTAGGTGCCAAAGCGGTATCTACTGGCAGGCGGGTTGCCCTCGATCCTATGAATGCAGCTGAAAGACGCATCATCCATCAGGAACTGCAGAGCTTTGAGGGTGTTGAGACCCACAGTGAAGGAAGAGAGCCGTACCGCAGGGTCATCATTGTTCCAACCAAATAAGCTAAAATTGGAGAGGGCGTGCCTAGTGTACGCCCCTTTTTAGTATGTGGTAGAATATCCACGAGGTGATCAGCTTGACAGAACAGACTATAGCTGCAATCGCTACTGCTGTTGGAGAAGCCGGAATCGGTATCGTACGCCTCAGCGGTAAAGAGGCTTTTGATATTGCAGAGAAAATGTTTGTCACAAAACGGGGAGATTCTCCAAAGAGTCTTCCTGGTTATTCAGCGCGCTACGGCCGAGTGGTCGATCCCTATCAAGGGCGCACAATAGATGAAGCTATTCTGCTGGTTATGCGGGGCCCCTATTCCTATACGGGCGAAGATGTGGTAGAGTTTCAATGCCACGGTGGCGTTGTTGTAGTGCAGAAGATCTTAGAAACAGCCCTGCGTTTAGGAGCCCGTATGGCTGAACCTGGAGAGTTCACCAAACGAGCATTCTTGAATGGCCGCCTAGACCTGTCGCAGGCCGAGGCGGTCATTGATGTGGTTCGCTCGCGTACTGAAGAGAGCCTTGCGGTGGCGGTAGATCAGCTAGAGGGCAGTCTCAGTAAGCGGATCAGCGCCATTCGTGAACAGCTCTATGATTTGGTTGTGCGTGTAGAAGCAATCATTGATTATCCCGAAGATGACATACCTGAGCTGGAAGTTGACGAGATGGCAGAGGTTATTCGTACAGTAATTGGGGAGCTGGAGCGGTTGATTGCCACTGCCGATCAAGGCAAGGTTCTGCGTGAAGGCCTCAAAGCTGTCATTACGGGCAAGCCTAATGTGGGTAAGTCTAGTTTGCTCAACCGCCTTCTCGATGAACAGCGTGCTTTAGTCACAGACATCCCCGGCACAACGCGAGACACAATTGAAGAAGTCTTAAATCTGCGGGGCATTCCCCTGCGGTTGATTGACACAGCCGGCATCCGCGAAAGCGACGATGTGGTAGAACGTCTCGGTGTGGAACGCGCTGTGCAGCTTTGGGGTGAGGCCGATTTGATTATCCACGTGATGGATGGCAGCGTGCCCTTAAGCAGCGAAGACCGGGAAATCCTGGCTAGAACGAGAGATAAACTCCGGGTTGTGGTAATTAATAAATCTGACCTACCGCGGGTTTGGAGTCTTGATGACCTAGATGCGAGAGATTTGGGAGAAGCACCTGTAGTCGAAATCTCACTGTTGGAAGGCGAGCTTACTCCGTTAGTCGATGCCGTAGTTGGGTTGGTCAGCAAGGGCGGTATCAGGGAGAGCACAGCCAGTCAAGCAATTGTGACCCGGGCTCGACATAAAACAGCCCTTGAGGAAGCGAAGGCTGACTTAGAGAACGCCCTAGAGACGTTGTCTATGGGGTTACCTCTAGACCTCATCTCTGTGGGGCTGCAGGGTGCATTGGAGCATCTTGGTGAGATCACTGGAGAAACTGTCCGGGAGAACATTATCGACCGGATTTTTGCCCAATTCTGTATTGGAAAGTAGGAGCAAGCATGAGCAAGAACTATGACGTAATTGTCGTTGGAGCAGGTCATGCAGGATGTGAAGCGGCCTATGCTGCGGCCAAACTAGGCTGCAGGACTCTGCTCTTGACTATAAATCTAAGCACGATTGCCTTGATGCCCTGCAATCCGGCCATCGGAGGGCCAGCAGCGAAGAGTCACTTGGTGCGCGAAATAGATGCCCTTGGAGGATTGATGGGCAGAATTATAGATAATTCATTTTTGAATATTCGCCTGCTCAATGAAAGCCGCGGCCCTGCCGTCCGCGCACTCAGAGCCCAAGCCGATAAAGTGCTATATCAGAGTCTGATGACTCAGGCGCTGGAGAGTGCGCCCAACCTTGATGTCCGGCAGGGAATTGTAACAGAGATCTTGGTAGAAGACGGCGCTGTTCAAGGCGTGAAGACCAAGCACGGTGTGGAGTTTACCGCTCCCGCTGTTATTCTGGCAACTGGGACGTTCCTGCGGGGAGTCTTGGTTGTTGGGCAGCTGCGCTATCCGGGCGGACGTGCAGGAGAGCCGGGGGTAAATGAGCTTTCTGAAAACCTCGAAAGCCTAGGAATCGAGCTATCGCGGTTCCAAAGCGCGACTCCTCCCCGCCTTCATGCTGATAGCGTAGATTACGAAAAACTGACGGAGCAGCCGGGTAGTCCTGTCCCTCTGCGCTTTTCTTTCGATTCAGACCACGACGATCGGCCGCAGATTCCGTGCTGGTACACACGTACCACACCCAAGACAATTGAAGTCATTCGGGATAACCTGCATCATTCGCCAATTCAGAGCGGCAGCGTTGTCGGCGAAGGCCCTCGTTTCTGCCCATCAATTGACCGAAAAGTGATGCGTTTTCCGGACAAACTTGATCATCAAGTTTTCTTAGAACCAGAAGGGCGCTATACCAAGGAACTCTACTGCTTGGGATTAACTACGGCTATGCCTGAGTATGTGCAAGAAGAGATCGTCCGGTCCATTCCAGGATTAGAACATGCGAAAATCATGCGCCCTGGTTATGCAGTTGAATATGACTATATACCACCTTCACAGATGACGCTAAGCCTAGAGTCGCGGGTTGTGTCTGGGCTTTTCACTGCCGGACAGATCAACGGCACTTCTGGTTATGAAGAGGCGGCCGCTCAGGGTATAATCGCGGGCATTAATGCCGCTCACAAAGTGCTGGGTAAAGAGCCTGTGATCCTGCGGCGCTCCGAAGCTTACATCGGTGTCCTGGTAGATGACTTGGTCACTAAGGGAACCACTGAGCCGTATCGGATGATGACTTCGCGGGCCGAATACCGCCTGCTTTTAAGAGTCGACAATGCTGATCTCCGGCTTCGGCCTCTTGGCTACAAGTTGGGCCTAGTCGGAGAAGAACAGTTTGCACGTTTCAACGACAAACGCCGCCTAATCAACGAGACCATTAATTGGTTGAATGTTACACGTGTCAATCCGACCGCTGAAGTTCGGGCTAAACTCCAGGAGTTGGGCTCTGGAGATTTAAAGAAAAGCGTCAGTTTGGCGGATCTGCTGCAGCGGCCAGAACTTTCGTTTGCTGACTTGAAGTTCTTTGCCGATTGCCCTGAACTTCCAGGTGAAGTCATCGAGCAGGTTGAGATTTCGGTGAAGTACGCAGGTTATGTCGAGCGTCAGCTGCGGCAGGTAGCCGAGTTTCAGCGCCTAGAGGATGTCAAGATCCCTGATAATATCGATTACATGAAAATCCATGGTTTGCGAACTGAAGCACGGGAAAGACTCACAGCAGTGCGGCCCGTCAATTTAGGCCAGGCTGCTCGAATCTCAGGAGTATCCCCAGCAGATATCAGTGTGTTGGCTGTGGTATTAAAGGATGTGGACAAGTATGTCTCTGCATGATCGCTACGATGTGATCGTGGTTGGAGCAGGCCATGCTGGCTGTGAAGCGGGTCTGGCTGCCGCTAAGATGGGGAAAAGAACAGCGGTTCTTACTCTCAGTCTAGATAATGTAGCTCTGCTCCCCTGCAACCCTTCCATAGGAGGCTCTGGCAAGGCGGCGCTTGTTAGAGAAGTTGATGCCTTGGGCGGCGAAATGGGTAAGAATTGCGATGCCACTTTGATGCAGGGCCGGATGCTTAATACACGTAAAGGCCCTGCTGTCCAATCCCTACGGGTGCAGCTGGATCGCAAGCTATACCAGCGCCGCATGAAGTACGTTCTCGAGACAACCCCTAACCTTTTCTTGAAGGAAGGTTTGGTGACTAGGCTGCTCGTTGAAAACGGTCATGCTGCAGGTGTTAAGCTCCAGGATGGCACTACGCTCTACAGCGATGTTGTTATACTGGCAACAGGCACTTATCTTGACTCGGAAATTCACATTGGTGAGGTTCGCTATTCCGGTGCTCCGCAGGGGCAGCGTCCATCGATTGACCTAGCGCGAAACCTGCGCGATCTGCTTCCTATAGTGCGCTTTAAGACGGGAACACCACCACGTGTTAATCTGCGCTCGTTAGATTACAGCAAGTTGTCCAAGCTAGAAGGAGAATCTCCGCTAGAAGGTTTTTCTTTCGAAACCGGTTCGATAGAGATCGAACAAGTCCCATGCTGGGTCACTTATACGACAGAGGAGACGCACAAGATCATCCGGGATAATCTGCACCGGGCTGCCATGTACAGCGGGGCCATTACTGGGCCCGGCCCGAGATACTGCCCATCGATTGAGAGCAAGATTGTGCAGTTTCCTGATAAAACGAGTCACCAGGTATTCATCGAGCCCGAAGGATGGCAGACTAATGAAGGCTACTTGAGCGGCTTGTCGACTTCTATGCCTACCGAGCTGCAGGTCGAGATCTTGAGAACTGTCCCTGGGCTGGAGAATGCGGAGATTATGCGCTGGGCCTATGCGATTGAATATGACTGCCTCGATCCCTTCAGTCTCTACAGCTCACTGATGACCAAAGAGATAGCTGGCCTGTTCTGTGCCGGCCAGATCAATGGTACGTCGGGCTATGAAGAGGCTGCTGCGCAGGGGATAATCGCCGGCATCAATGCGGTGAAATACTTGAACGGCGAAGACCCAGTGATCATCCCCCGTTCTCAGGCTTACATCGGTGTCATGATCGATGATCTGGTGACAAAGGGGACAAATGAACCCTATCGGATTATGACCTCCCGTGCCGAACACAGACTGTACCTCCGGATGGACAATGCCGATGCAAGGCTTACTCCCCTTGGTTACGAGCTCGGGTTGATCAGCGAAGAACGCTATGCTGCATTCCAGAAGAAGCAGGAGCAGATTGAGTTAGAAGTGAAGCGCCTGAAGGAAACTCCAGTAGGTGGCGATACTGAAACCAATATCATTCTTCGGCGGCTTGGAACAGCAGAGCTGCGGCATGGGGTTACGCTTGCCGAGCTATTGAGGCGCCCGGAAATCTCGTACGCACACCTTGGGGAGTTGGGCGAGCTTCCGGAATTGCCTGAGAATGTCCGCAAGTCCGTGGAGATTTTGGTCAAGTACGAAGGTTACTTGAAAAAGCAAGAGGCTGCAATCGAGCGCTTTGAGAAGATGGAGGCGAAGCTGCTTCCTGAAAACGTGGATTATGCAGGAATCAAAGGGCTCTCACGTGAAGCGGCCGAGCGGCTGAATATGGTCAAACCGCGTTCCTTGGGCCAAGCTGCACGGATCTCAGGAGTCACTCCGGCTGATGTTAACGTGCTCATTATCTTTCTTGAAACTCAAAAACGGGGAGGCAGCGTAGATGAATGATAGTTTCGCGTCTGAGTTTCGAAGGGCACTCCAGACAGGCTTTGATGAATGGGGCATCGAAGTGCTGGATGAACAGCAGGCGAGGATGCTCCGATTCGCCCAGATGGTACTGGAGGGCAACGAGAGGCTTAATCTGACGCGCATTACAGAACCGCAGGAGATGGCGATCAAGCATTTCGTCGACAGTCTAGCCTGCCTCTTGGTTAAGCTCCCTGCAGGAAATCTACGATGTATTGATGTTGGGACTGGTGCCGGATTTCCTGGAGTTCCCCTAGCCATCTGTCGGCCGGGATGGGACTTCATCTTGCTTGATTCTCTGAAGAAAAAGCTGTCATTCATTGATGAGGCGCTTGACGCTTTAGGGATTACAAACGCTCGCACACTCCATGCCCGCGCTGAAGACGCTGGTCAGGATCACGAGCTTCGCGGACAGTTCGACCTAGTTGTCAGTAGAGCCGTTGCTAGGCTTCCTATTCTTGTGGAACTCTGTATCCCCCTCTTGAGGGTTGGCGGTCTGTTCATTGCGATGAAGGGTGCTGAAGGAACTCAAGAAATGGAAGAAAGTGGAAGGGCACTGCGGGAACTCGGTAGTTCCATTGCGGAGGTCGTGAACCTTGAGCTTCCCCTCGGAATGGGAGACCGCACATTGATAGTAATCAAGAAAGACGCACCCACAAAGAAGTGCTATCCGAGGCGAGCAGGAACTCCTTCTAAGAAGCCACTCTAGGCACCGCAGACATGTTCTGCGGTGCTTTTCTGTTTTCGCCTGGAAGGAACCCGCGACACAGTACCGAATAAGGTATGTGAACCAGAACGAGGTGAGTGTGATATGAAGCTGACAGATGTCCTGCGGGCGAAGGCCCTGGGCGAAAGCCCTGAAGAATTGCGTTCCCCGACTATGGGGGAACACGAGCAGGTTGAGGAACTTGCAATTCACCTAATCCAGGCGAGTCCATACCAGCCGCGGGTTGAGTTTGACGAAGATGATTTGGATGAACTTGCCCAGTCCATCGCACAGCACGGTGTTCTCCAGCCAATCGTGGTGCGCAAGACTGATGTGGGGTATGAGCTCATAGTTGGCGAACGTAGGCTGAGGGCGTGTAGGCGATTAGGCCTGACGACCATTCCAGCCATAGTCAGAGACTATGGCGACAAGCAAGCCGCAGAACTCGCCTTGATAGAGAACCTGCAGCGCAAGGATCTGCGCCTCTTTGAGGAAGCGGAAGGCTACAGACGCCTCCTCGATGAGTTTGGGTTGACCCAGGATGAGTTGGCGACCCGATTGGGAAAGACACAATCGACTATCGCGAATAAGCTTCGTTTGTTGAAACTTCCGCCGTCGGTTCGGGAGATTATTTCCCAGGAAATGTTGAGCGAGAGACATGCCCGGGCGTTGCTCCGTTTGGAAAGTGAAGAAGAGCAGCTGAAGGTGATCAACCAAGTAGTTGAGCAGAACTTGAATGTTCGGCAGACTGAAGAATTGGTGCAGAAGGTACTCGAGAGGCAGCGTGCAGCGAAGCCTCCTCAGGAACGTAAGCGCACGTTTATACTTAAGGATCTTCGTCTGTTTAGAAACAGCATTAAGTCGCTGACGGATACTCTGAAGAGCAGCGGATTGGAGGTAGAGGTTGAAGAACGTGATGGCGAGGATAGCTTTGAGCTCCTTGTAATAGTTAAGAAACCAGAGGGGGTGAGGGAAGATGGCTAGAGTAATTGCAGTAGTAAATCAAAAGGGTGGCGTAGGAAAGAGCACGACAGCTGTAAATCTGGGAGCTTATCTAGCTCTAGCTGGGAAACGGGTCCTGTTGGTTGACACAGATCCTCAGGGCAATGCCTCCAGTGGAGTCGGAGTCGACAAGTCGAAGATCCGGATGGGGATGTACAGCGTTCTCATCGAAGGGGAACGGATCGAACGGATCATCCAGCCAACAGAGATTGAGGGCTTTGATATTGCACCTGCGACCATTGAGCTTGCAGGTGCCGAGATCGAGCTCGTTTCAACTATATCGCGGGAGTTTAGATTGAAGCGTGCTTTCGAATCTGTCCAAGACAAGTATGACTACATCTTGATTGATGCTCCGCCGAGCTTGGGCCTATTGACGGTAAACGGATTGACTGCGGCAAATTCGGTCTTAGTTCCAATTCAGTGTGAATACTACGCTCTGGAGGGTCTGAGTCAGCTGGTAAGTACCATCGCTATGGTTCAGGAACACCTCAATCCCGATCTGGAGTGGGAAGGCGTTGTGATGACGATGTACGACGCTCGGACTAATCTGTCGCAGCAGGTTATCCAGGATGTGAAGAATTACTTCCAGAACAAAGTGAAGGTGTACGACTCCATCATCCCTCGGAACGTGCGCTTGGGAGAGGCACCGAGTTTCGGTCAGCCGATCGCTATCTATGATGCGAAATCCAAGGGGGCCTTGGCGTATGAGAGCCTGGCTCGGGAGGTGCTTGGCATTGGGTAAGCAGCGCTTGGGTAAGGGTCTGAGGGCGTTGATTCCCGAGGCAGAAGAGGTGATTCAACGTGGAGGGGCTCAGGAAATACCCCTATCTGAAATTGTACCGAACCCGTTTCAGCCCAGAAGAGTTTTTGACGAAGAGAAACTTGAGCAGTTGGCTGATTCTATTCGGCATCACGGACTGTTAGAACCGATAGTGGTACGGCGTACGGAGCAGGGCTATGAGCTAGTGGTAGGCGAGAGACGGTGGAGGGCAGCTGGGCTCGCCGGACTATCGTCTGTTGCTGCCATTGTGCGAGACTATAACGACCAAGAAATGGCACAGCTGGCGTTAATCGAAAACCTCCAGCGTGAAAACCTTAATCCAATCGAAGAGGCTGAAGGCTTTAAACGGTTGATGGATGAGTTCGGCTTGACTCAGGAAGAGGTTGCACAGGCTGTGGGTCGAAAGCGCCCTTCCGTAGCGAATTCCCTACGGCTGTTGTCCCTCGACGCACAGACCAGGAGAATGGTGGAGAGTGGCGAGCTTTCTGCGGGCCATGCCAAGGTGCTCTTGAGTGTTGAATCGGTAGGGTTGAGACAGCGTCTTGCTGAACGAGTGGTGCGCGAGGGGTTGTCTGTACGCCAGTTGGAGCAATTAGTGAAGGTTAGAAGGAGTGTTCCACGTAGAACACTTAAGAAGCCTGACCCCGAAATTGTTCGTATTCAGGATGAGCTCCAGAGGAGTCTAGGGACCAAGGTCACGATCGGATACAACAAAGGTCGCGGCAAGATCGAGATCGAATATTACTCCGATGAGGAGTTGGAGAGAATTCTAGAGCACTTCGGTGTGAACTGAATGCACTCAAGAAGGGAGCGGAACCCATGGGGGTCCCGCTCTTTTTTAGTGTTCCACGTGGAACATTCTTCTCTATTGAAGAACATGCGCCGACAAAGCTGCTTCGCGAGAGGCAGGGACAGAACTGGACGACAACCCGATGACCAGTGATCGGGAAATGACCTCTGCCATACGCATGACGAGGCTGAGACGCGTATTCTGCAGAACTACATGCTCCATAAAGCCACTCACGTTAACTATCCCGATAATGTGATAATCGCCCACGCTGGGCAGCTGCTTATTCACGCCAGTCCCAGGCTGAAGGGGCCCTTGCTTCACGGATATGTAACCAATGCTCTTTGAACGGCCCAAACAGGCGTCAAGAGCGATAATTGTGCTGGAACGGTGCTCGCGCCCCACAAGGCGACGGGCATAGTCCGATAGGTTCAGAGCGTGAACCGGTTCATCCAGTGTACCGTAAATGGTAACGTTCGATGCGAGGCGGCCGCGTGCTTTCTCCTTCATCAACTGAGTCCCTACTAGAGGCCCAAGGCAGTCCCCTGTCGAGCGATCTGTGCCAACGCAGACAATTGTGACTGAGTCGGAAAGGGGAAGATTTGCGATGGTCAGCGATAGGTAGTCTACAGCAAGTGGATCATTCCAGTGAACGCGCCCAAGCAGCTGAGAATCAGACATCGGCCACCATCCTCCTCCGTGTAGTTGTCTTCCTTAATCTATGCAGAGACAAGCTCGATTATGCATGAGGGGGTAAATTCTGGAATAAACATGGGCGAGGTGGTGGAATGTCTGTGTTCAGAAACGTTGTCAGTGTAGCGTCCTTCTACGCTGCCGCCTTCATTGGCGCCGGCTTTGCCTCGGGCCAGGAGATCATGCGCTTCTTTGTTCGGTACGGGAAGGGCGGGCTGGTTGGCATCGCAGTCAGCTTCGGATTTCTCGTCATGGGGACTGTTCTCATCATTAACCGCAGCAAGTCACAGGATGCACGATCTTATGCTGACTTCATCTATAAGCAGAGTCCAAGACTGGCCCCCTACCTTGACATTGTCTACAGCATGTTTGCCTTGATTGGCTTGGCAGTGATGCTTGCAGGATGCGGTGACCTAGTAGCAGAGCTGTTTGCGATCGGAGGCGGCTCCATTGCAACTGCACTGGCGGTCGGCATGCTGATCTACCAAGGGTCAGACCGCCTGCTGGACATCGGTGCTCTGCTTACGCCTCCGATCGCAGTTCTTCTCATTCTTCCGGCCGCTAGGACGCTGACTGACACAGGAATAATCTTGCCACAAGATGGGGTACCGCTCGGCATAGGGGCGGCCCTTCTCTATTCCTCCTACAATCTGTGTCTGTCTATGGCAGTGCTCTCGGCGTTTCATCACAAGCTAAAGACCAACGGGCAGATATGGAGTGCCGCACTATTGGGAAACGGGATAGTGATTATACTGCTCCTGACAATTGCATTGAGCATATGGTCAGAGCCTATTACAGATACACAATCAAACATGCCCATGCTCGTCCTAGCAGAAAGGCTCGGACCTCTCTTTAAGATAGGATCTTCTGTTATGCTGTTGGCTGCGATGTTCAGTACTGCTCTTGCTCATGCTTTCGCGCTTGTAAATCGCATCACTCACCAAACTACATTAGGAAAACCTTTGTCGATTGGCCTCGTGCTATTCTTGGGGTTGTCCCTATCTGAGCTGGGCTTTGGTTCATTAATCGAGTTTGGATACCCTATTATAGGGGTGGTCGGGCTTTTGATGTTTGCCGTCCTTCTGCGACGCTAGAACTGAAAGAAAGTTGCTCAACAGCCAGAGCAGTGCCTATAATGGTAGGGAAGTGAGGTGACCGTGATGAATGATTCTGCATCGGGGATCTATCAGGAAGCGCTGGACAAACTGGAGCGCTGGGATTTAGACGCGGCAGAAGAACTGCTTCGCCGTGTCTTAGATATGGAACCCGAAAATGCCCAAGCCGTAAACAAACTAGGCGTAGTATACGCAAGGCGAGAACAGCTCGAAGAAGCGGAGCAGCTGTTTGAACAAGCGATCAGCCTTGATCCCAATGATCCTGCACCATATTGCAACTTAGGCAACATCTATGCTCAAAGAGAATGGCTTGATCGGGCAAAGGAGGCCTACGAAAAGGCCCTGTCCCTCGACCCTGAATATCCCAATGCTCTCCACAACTTAGGAGTTCTCTATCGAAAACTAGGTGACATTAGCAAGAGCGTAGAGCTGCTGAAGCAAGCTAATCGCTTAGAAAGGGGACGCATGCGCGAGGAGCTCAAGAGCTCTCCCAAGACGCGCCGCACCGTGACAATAGGCTGGGCTATCATAATAGCCCTGATCTTGCTCTTCTTCTATCTCACGCGTCAGTAATACCCACAGGTTATCAACAGGGCCTGTGGATAATGTGAATAAACCCCATAGATGTGGGGTTTATTTACTCCGCCTATATGGCCTCCAGATCAAAATCATGGTCTTGCCGCGCGCTTTCAAGAAAGGATCAAGCAGCGACTTAAGTAACCTCATGGCTCTACCTCCCCAAAACAGACCTTCTGCAATATACTATCCCGAAATGGAGAAGGTGTGACAGAAGGATTCTCCTTTCCCAGCGAGAAGTATCGATTTAAATAAATGCAACGAATTTATTGCAAAGAATTTTTGGGGAAGAAAGGCGGCGATTGACCTTGAAGAAGACTCCCTTAACTGAACTGCACCGCCAACAAGGAGCGAAAATGATCGATTTCCATGGTTTTGAGATGCCGGTGCAGTATACGAGCGTCATCGACGAACACCTCACGGTGAGGCGCGCGGTTGGGATTTTTGACCTCTGCCATATGGGCGAGTTCGATCTGGAAGGCCCCGGGGCTGTAGCCACTCTCTCGCAGCTCACCACTAATGATCCTTCAGGACTTCAGCCTGGGGAAATTCAATATACGATGCTCACCAACCCAAATGGTGGTATCATTGACGACATCCTCGTATACCGTACGGAGACAGGATTCTTCTTAGTGGTGAATGCCTCTAATACTGAAAAAGACTTTAACTGGATCAACCAGCACCTGCTGCCTGATACTACGTTAAGGGATCGCACATCTGAGCTTGCCCTCATTGCTGTGCAGGGCCCCAAATCGCTACCGGTAGTGGAAAGAGTTCTAGGAAAACCACTAGCCGACGTAGAAACCTATACCTTTATCGATACAGAGTATAAGGGATATTGGTTGCGCGCCTCCCGCACAGGATACACTGGTGAGGACGGCTTTGAGCTCTATTTGCCTAACGCAGGTGCCGAAGAATTGTGGCAGGACCTGATGACAACAGGTGCAGAAGAAGGCATTGCACCCATCGGCTTAGGGGCACGCGATACGCTGCGGTTAGAAATGCGCATGCCTCTATACGGTAATGATATTGATGAAACCACAACTCCTTTAGAAGCAGGCTTAGGCCGCTTCGTGAAATTTGATAAAGGTGACTTTATCGGACGCGCAGCTCTTGTTAAGCAAAAGGAGGCCGGTGTTCAGCGCCGCCTTGTCGGTTTTGTCCTTCAAGAGAGGGGAGTTCCCAGACAGGGCTATCCCATTCTAAGCGCTGAGGGCGAAGAAATCGGAATAGTGACAAGCGGTACTCACTCGCCTTCACTCAATCAGGCCATAGGTACTGGGTATGTAGCCGCCGAATCTGCTTCACCTGGTACAGAAATCCATATCCTAGTAAGACAAAAACGCCTTAAGGCGCAGATTATAAAAGGACGCTTCTTAAAATAAGAAGGAGGATTGGACATGAGTGAAAAGGGATTGCTGTTCACAAAGGACCATGAATGGGTAAGAGTACAGGGAAACATAGCGGTGGTAGGAATCACTGACTATGCTCAAGACGAACTTGGAGACGTAGTGTTTGTTGATCTACCTTCCGAGGGTGATCAGGTACAAGAAGGGGAAGGGTTTGCTGTTGTAGAGTCGGTAAAGGCTGTATCTGACATCTACGCTCCCGTTTCTGGAACCATTGTTAAAGTAAACACTGAACTAGAAGACAGCCCTGAATTGATAAATGAATCGCCCTATGAAAAGGGTTGGATTGCTGAAATTGAGCTTGCTGAGGGAGTACAGCTCGATGACTTGATGACAGCGGAGGAGTATGAAGCTTTCATAAAGGAGGCTTAGCATGCGTTATATCCCCATGACGGAACAAGACCGCCAAGCGATGCTCGCTTCCATGGGTATCAGCTCGGTCGATGAACTGTTCTCCGATATTCCCGAGCACCTCCGCATGTCTGAGAAGCTCAACTTACCGCCAGCTCTGTCGGAAGCAGAGCTGATGCGGCACATGAGAGAGCTCGCGGGTGCAAACGTCAACCTGACTGAAACGGTCTCTTTCATGGGTGGTGGGGTTTATGATCACCTAATCCCCTCCATCGTTAAGCATCTCATCTCACGCGGCGAGTTCTTGACTGCTTATACGCCATATCAGGCCGAGATCAGTCAAGGCGTCTTGCAGAGCATTTTCGAATACCAGACTATGATCGCAGAGCTAACCGGTATGGATGCCGCTAATGCTTCTATGTACGATGGGGCCACCGCCCTTGCAGAAGCTGCCCTCATGGCATGCAACGCCTCTCGCCGCGATGTCGTGGTGCTGCCGGAGAACTTGCATCCAGAATGGAAGGAAGTCTGCGAAATCTATCTGTCTAACCAAGATGTACAGATTAAGTATCTCCCCTACGACGAAGAAACAGGAACCATCAATCACACAGTTCTGAGAGAACTGAACCCAAAAGAGCTGGCCTGCGTTGTTGTGCAGCAGCCAAACTTTTTCGGCTTGATTGAAGACGTCGATCCCATCAGCGAGTTTATCCACGAAGGCGGAGGGCTGTTAGTGATGGCTGTAGATCCAATTAGTCTCGGCCTTCTAAAATCGCCCGGCGAGTACGGCGCTGACATCGTCGTTGGCGACGGTCAGAGCCTCGGCAACCCGATGAGTTTTGGTGGGCCTTCACTGGGGTTCTTTGCTACTACTGATAAGCTCGTGCGCAGAATGCCCGGGCGTATCGTGGGTGAAACCGTTGATGGAGATGGACGCAGGGGGTTTGTCCTTACGCTGCAGACGAGGGAGCAGCATATCCGGCGGGAGAAGGCGACTTCTAACATCTGTTCAAATCAAGCACTTAATGCCTTGGCTGCAACGATCTATCTGTCCGCCCTTGGTAAGGAGGGTTTTAGGGAAGTCGCTTATCAGTGTGTGCAGAAGGCCGCATACCTCAAGAAGAAGATCGCTGAAGAAACCCCGTTTAAAGTGAAGTTCAGTGCACCTAGTTTCCGAGAGTTTGTAGTGACCGGTGACGTAGACTGGGAAGAAATCAATCGGAAGCTCTTAGATGAAGGCTTTTTGGGTGGCCTGCCCCTGAATAGGTTTGGCCTGCCCAATGATGTGCTGTTTGCGGTAACAGAGGCTCGTACTAAAGCGGAAATTGACCGATTGGTCGAGCTGCTGGGAGGGATGAGCAGATGAGAAACAAGACTGGTGTTCCACTACTTTTTGAGGTTTCATCTCCCGGTAGACGTGGTTATCGCTTGCCCGATCTGGATGTTCCAGAGGTTCCGTTGGAAGAACTCATTCCCAGTCAGTTTCAACGTCAGCAGGAGCCAAAGCTTCCAGAAGTGAGCGAGTTAGAGGTTGTACGCCACTTTACGCAGCTCTCCCGTTTGAACCACGGTGTCGATGTCGGGTTCTATCCCCTTGGATCGTGTACAATGAAGTACAATCCACGGGTAAATGAGGATGCAGCTGCGCTTCCAGGTTTTTCCGCTATTCACCCCTATCAGCCCGAAGAAACGGTGCAGGGTGCTCTCAAATTGATGTACGATCTGGGCAGCTATCTGGCTGAACTTGCTGGCCTGCACGCGGCCACCCTGCAGCCTGCAGCAGGAGCGCATGGTGAGCTCACTGGCCTATGGATAATGAAGGCTTATCATGAAGCTAATGGCGAAGGGCATCGCAACGAGGTCATAGTTCCTGATACCGCCCATGGTACGAACCCTGCCAGCGCTATGATGGCCGACTATAAGGTGGTCGAAGTGCCGTCGGACGAGAGGGGCGGAGTCGATGTAGAGGCCTTGAAGAAACTTCTCGGCCCCAACACAGCAGGCTTGATGCTGACCAACCCTAATACTTTGGGCCTCTTTGATGAAAACATCTGCACCATTGCTGAGTTAGTGCATGACGCTGGTGGGCTGCTCTACTATGATGGAGCTAACGCTAACGCGATTATGGGCATCGCTCGTCCAGGCGACACAGGTTTTGACATTGTGCACTTTAACCTGCACAAGACTTTCTCCACACCGCATGGCGGTGGTGGGCCTGGTGCTGGCCCCATCGTAGTATCAGAAAAGCTGGCTCCATTCTTACCTTGGCCTGTGGTGGACAAAGAGGGAGACAAGTATGTCTTAAAGAAGCCAGAGAAGTCCATCGGCAGGGTAAAATCATTCTATGGAAACTTCAGTGTCTTGGTAAAGGCGTACGCTTACATCCGCAGCCACGGCCCTGATGGGTTGCGCCAAGTAAGCGAAGCAGCTGTAATTAACGCTAACTACCTCATGCATCATCTGAAGGAGTTATACCATCTACCATATGACAGATACTGCAAGCATGAGTTCGTGCTCTCAGGAAAACTGCAGAAGCAGAACCACGGTGTGCGCACACTAGATATAGCCAAACGTCTTTTGGATTACGGCATTCATGCGCCTACGGTATACTTCCCGCTCACAGTTGATGAAGCGATCATGATCGAACCAACAGAAACAGAAACAAAAGAGACACTTGATGAGTTTATATCTGTCATGCGGAAAATTGCCGACGAAGCTGAAGCAGATCCAGAAATGCTCCATAGTGCTCCGCACGTTACGCCTGTTGGGCGCCTTGACGAGGCGCGAGCTGCCCGACAACCTATTCTGCGTTGGCGCGGTTAGGCAAACAAGCAAAACAAAGGGGGCGTTGCAGAACTACTCGATTGAGTAGGAGCAACGCTCCTTTTTGTG
>ERZ773359.1942-NODE-1942-length-27249-cov-10.881812_pt1 | contig 27249 bp, 28 predicted proteins | sample MGYA00374955_ERZ773359 | MGnify/ENA primary metagenome ERZ773359 (study PRJEB29098, sample SAMN04486028) | biogas fermenter metagenome | study: EMG produced TPA metagenomics assembly of the Biogas fermentation microbial communities from Germany - Plant 4 DNA1...
TTATAGGTAAAAACCGAGAAGTGGAGAAACTTAAAGGGAGGGTAAAGATTGGAGCGCGGAAAATTAGATCCCATTTTGGCCTGGGTTTTAGTGGGTGTTAGCTTTTTCCTCCTTCTTGGGGTCGGATTTTACAGCCGGGTTGCTTTCGATTCCTCTGACGAGGTGTTACCGGAACCCCCTTTGGCGGTGGCGGTGGTCGCCCAAAAGCAGCCCAGTGATGAGGCGGTTCTGGTCGAGTTTCGCTGGAACCGGGACCGGGAGCGGAGCCGCCTCCAAGAAACCCTGGAAGCGATGTTACATACGGCGGAAGGAGACCAAAAGGCAAAGGTTCAAGATGAACTGCTGACTTTAATGAAACGTCAAACCATTGAGCATGAGTTGGAAAACCTGTTAACGGCCAAGGGGTATAATCATAATGCGGTGGCCGTTTATCCGGAGACGGTGGCCGTGATCGTCAAAGGTAAAGCTTTGAACGCCAATTCGGTTGCTGAGATTGGGGAACTGGTGACCAGGATCACCGGATACCGGGTGGAGCAAGTACGCATCATGGAGTAAGTCGTCCACCTGGTCACCGTCCGCTTTAGCGAAGTTGTGAAGATTTTGGCGCCAGGTGGTCGACAGGCCCCGGAGGCGGACTTAAGCTGGTCATTTGCAGCGGGGCCTTCGCACCGGAAGAAGGACTGACTTGTATTAAGTCGTCCACCTGCTCACCGTCGGTGTTAAAAGTGGCATTAAAGACCATTGTATGGCATTGTATGGGCGAAAAAAGGGTGCCGCCGTTCCGGAAAAACGAAAAGAAAAAGAGGAAAAATATAGTCTAATGCGGAATAAAAATAACGGTTTCATTTGCCAAGCTAAGGAGAGTGTGACTTATGAATATTAAGGAAATTAAAGAGTTAATGCAAATGCTGGTTGAGACCGATATTACTGAATTAAATCTGGAAAGTGACGGAACAAAGATCATCATCAAAAAAGGTGTTTCCGGCATGGTGCAACCGGTGGTTACGGTGACACCGACGACGGCTCCGGCGGCGGTGGCACCCGTGCCCGTGCCCGCGCCCGTGGAAAATGCCCCGGCACCAGAGCCTTCTTCTCCGGAGCAGAAACTGGCTCCAAATCAAGAGTATGTTTGTGCCGAGATCGTTGGTACCTTTTACCGGGCACCCGGTCCGGGGGAAACGCCCTTTGTTGAGGTGGGCGAGATGGTTGAACCCGGAAAGACCTTATGTATTATTGAAGCAATGAAGGTAATGAATGAGATTGAAAGCCCGCTCCGGGGTAAGGTGGTTGAAATTTTGGTGGACGACTCCGAACCGGTTGAATTTGGACAACCCTTGTTTATCATCGAAAAAACCTGAGCTGCTTTTTAGAGTTGGATAACAACGGAAAATGCCCAAAGAATAGTCGGAGGGGTGGTATCGGTGTTTGGCAAGATTTTAATCGCCAACCGGGGAGAGATTGCCTTACGTGTGATCCGGGCTTGTAAAGAGCTGGGGATCGGAACGGTAGCAGTGTATTCTGAAGCCGATCAGGATGCTTTACATGTACGCTATGCCGATGAGGCCGTATGCGTAGGGCCAGCTTCACCATCGAAAAGTTATCTGAACATCATCAATCTCATCAGTACGGCGACGATTACTGGCGTCGATGCTATTCATCCGGGGTACGGTTTTTTGGCGGAGAACCCGCGGTTTGTTGAGATCTGTGAGACCCATAACATAAAGTTTATTGGACCGCCTGCTCCGGTTATGGAGAAGATGGGCGATAAATCCCGCGCCAAGAGAATCATGAAAGAGCAGGGAGTGCCGGTGATTCCCGGTTCGGACGGGCCTTTGTCCTCCGTCGAAGAAGCGCTGGACGTTGCGGAGGAGATTGGTTATCCGGTGATCATCAAAGCTTCGGCCGGTGGTGGTGGCCGTGGTATGCGGGTGGTACATTCGGCCGAGGACTTGAAGCAAGCGGTCCAGACCGCTCAGATGGAAGCAGAAGCCGCCTTCGGGCACCCCGAGGTCTATCTCGAGAAATACATCGAAGAACCGCGGCACATCGAGATCCAGGTCCTCTTTGATGAGCATGGCAACGGTGTTTATCTCGGGGAACGGGATTGCTCGTTGCAGCGGCGTCACCAGAAAATTCTGGAGGAGAGTCCTTCCCCGCGGGTTTCGCCGGAGCTGAGGAAGGCCCTGGGTGAAGCGGCGCTCAAAGGAGCACGGGCGGTCGGTTACAAGAACGCCGGGACCGTGGAGTTTTTGGTCGATAAAGACGACCGGTTTTACTTTATGGAGATGAATACCCGGATTCAGGTGGAGCACCCGGTAACTGAGATGGTTACTGGCATAGACCTGGTGAAACAGCAAATTTTGATTGCCGCTGGCGAGAAACTGCCTTGGCGTCAAGAGGAGATTACCCTTAAAGGGCACGCTATTGAGTGCCGGATTAACGCGGAAGATCCGGCGAAAAATTTCTTGCCCCAGCCCGGACTGATCGAGTTTTATCATGCGCCGGGCGGTCCGGGGATCCGGGTGGACAGTGCCGCTTATTCGGGTTGTTTAATCACCCCCTATTACGATTCAATGGTGGCTAAGTTGATCGCTTGGGGGGAAACGCGGGAGGAAGCGATCGCCCGGATGATCAGGGCTTTGGAAGAGTTTGAGGTGGAAGGGATTCCGTCGACGCTCCTCTTCCACTTGGAGATCCTTTATCACCCTGACTTTCTGAAGGGGGAATTTACAACGGATTTTGTCAATAACTTGATAAACGAGTTGCAACTGGAATAGAATCTAAGGAAGCCTTTGCGGTGAAAGCGAAAAGCCCGCCGCAAGCGGGTGAGAAGATAATTAATAGATGGAGGTGGCAGGATTGGCCAGAGATTTTAATCCCGAACATGAGTGGAATGAAAAAAACGGTTCGATTCGGATTGCCAATGAGGTTGTGGGGGTCATCGCCGGACTGGCAGCCATGGAAGTGAAAGGCGTTTACGGGATGAGCGGCGGTATGGTGGACGGGATTACCGAGCTGTTAAAGAAGAAGAATCTTGCAAAAGGGGTCCGGGTGGAAGTCGGCGAGAAAGAAGCAGCGATTGATCTTTCAATCATTGTTGAATACGGTTCAAAAGTACCGGAGGTGGCTGTGGCCGTCCAGGAGAACGTGAAACGGGCGATTGAGAGTATGACCGGACTCACGGTGGTGGAGGTTAATGTCCACATCCAGGGGGTCGAATTTCAGCAAGAAGAACCCCAACCGGAGGAGAAACGGGTAAAATAAATCGGGGGCAAGGAGGATAGAATGGGATGAAGATATCTTACCGTTTGGTTATTATCGTCGGTTCCTTGGTGATGCTGGTGCTCTCCATCTTCTTCTTCGGCCTGTTGCTCGGTGAAGACGTGTTCCGTGTGGTCCGGATGTTGACCATTGGTGAAGAAGGTAAGATCTTTAAACTCCTTGCTTTTCTCTTTTTCTTTGTCTTCTTCGTCCTGTTGTGGATGGCCGGATTACATACGAAGAAGGAACTCCGGACGATCATCCACACCACGGAGTTGGGTGAGATTCGTGTCTCCTCACCGGCAGTGGAAGCCTTGGCTTTACGGGCCGTGAAAAAGATCAGGGGTGTGAAGGAAGCAGAAGTCCGGGCGATTACGGAGAACGAACGGCTCAGCTTTCAGGTGGAGATTGTTAGTTCCCCTGATATCAGTATTCCGCAGTTAATCTACGAGATTCGGGAAGAACTGCGCGAGTATATCCACGCGACGCTCGGAATTCCGGTGAACAACGCGGAAGTTACGGTGACGAAAGTCTCCGCGGAACCGCGGGCGCGGGTGGAATAAGGAGGGAGGAGCAATGTCAGAAAAGGATAATCACCAGCTTTTACAGTTGTTCTTGACCTATAAAGGACGGATCTTTTCTTCGGCTTTAGGGGTAGTGACGGGTATTTTGGTCCTCTGGCTTGGTTGGATCAAAGCCTTGTCTTTTGCCTTCTGTGTCTTGGTCGGGTATCTGGTGGGGAAAAGATTTGACAGCGGTGATGAGATAAAACTGCCGAAATTAAGAGGGCTCTTCCAAAGACGACGAATTTATTGACTGAAGGACTTGAGGTTGAAAACAGATGGGCAGACGCTTGGCAAGGGAATTAGCATTCTTCGCGTTATTTCAGTATGATTTAGGTCGGGTGCCCTGGCCGGATGCGGTCCGGTGGTTATTGGCCGAACATGAACTTTCCCCCGATGCCGCCAGCTTTCTACAGGAGATTGTGGCGGACGCGATCGCGAAACGGGAGGAGATTGACGGTCTTTTGCGGCATTATTCGCAAGACTGGCCGCTGGCCAGAATGGCCAGTACCGACCGGAACATCCTCCGTTTAGCGGTCTATGAATTACTATACCGCAGTGATATTCCGGTGGAAGTCACGGTGAATGAAGCGGTTGAAATGGCGAAAAAATTCGGGGATGAGGATTCTGGGAAGTTTGTGAACGGGGTTCTAGGAACCGTCATCCGCGCCATCCGTGAAATGGTGGCTGTACCGGCAAAGGTTGACGAGGGAACAGATGAGTAGTTATTATCTTGGTTTAGATACGAGTTGCTATACAACATCTTTAGCGTTAACAGATGCGGCCGGGCGCATCCTGCAGGATCAGCGCCGGCTCTTAACAGTGGAAAAGGGGGCAAAAGGGCTTCGACAATCGGAAGCCCTTTTCCAACATTTAAAGAACCTTCCAGATTTAGTGGAAGCAGCCGCCCCCTTCCAGCTCCTCAAAGGAGTGGCGTACGCGGCACGCCCGCGGCCGGTGGAAGGATCCTATCTGCCGGTCTTTCTGGCTGGGGCCAATTTTGCCCGCACGATTGCCGCCACGGCCGGCGTTCCGCTCCTGGCCTCTTCGCATCAGGAAGGCCATATCCGGGCGGCCCTTGCCGACTCTGGGCTTGACAGTGACGCCTTTTTTGGACTCCATTTGTCGGGAGGGACAACGGAGCTGCTTGCCATTCAAAGGAGGGCGGGGGGTTTTGCGGTCAAGCTGCTGGGCGGTACTTCCGATTTGCATGCGGGACAAATGGTCGATCGGATCGGCGTGGCAATGGGTCTACCCTTTCCGGCCGGTCCCCACTTGGAGGCTTTGGCGCAGGAAGGACAAGCAACCCTGAAGTTGCCGGTGGCCGTTCAGGGTCTGACCGTTAGTTTTTCCGGACCGACCTCGGCTGCATTACGTTTGTGGGCGAAGAAGCCTGCACCCCCCGATCTGGCGCTGGCGGTCTTGGACTGTCTGGTCGAATCGGTCTTTCGTTTAATAAAGGCCGGGGTGGCCACCGGTGAACCGGGCTGCCGTGAAGTTTTATTGTTCGGAGGGGTCGCCAGCAACACCTACCTACGCCGGGAGCTTCAGGCGCGGGTCGCCCGTTTGGGCCAAGGGATCAAGGTGTATTTCGGCAAAACCGAGTTGTCTGCGGACAACGCCGTGGGTTTGGCTTTGCTCGCCCGCGATTACTTTGAAAACAATCTTTCCCGTTAGATTTTTAGATAATTTAGCAGGACGGAAGAGCGTGCCCATCATCGGGCAAAGAAACTGTACTGCTTGTGGGCTAACTGGTAGCCAGCGCGGGCGATGCGGCGTCGGCGGCCGCGAAGGGAGGAACAGACCATGGAGAAGATGCTGATCATTGATAGCCACAGTTTGGCGCACCGCGCCTTTCATGCCTTAAAGGACACCAATATGCGGACGCAGGAAGGACTCCCCACCAGCGCGGTGTACGGGGTAGCGACGATGGTCCTCCGTTTACTGGAGGATGAGCAGCCTACCTATTTGGTGGTAGCCGAAGATCTAGGGAAGACTTTCCGGCATGAAGTCTATGCCGATTATAAAGGGACCCGGAAAGAACTGGATGAGGATCTTCTGCGCCAATTTCCCTATATTAAAGAGTTTTACGAGAGTATGGGGGCCTCGGTGATTGGGGTGACCGGGTATGAAGCCGATGATGTCATCGGGACAATGGCCCGGGCGGCACAGGAAGCAGGGATCCCGGTCTGCATTGTCACCGGGGATCAGGATGCCTTTCAGTTGATCGAGGACGGGGTCTGTGTTTATTACACCCGGCGCGGGATCACCGATATTGTGCGCGCCACCCCCGATTATATACAGAAGAAATACGGTTTAACGCCCCGGCAGTGGGCAGATTTTAAAGCGTTGAAAGGGGACCCGTCCGATAATATTCCCGGGATCCCCGGTATTGGCGACAAGACGGCGACCAAACTATTGAATACCTATGAGAGCCTGGAAACGATCCTGGCCTACCCGGAGAAGATTGAAAATGAACGGTTGAGAAAATTGATTGTCACCCACCGCGAAGACGCAGAGCGTTGGCGGGAACTGGTGACGATTCGGCGGGACGTCCCGTTGCCGGTGGAGCCGGCGGCGTGCCGTTTCAATTTTGATGCACCGCGGCTGGCAGCCTTCTTTCGGAAGCTGGAATTTAGAAGTCTCCTGGGCCGCGTGGAGGCTAAAGCTCCGGTAGCGGCACAGGTTGAGGTCAGGGCGGTTTTAACTCCGGACGCCCAAATCCTTACTGGTGAGGATCTCCCCGCCTTTCTGGAAGGCAGTGGTCAAACGCCTGTTGCCCTACAGTTTCTGGCGGCGGAAGCCACCTGGCAGCGGGGGGAAGTCCTGGGGGTGGCCTTTTCGAAAGACGACGATCAGCATGGTTATCTGCCACTGGTTGGCAGCGTAAAGACTTGGCCGGAACCGTTCGTCCGGTGGCTCACCGATCCACAAGCGCCGAAATTGGCCGATGACGGAAAAACCCAGATGGTCCTGGCGGACCATTACGGCTTCACCTGCGAAGGCCTTGCTTTTGATACCCTGATCGCCGCCTATCTGGTCAGCGGTGGCCGGTGGCGATTAACCCTGGAGAACACGGCCCAGACTTTACTCGGGATCGAGCTTCCGCCCCTACAGGATGCCAAGGGGAAAAAGCGGGAGATCTTTGCTTTGCCCACCGATTGGACAGAAGCAGATTTAGCCACTGCTGGGGTGCGGCGGACGGCGGCCCTCCTCAAGCTCCATCCGGTTTTACAGGCGGAGATTGAGCAGACTGGAGTCGAGGAACTCTTTTATGAGGTGGAGATGCCGCTGGTCGGGATCTTGTTTGCTATGGAAAAAGCGGGCGTGAAAGTCTCCCCCGAGCATTTGGCAACTCTCCAGGCCAATTATGCCCGCTGGATCGAAGAGTTGGAAACTGAGATTTACCGGTTGGCGGGGGAAGAGTTTAATATCTCTTCACCAAAGCAGTTGGGGGTGATCCTCTTCGAACGGCTTGGCCTGCCGGTAGGGAAGCGAACCAAAACCGGTTATTCGACCGATGCGGAAGTCTTGGAGGAGCTGGTCGACAAACATCCGATCGTCGAGAAGGTGCTGGCTTACCGTGGTTTGATGAAGCTGAACTCCACCTACGTGGAAGCCCTTCTGGGGCTGGCCAAGCCACCCGGTTATCTGATTCATACAACGTTTAACCAGGCCGTGACCGCCACCGGGCGGTTGAGCAGTACCGATCCTAATCTGCAGAACATCCCGGTGCGTAGTGCGGAAGGGCGGGAGATCCGCCGTTGTTTTATTCCCCGCGCGGAAGACACCGTTTTGCTTTCGGCCGATTATTCCCAGATCGAATTGCGGTTGTTGGCCCATTTTGCCGCCGACGAGAAGCTGCTGGCCGCATTCCGGAGTGACGAGGATGTGCACCGGCGGACGGCGGCGGAGATCTTTCACGTCCCGCCTGACGAAGTCACCTCCGAATTGCGGGCACGGGCTAAAGCAGTCAACTTCGGGATTATTTATGGGATCAGCGGATTCGGCCTGGCGAAGGGGGTCGGTGTCTCCCGCCAAGAAGCGGAAGCGTTCATCGATGCTTATTTCGCCCAGTATCAAGGGGTAAAATCCTATTTGGAGGAGTCGATTGCTACGGCTAAGGAGGCCGGTTATGTGAGTACAATCATGAACCGGCGGCGCTATTTACCCGATCTTAAAGCCCGTAATTTCCAGCGGCGCGCCTTCGCCGAACGGATGGCGCGGAATACGCCGATCCAGGGTTCGGCCGCTGATCTGATTAAACTGGCGATGGTGCGGGTAGAGGCGCGGTTACGTAAAGAAAAACTCCCCGCGACCATGCTCCTCCAGGTCCACGACGAACTGCTTCTCGAGGTCGAGCGGGACGCCCTTCCGGAGACGGAGAAGGTCTTGCGTGAGGAGATGGAACGGGCCTTTGAACTGCGGGTTCCGTTGGCTATTGATCTGAAAAGTGGCGATAATTGGGGGGATTTATAGCGATGCCGGAATTACCAGAAGTTGAAACCATTCGCCGGTCTTTGCTGCCGTTGGTACAAGGAGCCGTGATCGATGAGGTCCAGGTCTACCTGGCGAAGGCCGTAAAGCCTGCTCCGGCTGAATTTGAAGCGGGGCTGGCCGGGCGGCAGATCACCGCTATAGAGCGTCGGGGGAAATACCTCCTTTTTCAGTTGGATAGTGGGCAACGTTTGGCAATCCATCTCCGGATGGCCGGGAGTTTAGTCTGGCAAAGCGGGACGCCCTCCCTGGCGAAACATACCACATTGGTCCTGTCTTTTCAGGACGGAAATAGCCTGCATTTTGTGGACCCCCGCAAATTCGGCACCGCCGTGTTGTTTCCACCGGCGGCACCTCCGGCCGGTCTGACCGCGCTGGGTTTAGAACCGCTAAACACAGCGAAGGAAGAACTTATGGCTGTTTTAGAAGAGGCGGCGGCCCGGCGTTCGGGACCAGTGAAGGGCCTCCTTCTGGACCAGCGGGTTCTGGCCGGATTGGGTAACATATATGCTGATGAGGTTTTGTTTGCGGCGGGGATTTCCCCTACGCGCCCGGCCCGGGAGGTAACCAGGGCTGAATGGGAGAAGATTTATGAATCCATCGTGCGGATTTTAAATAAAGCCGTGGCCTATCGGGGGACTTCCCAGCGGGATTATGTGGATGGACGCGGTGAAGCCGGGGAGTTTCAGCACCATCTAAAGGTTTATGGGCGGAAAAAGGAAACCTGTTTGGAATGTGGTGAGCCGTTGGTCTACGCCCGGGTTGCCGGTCGGGGGACTCATTACTGTCCCACCTGCCAAAAATAGAAAAACACCCTAAGGGAGAAGGGAAAGCAATGGAATGGGAGAAGGTTTCGTAATCGCCTTGACCGGCGGGATCGGGACCGGCAAAACTACAGTGGCCCGGATTTTGCAAGAATTAGGGCTGACGGTGATCAGTGCGGACCAAGTCGGACACCAGTTGCTGAGGCCGGGAACAGCCGTGTATGAAGAAGTAAAGCAGGCCTTTGGACCGGAGATTTTGGATGCGGAGGGGCGGATTGACCGGCGCCTTCTGGGACAGATTGTCTTTGGCGATCCCGAAAAGCGTCAACGCCTAAACGACCTGACGCATCCGGCGATTATTGCCCGGATTAAGACGGAGGCGCAAGCGTTAAAGCAGGCGGGACAGGATGTGGTGGTTGAAGTTCCCCTCCTGTTCGAAGCGGGTCTGGATACGAAGAAGGCGATGGGTTTCGATGAGATTTGGGTGGTTGCGGCTTCCCCGGCGGTGCAACTGGCGCGGGTGCAGGCCCGGGATGGGCTGGGAACGGAAGAGGCCCGGCGGCGGATTGGAGCACAGCTGCCGCTACGTACGAAGATCGCCCAAGCCGATGTGGTTATTTACAATGATGGGACCGAAACCGCATTGAAGGAGGAAGTGAAACAGATTCTTGCGGCGCGGAAGGGGGCGCATATTTCCCCGTCTGGCGCATAGGATGGACTTAGGTACTGCACGGGTGGTGAAGGCTATAATTTTCGTGATTAAAAAACGCCATCTCAAGTTCCTCCTTTTTTTTCTCTTGGTTCTGCTGGGAGTGGCGCTCCATAAACCAGTGGGACGCCTGGTGTACCCGTTTCCGTTTCGGGAAGAGATCGAGATGCGGTCCGAGTACGCCGGGGTCGATCCCCAACTGGTGGCTGCTTTGATCTATGTGGAAAGCAAGTTTGACCCCAAAGCCCGGTCGACGAAGGGGGCCCGGGGGTTGATGCAGATTATGCCGGAGACGGCCTCTTGGGTTGGTGCGCAAAAGGGCCTTTCCTTAAAGGTGGAAGACTTGGATCGGCCTGAGGTTAACATTCCAATCGGGGTCTGGTATTTGAGTTACTTGTTCCGGGAGTTTAACGGGGATCGGGTTTTGGTCCTGGCTGCCTACAACGCGGGCGGAGAGAAGGTCAAGACCTGGCTCTCCTCCGGAGCCTGGACCGGTCGGGTTGATGATCTGCACAGCATTCCTTACCTAGAGACCAGGCGTTATGTGGCGAAGATTATGCGGACGTACTATTTATACCGGTATTTATACAACCATCGGGGCTGAGCTTATATGAGGTGGCCGCAGCAGCCGGTGCTGATAATAGCGCGCCGGGTTTAGCGCCGGGCTTAAGAACAACGTTTGTTTAGAACGGTCAGGATCTAACTGGCTTTAATTGTTTGAATGAATTTACCCATACGTACTACTAAAGTTTACTAGAAAACCAAGCAGGAAAAAGTATTTTCCAGGTTGAGACAAGGGGAAAAACTAAGATACAAAAAGGATGGACAAGTAAGGATGACAGGGATGAAGATTGGGTGGGTTTCCTTAGGTTGCCCGAAAAACCAGGTTGATACCGAATACATGATTGGCTTTGCGGAAAAGGCCGGGTTTGAAAGGACGGCAAAGCCAGAGGAAGCTGATGTTCTGGTGATTAATACCTGTTCTTTTATTGAGTCGGCGACGCAGGAGTCGATCGACACGATCTTGGAGTTTGCCGCTTACAAGGAGCACCGTTGTCGTTTGTTGGTGGTAACCGGTTGTCTTCCCCAAAGGTACCAGCAGGAACTGGTGAAGGCCCTACCGGAGGTGGACCTCTGGGTTGGAACCGGAGAGTATACGCGCTTACCCGAGCTCTTGACAGCGGCTTTAGATAAAAAAGGCGAAGCCCGGTTTATTGCGGACGCGCCAGCGGGCTGGTTACCGCCGCCCTTGTCCGACCGGCCGCTGACAACCGCGCCGCATTATGCCTATGTGAAGATTGCCGAGGGTTGTAATCACCACTGCCTGTACTGTATTATTCCCAAGCTTAAGGGGGAGTACCGTAGCCGGGAACCGGAGAGCATCATCGCAGAAGTAGAGCATCTGCTTGCGCGGGGCGTGAAGGAGATCAATCTGGTGGCACAGGATACGACGGCTTACGGTACCGACTCCGACGGTGCCTTTAACCTTAGCGCTCTCCTCTCCCGCCTGGACCAGTTGGAAGGTGAGTTTTGGCTCCGTCTCTTCTATACCTATCCGTCGCAGATCAGTGATGAACTTTTACGGACGATTCGGGACTCGAAGCATATCTGCCACTATCTGGACATCCCTTTACAGCATGCCAGTGACGCGGTGCTCAAAAGGATGGGCCGCCGGAGTACACAAGGGGAAATCCGGGATTTGATCGGACGGGTACGCGCTTTTCTTCCGGATGCGGCGATCCGTTCCACTTTTATCGTGGGCTATCCGGGGGAAACGGAAGAGGATTTTGCTGAGTTGTTGGCTTTCTTGGCCGATGTTCGCCTGGATTGGGTGGGGGTCTTTCCCTATTACCGGGAGGAGGGAACGGCGGCCGCCCGTTTACCGGAGCAAGTCCACCCGGCTACCAAAAAACGGCGGGCCCGCCTGGTTTTAGAGCAGCAGCAAGAGCATTCAGCCGCAAATAACCAGGCGTTAATCGGCCGGGAATTGTTGGTTTTACTGGAAAAGGAGAAGGCACCGGGGCAGTGGGAAGCCCGGTCATACCGGGAAGCCCCGACGATCGATGGTGTGGTGAATGTCCGTGTTTCCGCAGACCAAAAGGCCCAACTGGTACCGGGGGCATTTGTCCCGGTCGTAATTGAGGCGGCGGGCCCCTACGAACTCGATGGTAAAATAAAAACGAACTGCTAAAGGATATTTCCATTCTAGTGTCGAACTTTGTAAAAATCCGGTATTAATTAAATTGTGGTGATAATAGATGAAATTAGCTGATTATCTGACGCTTTCAAGAATCATTCTGACACCGGTCTGTCTCTTTTTTCTTTTCATTCCGATGGAGCATAAAGAGATCTATGCGGCTGTGATCTTTGTTGTGGCCGCTTTGACCGACGGTTTAGACGGTTATGTGGCCCGTCGCCGTAAGGAATCCAGTGATTTTGGGAAATCTTTTGACCCCATTGCCGATAAAATTCTGATTGGTGGCGCCTTGTACAGCCTCTTTATGCTCGGTAAAGTCAGTGGATGGGTCGTTGCGGTCATTCTCGCCCGGGAGATCCTCATCACCGCTTTGCGCGCCAAAGCACAGAAGAGAGGGCTGTCGGTGGCAGCGGGAATTTGGGGCAAGGTGAAGACTTTTTCCCAAATTATTGCCATTACCATGACCATTCTTTCGGTGCCGGGTGCGCAGATTGTGCTCTATATTGCGGCCTTCTTAACTGCCTTTTCGGGCCTGGATTATTTATGGAAATGGAAAAAAGTGCTTATACCGACAAAGAGGGGGCCTAAGGATTAAAAAAGGTTTTGGTGTGACGCCAGAGCGCCGCTTTGAAATTTCCAATGCGGGGCAGATATTCGCCGGTCGCCGGATCAATCCGGTACCGGTTTTTTATTTTCCCCTCCTCGGTCCGAAGGGTTTTTAAGGCGTCGACCAACAGATCGATCTCGGTTTGGGTGTTGTAAAAGCCGAAACTGATCCGGACCATCCCCGGGAGAAGACATTTTTTTCCCGCCTTTGCTAAGTTTTCCGCGGAAATAATCTCGGCTTCGGATAACCCTAAAAGATGATGGACATAAGGACGGGCGCAGAAACAGCCGTGCCGAACCCCGATTCCGGCTTCAAAGGAGAGGTAAGCCGCGACTAAACCGTGGGGGATGCCTTCCAGGTTGAAGGAGATCACCCCAACACGGGGGTAACGCTCCGGCGGCGGTCCATATAGCGTCAGGCCGGGAATCGATTTTAGCTGGTCATAAGCGTATTTGGTGAGTTCCGCCTCATAGGCGACCAGCCGTGGAAAATTATTCCGGGCTAGCCAGCGTAGACCGACCGCGAGGGCGAGGACGCCGAGGAGGTTAGGGGTCCCCACTTCTTCCCGGTCGGGGGGCGGCGCAAATACGATTTCATCGCGGGAAACGGCGATTACTGTACCACCGCCAACTTGGTCCGGGATGCCGTCGCGAAAAGCTTCTAGTGGTCCAAGAAGGAGCCCGGAACCAAAGGGGGCATACATTTTGTGTCCGGAGAGCGTTAAAAAATCGATGGGGGCTCTGCCCGCCTGCATCCGGACGGGGTAATGAGGAGCCAGTTGGGCGGCATCGACGACAAGCTGGGCTCCATAATGCTGGGCAAGTTCGGCGATGGTCTGGATCGGGTTAATGAGGCCGGTGACGTTCGAAGCGCCACAGACCGTAACCAGTTTGATGGGGCGTCGCGCTTTTTTAAATTTTCTTTCCAGATCGGCCAGATCAAGGCAGCCGTCTCTGGTGAGCTGAATAAACTGGGCTTGTTTTCGTAACCGCCAAGGCAAGTCGTTGGAATGGTGTTCCATCCAAGTGGTCAGGACTTCCGCTTCGTCTAAGGGCAGCCGTTGTGAAAGCTTGTTCAAGCCTTCGCTGGCATTCTTCACAAAGAGGGCGATGTACTGATCCGCCGGGGCGCCAAAGAAATCCAGCACAATCCGGCGCGCTTCCGTATAGACTTCGGTGGAGAGTTGGGATTTGTAACCGAAGCCCCGGTGAACACTGGAATACCAAGGAAGAAAGGACTGGACGGCCTGGACGACAGCGGCCAACGGCGGTGTGGTGGCCGCATTATCTAGATTGACGTAAGGGCGCTGCGTGCCATCACTTAAAGGGATATCAGTGTCTAGTCCAAGGATGTTCCGGCGTATTTGGTCATGCCATTTTTTCTCCATTGTATGGCCTCCCTGCCTTTTTTCCCAATATACTATGCCTAAGGGAGGGGGGTTGTGAAGGGTTACCAACGGCGGGATCTTCCGCCGTATTTTCCAGTGAAAACGCCGTTTAACCCCTTGTTTAGCTGGGCAGATTACAAATAGACCATTTAGAAAGGAGGTTCAAAGATGGCTGCTGGTCAGAAAAGTAATACCCTTGTTTATGCCCAGGCGAAAAAGGCGTTGGATCAGATGAAGTACGAGATCTCCAAGGAATTAAATATTGACACTTCCCCGATCCAAGGTGACTATTGGGGGTATATGACTGCCCGTGATTGTGGCGCGGTTGGGGGTCATATGGTTAAGAGGATGATTGAAGCGGCGGAAAGAACCCTTTCCCAACAGGCGGTAGCGAACGTGCAAGCAGGGTTCCGTGCCGGATTGGCGAACCAGAACAATCAGAACACGACTAATCCAAACTTAAATCTGAACACGCTCGATCAACACTACTAAAAGCTTTTTCGTTGGCGTAAAATTGATTCCAAGCCTAACTTGGAGGATTTAAACCCGACGACAACGGAAAAAGCTCTTTTCAGGAACATAGTATAGTATAGTTATGATAATTAAAAGAGACAGTCCGCGCTGGACTGTCTCTTGCTTAGGGTTCAGATCAAACCGTACTTTTTGCCGACCCGCTCGAGAACGGCCAGGGTGTCGTCTAAATCTTCCTGGGTGTGGGTGGCCATTAAGGAGAGGCGTAAACGGGATAGTTTTTTGGGGACGGCCGGATAATAGACGGAGTTGACGAAGATTCCCGCCTGGTGTACTTCCCGGCTGATTTTCTTTAAGATGTCTTCGTCACCGATGATAATGGGGATGATTGCGGTTTCTGCATTGCCCAGGTTAAAACCCATCTGCTTCAGATTGGAGATCATATATTTAATATTGGACCATAATTTCTTTCGTAACTGGGGTTCGTTCTGAATGACGTCGATCCCGGCGATGAGCGCGCCGGCCGAGGCGGGCGGCAGTGCGGTGGAGAACATATGGGACCTGGCGTAGAAACGTAGGTAATTCACGACTTCTTTCGACGAAGCCACAAAACCGCCCACTACGGCCAAGGCCTTGCTTAGTGTTCCCGCCACCAGATCAATCTGGCCTTCCAGGCTAAAGTGTTCGGGGGTACCGCGTCCGTTTTCACCGATTACACCGGTGGCGTGGGCTTCATCGATCATGATTCGGGCGTGGTACCGGTCGGCCAGGGCCTTGATCCCCGGTAGATCAGTGATGTCTCCGTCCATACTGAAGACGCCATCTACGATGATTAGCTTTCCGTTGTAACCCTGCTTTTCCGTGGATTGCAAGACCTTTTCTAAGCTGGCAAGGTCATTATGTTTGAAGGTGCGGAGGGTCCCGCCCGACAGGTAACACCCGTCGATGATACTGGCGTGGTTTAAGCGGTCATTGATCGCCACATCATTCTTGCGGACCAGGGCGGAGACACAGCCGACGTTGGAAGAGTAACCAGAGGTGAAGATGATGGCATCTTCACACCCTTTCATCTGGGCAAGTTTATGTTCGAGTTCGCGATGGAGGTCGAGGTAGCCACCGAGTAAAGGGACACTACCTGCGCCCGCACCGTATTTTTCCAGTGCTTTCCGGGCGGCTTCAACCACAGCTGGATGGGTGGTCAAACCCAGATAATTATTGGAGGCCATCATGACCATTTCGCGTACTTCATTGGTGTAACGGTCAAGAATTTTGACCCGGCGTTCGGATGGACTGGTTAGAATTCGTGCCCAATGGTGGTATTCATGGGCGGCTAGTTCTTCGGTGAATTCATAAAAAGGCTTGGTTTTGGCGAAAATGTCCCGATCGGGAAGTTCCAGAAAATCACTGAGGTTTTTGCTTACGTAATTAATCTTCATCTCCTCCTTGGGCTTATTCCGTTGCGATCTTTTGTCTTGCCGATCTAACGTAATAAGCATTATAATCAAAGGCAAAAAAAAGAAAATACCCGTGAAAAAGGAAAATAAGAACACAATTTATCTTACTCCATCTTTTGGGCCGAAGCAAGGGTGAAAAGTAGTGGAGTGAAGGAGTAATGCCGACTACAGGCGGGTTTGGGTTATTGCGGAAGGGAATTTATATGAACAATTGAATCGCGGCTTCCCGGGCCAATTGCAGAAAAGTAGTCACGTCGCCAACGGACAGATGTTCATAGTCGATCAACTCGGATTCGGTGATCCCGAGCATCTCCAGGGTGCCTTGGCAAGCAACAAAATTGACCTGGCGTTCCATGGCCATTTCCAGAAGTTCACCGACGGATTCGGTTTTACGCTGACGGATTAGTTTGTTCATGAAAACTGCACCCAGACCGCCGAAGTTCATCTTGGACAGGCCTAGTTTATCCGGACCGACCGGTAAAAGGAGTTTAAAGAGCCGTTCAAGCATATTTTGGGCCCGACCCCGCTCCTTGCGGAGGAGGGCGAGTCCCCAGAAGGTAAAGAAAATGTGGGCAGTAAACCCTTCCCCGGCAGCTGTCCAAGCCATAGCTAAGGCCGAGAGGCTTTTATCCAGATCGCCACTGAAGCAGATAATACAGATCGACGGCTTCTTTTGCGACAACCGTGTAACCCCCTTTGTGCATCGATAAATGGATAATAAGAAAGCCAAACCCGGAATGGACGAAAGAACGTCTCCGCTTTATAGATAGTCTACCCTGAAACCGAAGAGGAAACCCGCTTCGGTTTTTGATTGTTATTTTTGTTATTTTGTAGACCGTCGACCATGCTGGTTACGTTGATTTGTACGTAGTGAATTGGATCAAAGCCAGGTGACCGACAAGCCCTGGAGAACAACAGCAGTTGATCATTGGCAGCGTTATGTTTAGCGCCGGGAGAAGGACAGACTAATATTTTCTGCATAGCCAAACAAGAATTACCTTTATCGTGGTTACGGAAGATATGCTATAATCGTAACCATGGAGGAGATATTATGTTAAGTATATTCCGTGAAGGGTTTTTTCGCGATCTCCTAATTTGGTTTGTAATAAGTGTTATCCTGGCGTCCTTGGTGGCAGCGGGGGTTGGCTTAGTAACCGACCGCTATTTCGCGGCAACTGTGGACGGTTTAATCGGTGATCAGGGGGAGTATGATCTCTTGTTTCAAGTCCGAACCGATTTGAAAGAGACGGCAGTTGCCCGCCTCCAGGAGATTATTAAAGAGCGTGTCCCCGGCTCCACCGTTAAAGTGGGCGTCAGTGTTGCGGGGAAGACCGCTGTTTTTGTCGGATTGGCTCCCAAGCATCGGAAAAAGGCGGTTTACACCAATTTGAACAATTACTTTCGGGATATTCCGGGGGCGGGTGGGTTTAGTCTTATGACCGAACCCCGGTTGACTTTGTCGGCAATCCCCAGTAGTGTGGCTGATCTTTATATCCGAGAAGCGGAGCGGATTCCCGGGGTGCGTTTTGCCTTTCGCGACGGGAGTAGTATTGCGGTCATTTTGGAAAAAGCCACGAAGATGAAGGAGGTCAAAGCGGCGCTGGAAGAGCTTTTGGCCAGTTACCGTTTGCTCGAGATCGGATTTCCAGCTGGGTACCATGTGGACAATCCGATTGAGGTCGGACGTAATTTGACCGAGTTACTGGCGGGTAAGGGTGGTGTGACGCTGATTAGAAATGTTACTTCCGGAAAAAGCAGCGATGACCAAGAAGCATTACTCCTGACTATGGCGGAGATGAAGCGGTTTCTCCTTTCCTATGCCGGACAGGTAAAAGTGATTCCGACCCAAGGGGTTACACTTAATCCGGGGGACCTTTTGGTTCTTTTTGATGATACGGAGCATTCCTTGGCCGCTGGGGAAAGGGTTAGTGCCCAGGATGTGATTGTGAAAGTTACGGCCGAAGAGGAAGACGGGGCGCTGCCGGGACTGATTATTCAGGGCGATTCGGCCGATTTTACCAGCGCCTCGGCGCGGATTTTGGGTGACGACCAAAAAGCCGGGGACATTGTGGGAAGTATCATTATCAACAGTCCTAAACAGCAGTTGGCGGAAGCTTTGGACGAAGCCATTGGCTTCCTTGGCCAGTTCAACTCCTTCCAGGAGTTACCGACGCAGGCGCGGCAAGTGATCACAGCGGCGGAGACGATTCAGGCCGCGTTGAACAGTATTAATGGTCTTGATGCGGACAATGCGGATCTGGCGAAGATCCAAAGGATCGCTTCTTTACTCGAAGGGACCAGCCACGAACTGCAAAACATGGCCGATCATCTGGCCCGGCTCCGTTGGGTGGAAAACCAATTGGATAAAGCCCTTGGTAGTTTGGAAGGGATCCATGCCATTACCCGCTTGGGTTTTATCCCGCAGAACCTGGGTTACTTTGGGGACCTCGGCCAAAAGATGGGTCGTCTCGACCGCGAGCTTCAAGCCTTAATTGGGGACTTACGGGCCAAAGCACAGGCTTTGGATGATTTTATCAACCGGTTTAATCCCTTGGTCCACACCTTGCTCGACTGGGAGCAGAAAACGACGAAGCTGGCCGGGCAGTTGGATCAGGTCGGAAGTGTTTTGGGTGGAGGCAGTACCGGTTTTGCCGCTTTGGCGGAGCTAACGGGGGTCACCGACGACAGCTTAGAGCAATTTGCCGCTTTTGACTTTGAGGCCTTACGCCAAGGATTAACTCCTTTAGAGCTGGGTTTTGATGAGCTTTCGGCCAGTAATGTGTTGTTGATCATTGGGGAGTTGGAAAAGATCAAGTCGTCCCTTCCGAAATTGAAGGATGAAGAGATTACCAAGACGGTAACTCTTCTGGACCGCTATTTAGGGGGGGAAACCCTGCCTGGAGAAAAGGTGGAACTTTTTGTGAATGCCGACTATGACCAGAAGGAAGTCGCCCGTCTAGTCAATAGTTTCTTCGATTCGGATGAGGTCCGGATTTTACCGTTGCCGGCGGGGATCCTCCAACCGGATGTCCGTAATGAGGTCACCCGGCTCCTGGGGGAAGTACAAGGAGTCATCGCCGCCTTGGCCGTGCTGATTCTGGCGGTTATAATCTTCTTGCAGGATCAGGCGCCGATTCTAGCGGTGTTGCACCATTTGGATCTGTTGTTTCCGCACCGGGAAACAACCGGGAAAGCAGCTTCGCAGCCAAGAAAAGTGACGGCGCTCAGCCGCTTCTTGCCGAGAATATACGCTGCAAGCTTGGGCGGAGGATGGTTGTGGGCGACGATTAGCCTGTCGGGGGCCCGTATTCCTTACTTTCCAAACCATTATTTCTTACTGGTTGGAGCCCTTTTCGGCCTCCTTTTTTACCGGATGGCGGAGAAGTTTCACCGCTTGAACCTGGACGAAGTGGTTGCCGGCTACGCCCTTGGGTTTAATTTTACCACGGTAATGCGGGAAATTGTGATTCCGGCTGGGCGTCCCGGATTAATGCAAAAACTTAACCAAAGGAAGATGGTGATGAAATGAACACCGCGCTGCGACCGCCTTTACTGCAGATTCAAGACTTGAAAAAAAGTTACCAAAAACGGCCGGTTTTAAAAGGAATAAATCTCAATATTTTTGCCGGAGAGACGATAATAATTATGGGACCGAGTGGATGTGGAAAATCTACTTTAGTCCGGTGTATTAACCGCTTAACTGAACCGGATGACGGTCATATTATCTTTGACGGGGTTGAAGTGACCAGTCTACCCTTTGCGCAATTATCGGGTCTTCGCCGGCGGATCGGTTTTGTCTTCCAACAATTTAACCTGATCCGCCGGCTCAATGTCTTGGAGAACGTCGCCTTTGCTCTGCGCATTTATGGACAGGAGAAAACGGAAGCCCGTGACCGCGCAATGCAGGCTTTAGCGCGGGTAGGATTAAGGGAACGCGCCCAGAATTTCCCGGCCGAACTGAGCGGTGGAGAACAGCAGCGCGTTGGGATCGCCCGGGCCCTGGCTTTGGAACCCCAACTGATGCTCTGGGATGAGCCGACCGCCGCCCTCGACCCGATCCTGGTCAGTGAGGTTATTGAGATTATGGAGGAGCTTGTCCGGCAGAAGGAGACCACGATGTTGGTGGTCACCCATGAAGTTGGTTTTGCTTCCCGGGCAGCCGACCGGATTATCTTTATGGATCAAGGGACCATTGTGGAAGAAGGGCATCCGACGGCAGTTTTTTCGACACCGCAGTCGGAAATTGCCAAAAAATATAAAAAGCTATTAAAAACTTGACGGAAACATGTTATACTAATCCAGATAATATTTTTTTGTTTCGGGGGTGAATCTTTGAAAGGGTTTCAGCAAACTTTGCAGAATAAGATTTCTATTAATGGGCAAGCCCTTCATTCGGGGAAAATGGTGGCGGTGGAACTTATTCCCCAGCCGGTCGATACCGGAATTCGGTTTTGCCGCCTTGACCTGCCGGATCAGCCTGTTTTACCGGCCAAACCAGCGCATATAATTGATACGACGCGTAATATCGCCTTGGGGACAAGCGAATGGCGGATTCAAACCATTGAGCATTTGATGGCCGCCTTTCATGGCTTGGGCGTGGACAACCTACTGGTGGCGGTGGATGGTCCGGAAATTCCTCTCGGAGACGGTAGCGCCCGCTTTTTTGTGGAGGAGATCCTCCGCGCCGGGTTACTTGTTCAAGAAAAACCACGAAAAGTACGGAAAATTACCAAACCAGTATGGGTGACCGATGGGAAAGACCCCCGTGCTTATCTGATCGCGCTTCCCGGCGAGGGTTTTCGGGTCACCTATTGCTTTACCTCCGACCATAAGGTGACTGGTAATCAGTTTGCGCAGTATCTAATTACCCCTGAGACTTTCCTCGAGAACTTGGCACCAGCCCGGACCATTGCGTTCTGGCGTGAGCTTGAGGCACTACGTAAACAAGGGTTGGCCCTGGGTGGCAATATGGAGATTGCTGTTGTTGTCGGGGAAGATGGTTATTTAAATGAGTTAAGATATCCCGATGAGATTGTTCGCCATAAAATCCTCGATATCTTAGGCGATCTTTATTTGCTTGGCCCGTTGGAAGGCGAGATTATCGCGGTTCGGTCCGGACATAAACTCGACTTAGAACTGGCTTTAAAACTCGAGGAATGTTTGGAGTAAGGAGGTTTCAAGGTGGAAATAAACCAGATTAAAGAGCTGTTACCCCATCGTTACCCCTTTTTGCTGGTCGATCGGGTGATCGACATGGAACCTCGGAAAAGGATTAGGGCGCTGAAGAATGTGACCAATAACGAAGAGTATTTTACGGGACATTTCCCGGAAAAGCCCGTGATGCCGGGCGTGTTAATTATCGAGAGTATGGCGCAAGCGGCCGGTTTAACCTTGCTCGTTGAAAAAGAACACCGCGGAAAGATTCCCTTCTTCACCGGTATTGATAAGGCCCGTTTTCGCCGGCCAGTTGTTCCGGGGGATCAGCTTTATCTAGACGTGGAGCTTTTGCGGGTTAAAGGCAATGTTTGCTATGCGCAAGGGAAAGCAACCGTGGATAATGAGGTTGCTGCGGAGGCACAATTGATGTTTGTTTTGGGTACAAAAGAAGCCCAGGGTGAGTAAGAACAGTATATACTTTGGTTAGGGGGTCCCAGATTGAAAGTAGTAGAAAATAAAGTGGTGGCTTTGCGGGAGATTCATGAAACAGCTATAGTTCATCCCGGGGCAAAATTGGGAAAAAACGTGGTGATTGGTCCGTATGCGATCATCGGCGAACATGTGGAGCTAGGTGATGGGTGTATAGTGGGACCTCATGTGGTGATTGAAGGGTGGACAACGATTGGTAGTAACAATAAATTCTACCACGGCGCTTCCATTGGTGTAGAACCACAGGATCTGAAGTTCAAAGGGGAAAAGAGCTATTTATTTATCGGTGATGGTAATACCTTCCGGGAGAATGTAACGGTGAGTCGTGGGACCGAAGGTGGTGGCGGTGAAACCCGGATCGGTAACAACAACTTGTTTATGGCTTACTCCCACGTGGCCCATGATTGCCAGGTGGGAAACAATATTGTACTTGCCAACTGTTCGGCCTTGGCTGGTCATGTGACCGTGGAAGACCGGGTGGTCATCGGCGGGCTTACCGGGGTCCATCAATTTACCAAGGTCGGTAAGATGGCGATGATGGGTGCCTGCACTAAGATTGTCAAGGATGTACCGCCGTTCGTGATTGTTGATGGTAACCCTGCCCGGGTGGCGGGGATTAATATTGTCGGTCTGCGCCGCAATGATGTCCCGCCGGAGATTCGGGAAGAGATCAAAAGAGCCTACCGGATTCTTTACCGTTCCAACCTCTCTATTGAGCAAGCGATTGAAAAAATGGAGCATGAGTTACAGGGGACGGCGGAGATTGATCATTTCATTCGTTTTCTCCGCAGTGCGGAACGGGGTATTTGCCGGTAACCGAGGCAAAAAACTGGAGACTAGACAAAAACGGTCTAGTCTTTTTTCGATCAGAAGTTGGGGGGAAAAAAGATGAGCTGGGCAATTTTGGCTGGAGAAGGCGACCTTCCTGTGGAAGTAGGAAAGGGGATGCGTGCGGAAGGGATTACCCCGGTGGTTCTTTGTACAGGGGAAAACGCCACCCAATTCGAGGAAATGGGGTTTACCGTTGGTCGGGAGCGGGTAGGACAGCTAGGAGCAATTCTCCGCTTTCTCCACGACCATCAGGTCGACCAAATGGTCTTGGCCGGACGCTTTGGTAAAGAGAGTTTATTGGCCGGGAATGTGGACCAAGAAATCATGGGCTTGTTGGCGAAACTGACTAAACGGAACGACGATGCCCTGCAATTGGCGGTCGTTAACTATTTTGAGGAACACGGAATTCGCGTGGAGACCCAGACCAGGTTTTTGCGGTCACTCATTCCGGACCGGGGGATCCTGGCTGGTCCGGCTTTAAGCCCCGAGGAGACGGCAGATCTGAAATTAGGCTATCGGATGGCCAAAGAGATTGGTCGGCTGGATATCGGGCAAAGTGTGGTCGTGAAACGGGGGATGGTCTTAGCCATTGAGGCGGTGGAGGGTACTGACCAAACTATCCGGCGGGGCGGACAGTACGGTGGACCCGGTTCAGTGGTGGTTAAAGTTGCCAAACCCGAGCAGGACTTCCGGTTCGATATGCCGACGGTTGGCTTGACTACCCTGGAAGCCTTGATTACCAGCAAAGCGCGGGTTTTAGGCGTTGAAGCCGGGGCGACTTTCCTCTTGGACCGGGAAGAACTGTTGAGCACAGCGGAGAAGCACGGGATTACCGTGGTGGCCCTAGATGAACTTGCCAATAAAGACAACTAATGAGAGAAGGTTTTTATGGAACCTAGGCGAATATGTAAAAGAGTTACGTTGGTAAGCTGAAGCAAGCGAAAGGATGAAGCAAGAAGAGCGCTTTGTTACAGCCCGGATCGGTTATTTACCAGTAGTGATTAGAGTGTTTAAAAAGTAGACGAAAGGAAAGAAGGAGGAGGAAATGACGAAAAAGAAGCTTATAACCGGTTTTCTCCTTTGTCTTGTCATCTTCTCCGTTCTTTTTTTTCTTTTCCGGTCAAAATGGCGACCGGAGAGTGAGCCCATCCCTTTGCTCCCCTTAGTCCAGGAAGAAGACGCCGCTACGGTGACTGATGCGGCCGAGACACCACGGTTAAAAGGAGTACAGGTTGCGCTGGTCAGCATGGATCAGCACTTGAACTGGAAATTAACCGTTGAGCAGGTGATCGAAGAGGGGGAGATTTGCCTCCTTTTTGGGATTACAGGTGAGTATTATACGGAGAGTGGGCAAAGATACTTGATTGAAGCGCCCGAAGGAGAAATGGGAAGGGATTTTTCTTGGTTACGCCTCACCCCGGAAGTGGTTTTAACCGGGGAAGATATAAAGATGGTTGCCGTTGAGGTTTATTGGGAAGCAGCGGCGGGAGAAGAAATCAGCGGCCGCCAAATGCAAGCGGATAGGGAAAACGTTAAGATTCAAGCGGAAAGGTTTACGTTTAATCCGGAAGATCGGAGTATGACTTTCCCCGGGACGTCCCGGTGGTCTTTCCAGTAATGCAATGCGAATGGGGTGAAAAAGGCTAATGGCCCAGAAGAGATACATGATGATTCTTTTCCTCACCGTTGCCCTTTTCTTGGTCGGCGCCTTACCGGGATGGGCGGCTGCCGGAGACCGTGAGGTGGAGATAATTGTTCCACCCCAAGGCTTAACCGAACTTGATCTAGAAAAGGAATTCTGTGTCTACCGGGGTTATCCCGGTGCTCCGGTGGAAGTCTTGGTGGAAAGTTCCGGACTGCGCCTGACGGCGTTAAAAATTAGCTACGACCAACGTAGTCAACTGTTAACAGCGGAAGAAGACGTGAAGCTGGAATCCGAGAAGATGGTTGCCACCGGGGAAACGATGGTTCTCACCTCCGAGCTGGTGCGGTTACCAAAAGGCGGCGAAATAAACACCTTTGAGCCAGAAGAAATGAGACTGGTGGTTGGCGGAGCTTTTTCTTACCGCTTGGAAGATGAAACGTTCCAAGGGGAAGGTGGGTTTACCCTCTGGGGATCCGACTGGGTAATCGAAGGGGAGCGTTTTGACGGTAGTATGCGCCAGGAGCATGTGACCGCGGCGGGTTCGCCCGTGATCCGTTGGGAAGACGGAATCCTGCAGGGTGAGGCTGATACAGTGATCACGTATGATCTTGCCAGCGGACAAGCCACGGCAGAAGGGCCAACGAAGACCCGGTTTTATCAGAATAGAGGAGTGCATTCCAGTGGCGATTGAAGCGCAGGGTTTAGTGAAAGAATACGGGAAACGTCGAGTTGTGGATCGGGTTAGCCTGGAAGTCCACCCGGGCGAGGTCGTCGGTCTCTTGGGTCCGAACGGAGCCGGAAAGACCACCTCCTTTTACATGATTGTTGGTCTAGAAAAGCCTCTTGCCGGGCAGATCAAAATTGATGGAACCGATGTCACCCCCTTGCCCATGCATATGCGGGCTCGTTATGGTGTTTCTTATTTGGCTCAAGAACCGTCGGTTTTTCGCAAATTGACCGTGGAACAGAACATTCTGGCGATCTTGGAATTGGTGCTCAAGGATAAGAAGAAGCGGATTGAGCGGTGCAACCAGCTACTCGAGGATTTTAACCTGACGAAGGTGCGGAAGCAAAAGGGATTCATGCTCTCCGGTGGTGAACGCCGCCGGGTGGAGATTGCCCGCGCTTTGGCGCAGAACCCCCGTTATATTCTGTTGGATGAGCCTTTTACCGGTGTGGACCCGATTGCCGTCGCTGATCTGCAGGATATTGTCAGAGGATTAAAAAAGATGGGTTTAGGGGTCTTGATTACCGATCATAGTGTCCGGGAGACTCTGGCCATCACCGACCGGGCCTATATCATGTATTCCGGGAAGATCCTGGTTTCCGGAGACGCCAAAGATATTGCCGAAGATGAAAAGGCGCGCAAGTTTTATCTTGGCGACCGCTTTAATATGTAAAGCAAGGCTTGCCAGGAGCAATTCATCATAAACGGGAGTAATCAGTATGCGGATTATCACTAAGTATTTGATCAGAGAATTGATGGGGCCCTTCTTTTTTGGCTTTTTAGCCTTTAGCGGTATGTTTATCGGATGGTCCTTAGTCAATGTTATCCAATGGGCGGAATCCTATTCGGTTCCACTGCTCACCGTTTTACGCCTTTGGGCTTACAATGTCCCGGAGAATCTCGCTTATGGGGTCTATATCGGGATGCTCCTGGCGACCCTTCTGGGGTTAGGCCGGATGACTAGCCACAGTGAGACCATTGCGATGCAAGCCGGCGGTGTCAGTTTTATGCAGATTGCCACCCCGGTTCTGATCATCGGCGCGGCTTTGACCGTTGGCACCTTTTATCTCAACGAATCCCTAACGCCAATGGCAAAACACGCTTACCGGGAAGAAAGGACCTTTATCAGGCAGGGTAAACCGAAGGGGATTATCGATGAGTATTTCTATACGGAACGTCTCAAAGACGGAAAAAAACGGCTGGTCTACGCGGAACAATACAATGCAACGGAAGAAAGATTTATCAATGTGATGATCCAGGAGATGGAGCACGGGCAACTGGTCCGGACCCTCAAAAGTAAAGAGCTGTTGTGGGGCGAGGGTGGATGGTATTTTCGGGAAGGCGAAATCTTTACCTACCGGGAAGATGCGGTGATCCCGGTCCGGGTGACGGAAGGGTATAATCCGTCCGGTTTTGAAAAAACTCCGGAGCAAGTCATTAGCCTGTCCCGGCGGCCGGAAGAGATGAACTGGTGGGAGTTGAAATGGTATCTGGAGAATACGGAATTAAGCACCAGAAAACGCCGCCAATACGAAGTGCAACTCCATCTGAAGATGGCTTTCCCCTTTGCTTGTATGGTCTTTGCCCTTTTGGGAACCCCTCTGGCTTTACAGTCGCAGCGGCGTACTTCCTCGGCGGGTTTAGGAATCACCCTTTTGAATGTGATCTTTTATTATGTTTTAATGGCTGTGGGGACTTTTCTTGGACAATCGGGACTGACCTCGCCTTGGGTTGGCGCTTGGCTCCAAAATCTGCTCATTGGTGGTTACGGTTTATATCTCTTTATACGAAAAGCGTTCAACATCTAGCTGAGGGGGAGCAAAGTGTACGGTATTATTTTGGTTCTAACCATCGCCTTGTTGGGCGGGGTTATTGCTCTTTTGGGCGACCGGGTTGGGATGAAGGTTGGTAAAAAACGGTTGTCCCTCTGCGGGCTCCGGCCCAAATATACGTCGATGATTATTACGGTGGTGACCGGGATCCTGATTGCCGGAACCACCCTTTTATTACTCACCCTGGTCTCCAATGATGTGCGTACGGCCCTATTTCGGATGAAGGCTTTGCAAACCGAACTGGTGCAGACGAGGTCCGATTTGGATGAGGCCAAAACGCGTTTACGCCAAGTGGAAGCCGAGACGAAAGCGCTGCAAGAGAGTAAGGTAGCGCTGGAGGTGGAAAGGGACCGTTTGCACAAGGAGATTCAGGCTTACTCGGGTGAAGCCGCTCTGCTGCGGGCCAATACGCACCGGAATGAAAACAGCGGAGGGCGGAAAATCGAGCTAAAAGGAGAAGGGCAGGGCGATTGAATGCGGATTTTAGCGATCGACCCGGGCCGGATGAAGTTCGGATATGCTGTTTTGGCCGCCGCCGACCGGCGGGTGCTGCGTCAAGGGCTTGCGGACGTTTCCGACCTGGTTCAGGTGGTGCAAGATCTGGTGGACCAGTTTCAAGTGACGACGGTAGTGATCGGTGACCGGACGGGTGGCGCGG
>ERZ773359.1943-NODE-1943-length-27248-cov-23.720884_pt1 | contig 27248 bp, 26 predicted proteins | sample MGYA00374955_ERZ773359 | MGnify/ENA primary metagenome ERZ773359 (study PRJEB29098, sample SAMN04486028) | biogas fermenter metagenome | study: EMG produced TPA metagenomics assembly of the Biogas fermentation microbial communities from Germany - Plant 4 DNA1...
ACTTTATCAAATATTTCATGTAACTCTCCAATGGCTTGATCAGTAAAGGGGAAATTGTTGTCCCTTCTTTCCATGGCCAGTTCAGCTATATTTTCAGCATGGTCTCCAACTCTTTCAATATCGTTTATTATATTAAAGAATATATTAACCCTTTTGTGTTCTTCATCTGAAATAGGTGCGTTGGATAACATGACTAAATAGTCCGTTATTTCTCTTTGTAGTCGATTTATTTTTTGCTCCTGTTCTAAGACCAGATCTATATTTTCGTATCTTTCTTCTACGAAGGCATATCTAACCTTATTTAGATTATCTAATGCAAGACTTCCCATTCTAAGAATTTCCTTCTTAACTTGACCTAAGGCTATGCTTGGAGTTTCAATAATCCTAGGATCCAAGAACTTTGCCTCTTGAACTTCTAACTTATCGTCTCCTGGAACAATGGCTTGAGCAATTTTTACTAATAGATTTACAAAAGGTAATTGTATAATTACATTTATTATATTAAAGAAAGTGTGAGCATTGGCAATTTGCCTTTTTACATCAAATGGTGATATTTTCATGACTGCTACTTCAATTGGTGCTCTTAATAGGGTCATAAATAGAATTGTACCTATAAGGTTAAATAAAAAATGCAATACTGCTGCCCTCTTAGCTGTTTTGTTAGCTCCAATTGACGAAATCAAAGCAGTAGTAGTTGTACCAATGTTTTGGCCAAAAAGAATTGGAAAGGCCACATCCATCTGTATAAGGCCTTGACCTGCAAGAGCTTGCAATAAACCTACAGAAGCACTACTGCTTTGTATAATGGCAGTAAGTCCAAGTCCTACGAGCATGCCAAGCACTGGGTTTTTTAAGCTAATCATAATATTGGTAAAAACCGGCATATCTGCTAAGGGCTTTAAACCACTTCCCATCATATCCATACCCATAAAAAGAATTCCGAAACCTATTAATATTTCAGCTATACTTTTAGCCTTTTTCTTTGAAGTGGCAATCCAAATCCCTACACCCACTGCCACTGCTATAGGTGCAAAGTCAGTAAGATTAAATGCAATTAATTGAGCTGTTATGGTAGTACCTATATTGGCCCCCATAATCACTCCTACAGCTTGAGGTAATGTCATTAAGCCTGCATTAACAAATCCTACTACCATAACAGTAGTGGCAGAAGAACTTTGTATTATCATAGTTACTACAGTACCTACTATTACACCCATCAGCCTATTGTTAGTCAATACTTCAATCAATTTTTTTAACCTGTCACCTGCAGCCTTTTGTAATCCAATGCCCATTAAGTTCATTCCGTATAAAAACAACCCTAATCCACCTAATACTGGTAAAGCAATATTCATAATTATCCTCCTAATTTCTACTTGTTTTATCATCAGTATACTTGCTATTCGATATTTGGAAAACCTAATTGTCTCAATGCCTCATAAAGTATGATATTAACTGAGTTTGCAAGATTTAATGACCTAGCTATATTGCTTTTCATTGGTATTCTAATGGTTCTATCATCATTACCTTCTAAAATTTCATCGGATAATCCCTTAGTCTCTTTTCCAAAGACGAAGAAGGATTCATCTGTATATTTCATATCTGTATATTTTTGTTTTCCCTTGGTGGTGGCATAATAAAAATTTCCTTTGGGATATTTGCCTAAGAGTTGAAAGAAATTGTCATAATAATGGATTTCTACTAAGGGCCAATAATCTAGTCCTGCCCTTTTGAGATGTTTATCATCTACAGAAAAACCTAAGGGGCGTATAAGATGAAGTACTGTACCCGTAAGGGCACAAGTCCTGGCAATATTTCCTGTATTTGAAGGTATCTCTGGTTCTACAAGAACTATATGCAATGCCATAATATAAATTGTCATCTCCTATTCTAATATAAATTTTTCTATTACCTTGGCTACACCATCATTGTCATTGGTATCAGTAATATAGTCTGCCCTATTTTTTATTTCTTCATCTCCATTTCCCATGGATACCCCCAGTCCTGCAAATTGCAACATAGATAAATCATTCTCACTATCTCCAACGGCAATTACTTCATGGGCTGCTACATTAAGCTTTTTGCATAGTTCTTTTAGGGCCTGCCCTTTAGAAACGTTTAGGCTCATTGCCTCTATATTATTTGACCAGGAGCTAGATGTAGAAATATTTCCTAGGCTTTCTAAGTCTCTTCTTAAACTATTTAATTTGTTATTATCTTCGTCAACAAATAAGAACTTATATATATTGACATTTTTTACCCTTAATTCACTTATATTATCAAAAATATGGATGTCGATATTAGAATTTCCATTTCCTTCATTGTAAAATTTTAGAACTTCATCAACTTTAATGTGGGAATAAAATTTAGACTCATCATAAAAATGATAGTAAATATTTCTTTCTCTAGCCATATTAGCTATTTTTTCGACTAGGTTCATTTCAATAGGCCTTTTATAGATAATTTTTTCAGACTCATCTGCAATAATTGCACCATTGCAAGCAATAATTGGATTTCTCAAATCTAAAATTTTGGAATAAGCTAAGGCGGATTTTAATATCCTCCCTGTTGATAATACTACATATACTCCTTTAGACTTTGCCATGTCTATTGCTGCTTTTGTCCTGGAAGATACTTGATTTTTGCTATTTAACAAAGTACCATCCATGTCAATGGCTATTAATTTATATTTCATTTGCTTCACTCCTCAATAAGATAATATAACATATAATTAATAAAAATAAAACACAAAAAAGCTTCACTGAATTATAAAAATCAATGAAGCTTTTATTATTTTTTCCTATAGCTAATTGCTAATAGGAGTAATAGAAAGGCTCTTAGTATGCTTGTTTATCTCTATAACAACATTTATGCCATATATCTTTTCCATATTTTCCTTTGTAATTACTTTTTCTGGAATTCCATTATCTATTATTTTTCCAGAACCGATAATAATGATTTCATCTGAATATCTGGAGGCCAGATTTATATCATGTATGGCAATGATTATAGTAGTTTTCTTCTCCTTATTTAGCCTTCTTAGGAGATTTAATATTTCCATTTGATGATTTATATCTAAGTGGGAAGTTGGTTCATCTAATAATATTATGGGAGTTTCTTGAGCTAAGGCCTTAGCAATTATTACTCTTTGCCTTTCTCCCCCCGATATTTCAGTAATATACTTGTCTTTTAGATGTAAAGTATTGGTAGCTTTTAAGGCTTCATAAACTATTTCATAATCCTTTTCATCATATTTTTCAAATCTTTTTTTGTAAGGATATCTACCCATTAGGACTATATCTTCAACGGTAAATTCGTAATCTATTAGAGTATTTTGTGGTACTAAGGAGACTTTTCTAGCCAATTCCTTTTTACTTAGGCTGTTTATATCTTCATTGCCTATTAAAATCTTTCCTTTCCAGGGTGGGTATAGGTGGCTTAATAGTTTAATAATGGTTGATTTTCCAGACCCATTGGGACCAATTAAGCTTACAAATTTCCCTTCTTCTATTTTAAAAGAAATATCGTCAATTATCTTTTCTTTATAACCAAATTGTAAATTTTCTACTTCTATGGCAAACACTTTATCAGCTCCAATTCACAATGGCAAATCAATATTTATTGACCTTTTTGCTAGCCCTTAACAAATATAAGAAAAAAGGTCCTCCAAATAATGCTGTTATTATACCTACTGGAATCTCCATAGGAGAAATAATAGTGCGAGCTATGGTATCTGCTAATATCATAAAAATTCCACCTACTAAGGCTGAGGCTGGAAGAAGGATCCTATTATCTGCCCCAAAAAAGATCCTAGTTGTATGGGGTATGATTAAACCTACAAAGCCTATAATTCCACTTATGGATACAACCATAGAAACCATAAAAGTTCCTAGAATTAAAATATATATCTTTACTTTTTCCACATCTACACCAAGGCTTTGGGCGGACTCATCACCGGTTAACATAATGTTTAAATCCCTGGCGAAGAAGTTGATTATTATCATGGCCAAAATAACCGGTATGGAGATACTAAGCAATGGATTCCAGCCCTTGCCTGATAAACTGCCTAGGGTCCAATAAACTATTTTGGCCATGTCTCTGCTGTACAGAACCATTAACAAGGATATAATTGCAGTTAAAAATTGGCTTACTGCTATACCTGCCAATATTAAAGTAGTTGTGGGAACTTTGTAATTAATTTTAGATATATTTACTACTAAAAATACTGCTCCTAAGGCTCCAATGAAAGCAAATATGGATATTGTTGAAATACTCAGTATAGAAATATTGATTCCTAAAACTATAGCAATACTAGCACCAAAGGCTGCACCAGAGGATATGCCAATGACATATGGATCTGCCATTGGATTTTTGAACAAGCCTTGAAAGGCTGCGCCAGCCATGGAAAGGCTGGCCCCTACCAAAACACCTAATAATACCCTAGGTAGCCTTATGGTCCAAATAATAGTTACATAAGAATCAGATATATCTGATATGTCTACATAGTTCCTAATTATAGGTAACTTAGACAATACTATTCTAGCTACGTCTATAGCCCCAATATTGGCAGTGCCTATTACTGAAAAGAATCCAATGGACAATCCTAGAACTACGAGTAGTATTAGAATCGTAATACTATATTTAGTCTTTATTATTTTCAATTCAATCCCAACTTTACTCAAATAATTCTGGATGTATTGCCTTAGCAACAACTTCTAAGGCTTCACCTATTCTAGGTCCTGGTCTAGATACTAAGTTGGCTTCATTGCCTTCAAATAGATATATCCTGTGATTTTTTATGGCAGATATTGCATCATAGCCTGGCCTAGTTTTTATAGATTCAATAGTCTTATCATCAGTATCTTTAGAAGCTAGATACACCTGTGGGTCTCTTTCTATTAATTGTTCTAAGTCGTATTGTGGATAAGCTCCATCGGTATCATTAGCTATGTTATTTCCACCAGCAAGGGTAATTAATTCATCCATAAAGGAACCCTTTCCTGCCCCCATTAATGGGTCATGCCAGATTTCATAGAATACTGAAACTTCCCCTGCTTCTTTTACCTTTTCTACTACATAGTCCCTTTTTTCTCTTATGGAATTAATAATATCTCTTGCTTCCTCATTTCTACCTGTAGCTTTGCCTATTGTTTCAATATCTTGAATTATATCTTCCATAGTTTCAGACAAAAACCCAAGGACATGTATGCCTGCCTCTCTTAAAATCCTATTTTCCTCTTCATCTCCCGGCCCATAGACCAACACCAGGTCTGGTTCCAATTCGATTATCCTTTCTAAATTATGTCCGCTGTAGTCTCCTACTATTTCTTTACTTTTTGCTTCCTCTGGATAGTCGCAAAAAGATGTAACCCCAACTACCCTGTCACCTAAGCCTAAGGCAAATAGAATTTCTGTGTTGCTAGGAGCTAAGGATATGATTCTCATAGGCTCCTTATCTAATACTTCTTTATTTCCAAACTTATCTTCAACTTCCACTGGAAAATCGTCATTTTCTACTAACTCATTGTTTTCCTTTTGATTTATATCTTCTATATTTGTGTCATTATCCAAGTCATTTTTTTCACTACAAGCTACAGTGATTGATATCAACATTAGTAGTGCTAAAATTAAAGCAATAATTCTAAATCTCTTCATTTTATCCTCCTACTTTCGTTATTTGGCTTTTCTACAGGTTGAACTTCTTAGGCACTAGCTACTCCCTTTTACAACAAAAAAACTTATGCCTTCTAAAAGGATAAGTTTTCATTATCTCATCCCTCCCTCCGAGGCATTATTTATAGGCAGGTATCCTGACTCATGGTTCATCCTACTCCCAAAGCCTTCCCAGTTTCCCAGTGGCATATTCTTGGTTTCGTCCCATTCACAGTAGCGGGGGCTGTAGTGGATTTTCACCACTTTCCCTTTTAAGTCCCATTTAGGAACACCTATAAAGCTATTCTATTGTAATTACATAATAACAAATATATCTACAATTTTCAATATAATGTAAAAACTATTTGGTCCTATTATTCTTTTCCAATTCAAGTAATTTTTCTTTTAATTCTAAGCCTCCAGCAAAACCTACCAGTTTTCCATTGGAGCCAACTACCCTATGGCAGGGGACTATTATAGCAACTGGATTCTTGTTTAAGGCATTGCCTACTGCCCTGAAACCCTTAGGGCAGTTTACTTTTTCTGCTATTTCCTTATAAGTTCTTGTCTCTCCATAGGGTATATTTAATAGTTCTTTCCAAACCTTTTTTTGAAATTCAGTCCCCCTTAGGTAAATAGGAAGGGTAAATTCTTTTAAATCGCCTTGCAAATATTGAATAATTTCATGATGATAATTATAGTCCTCCTTATTGACTTCCATAGGAGGTCCATAGTATTTTTCTATATACTCCTCAAGCTTGTCCCCATAAAAAGCTAGACCTATTATACCTTCTTCATTGAAATATATGGTTAGTTCACCTATAGGTGATGTAAAGGAATAATATTTAGGTATCATTTTTCCATCTCCTTGGCCTTTCTCCATTGTTCTCTAGCCATATTATCAAGTAGTGGATTTATCTTCGTTGATGGCAAGTTTAAACAAGTGTTGAACCATGTTAAGGCCTTTTCTTTATCATTTATCCTTCTAGATAGCTCACCTATTAAATAAGATAATTTGCTTTCATCCATATTTGTATCAGTTAAGGATTCAGTATTATATGCTTCTATGAACCTATCCCTTGCCAAGCTTAGAAATCTTTGTTCTTCATCTTTTTCTTCCTTTAGCCTATACAACCATCCGATATTTAAACAGGTATTTCCCAATTCTAGTTTTGAATATTCTAGGAGCATGCCTGTCAGCAAAGCTAATTTATTGGCCTCTATGGCCTTATCTAAGTCCCTTGGTCCTCCAAAATCTCTTTTAGTCCATTTTGAAGATATGTTTTCTTTGATAATTCCAATATGTTCTTTCCTTAAGGTGTCAAACTTTTTTTCCCTTGAAGCATATCCGCAGTTTGGACAAACAAAAACATTGTATTTTATAGGATTTTCTCCATTGTAATGGTTGAGAAAGTCTTCATCTCTTTTTATTAATCTCAACCTAGACATCCTTACCTTTTTTGTTGTAAACTGCCTGTTGCAAACAGGACAGTCTACTTTTTTATCATAAAGTTCCTTAATCTCTGTCATCTTAATCCCCCTTAATCTAGTTCATGAGCAACTATTGGCTCTTTACTATTAACTAAATATTACTCTTGTCCTGCTTTGTATATATAGTCTTTCTTTCTATAATGGTCCTTAGTTATTTGTTCTTTAGATACTACTTTTCCATCCTTTATTATGGATTTATAGGTAACAACCTTATATCCAGTCCTGCCCTTTTGTATAAGAATATTTTCTCCTGGTTCCATGGAGGAATCGAATATGATTTCAGTTTTAGGTTGAATGGTCTCAACTATCTGGGATGTGATTTTCACCGTATAATCCTTTACATTCTTATCCCCATAGATATATACATATAGCCTATCTCCCGTTAACTTTGTATGAAGAAATATGGGGAAATCGAAAGGGTTCTTAAATTTTAAATCTAGGTATCCATAGGCCACTGCTGCATCTTGCCCAATAGGTACATAGCCTACTGGAATAGAGTGATTGTGGCGTTCAAGTATAGTTAAATCAGCGAGAAGCAATGCATTATATAATGTGGTGGATGTTTGGCATACACCACCACCTATATCAGGGGTCAACTCTCCACCAATGATTACATTAGCCTCCCTATAACCAGATTCTGCAGTTCTAGGTCCTGTTGCTTTATTATAGGAAAATTCTTCTCCAGGTAAAATCAATTTATTGCTTATGGCATTGGCAGATAGCCTAATATTTTCAATCCTATTTTTACTACTACCCTTAAAGGAAGTAGAATACTCCCCAATAATGCCATTTATTCTAGCAAGAAGTTTATTTGTAACAGCTGGCATCACATCTTCAACGGGAATAGTTATATCTTCTAATTTGTTTATATTATGGTCTATGAGGCCTAGTAAATCCTCCTTCAGTACCCTTTTGCCTATTTCATGGTCTATTATATTGATTTTACCATTTACCAGCCTTATCTCTGCATCCTTGGCCTCAGTATTTATTTCCTTGGAAATAGCATTTACTATAGTTTCAGCCTTTTCCAGGCTGTAAAAGGACCTTAAGGGTATATTTACCCCTCCTTTAATCTTTGCTATATCCCTTAATCTTTTTAAGAAATTTCCTTCCCTTCCTAATTTTATGGCTTTTTTTACAGCCTCATCATAATCATATGAAAAACCTAAATCTGCCAAGGAAATTTTATAAGTCCTTTCCCCATATATTAAGTTCATATGTTTTCCCTTAATTTCTTTTGTCTTTATCTCTTTTATATACTCTAGGGCTTGTTCCATTGTTTTTCTGCTTACATCTAGATTATCTATTGTTACTCCTTTATAAATCGTATCTATATTCAAAATGTTTTTATAGATGTAGAAAGCTCCGCCTAAGGCTATAGCTGATATAACAAAAACAATGGACAAGAATATAATTAGATTTTTCTTCATTACTGCCTCCAGCCTAGAGTAAATTCATTTTATTCCCAATAGACTTCTATATTATCTCCATCCTTTAATTCTTCCATATACTCTGCATCTCTGCCATTTACCCTTAAAACTAATTTTCCCCTTAAGGTAGACAGATCGAAGTCTATATGGTCAAAAATATCTACAAATATGAACTTATCCTTTTTATAGTATATTTCAAAGTCCTCATTATTTATTACTAGTTTGATGCATTTTTCTTGAGAGTCTTCTTTTTCCAATAGGGTAACTGTATCTCCATTGTTTAGGATATGGTTAAGATTAGGTTTTTTCCCATTTACCAAGTAATTATCTATATTCAATTCTTTATTGTACTCAAGGAGTAAATCTTCCAAGGTCCTTATTTCTTCAATAACAATGTGGTCTTCTTGATTCAGCCTTATATTTTCTTCAACTACTTCACCATTTACTTTTACGGATTTTATTAGATTTACTTTTTCACCCAAAAAAGTCACAGCCTTGTGGATTTGTACTATGTCATAAAGCCAGGGCTGAGAAATAGGTTCAACTTGGCTAGGTACTATTTCAATAATTGAATTGTCCTGCAATCTAGTCTTTAAGTTTCCTTCTTTATTATCTACTAAGATCCTGGGATAGGTTCCAATATTGCCTTTTATAACCCGCCTCTTTCCATTTATATAATATATGAAATCCTCTGCCCTTTTGGGTAATAGATCTCTAGGATTATATCCGGTAATTACTAAGACATCGGAAACTTTAATATCATGGGTATTAAATATCCTAACTTCCTCTCCATTGAATATAACTTTTATAAAGTTCTTATATCTGTCTAAGGCCCCATCTAAGGCAATACCTACAGGGGTTATCATATCTGGTCCATTAATTTCTTCTAAGCCTATGATATTATCTATGGTAGATAAGTCCCTAATAGATACCCTTTCCTTAGGTAGCCCCAGCCTTTCAGCTAGGGTTTCCTTAAGCATGGGCATTTGGCTGCTGCCTCCTATTAAAAATACTGCATTAGGGGCTTTTCCGTTAAATTCAATTATCTTGTCAGCTATTTCAGTAGCAATTTTTTCTATTATATCCTTAATGGAATTTACTATTTCCAGTGTAGATAATCTATATGAAACTCCAACAATATCCTTGAATTCGTGGTATTTTTCTTTACTTAATCTTACTTTCAATTTTTCACTGCTATTGAAATCTAGAAGATATTCCTTAGCCAGCCTTTCCGTTATTTCATCTCCAGCAGTTTGGGTCATGGCATAGGAAATAATCTGACCATCTCTAGTAATGGCAATATCCGAAGTTCCAGCTCCAATATCTACTAAGGCTAAGTTTAATAGTCTCAATTCTTTCTTAATAGCTACGTTAATAGCTGCTATGGGCTCAAGAGTAATACTTCCTACTTCCAAGCCTGCCTTTGTCATTACAGTATAAAGGCTTTCTACAACTATTTGAGGAAGGAAGGTAGCCAATAAATCTACTCCTATTTTTTCTCCCCTATGGCCTTCAAGTTTTTCCATCCTGCTATCATCAAGGTAATAATCAACTACTGTATGGCCTATATTGTAATATTTAAAATTGTTATTCTCTTCAGCGTTTATCTCATCCTGTGCTTTTTGTACTGCTTCAAGTTCCAAGGCTTCCACATCTAGTTTAGATATTTCCTTAGTACTATCTATTTTCTTTTCTATTCTAATCCTGAGAGTTTTTAAAGCTCGGCCTGCTGCCGCTATGGAAACTATTTTTAGTTTTTCTCCTGTTTTTTCTTCCAATTCCTTAACTATGTCAACTACTAGCCTAGTTACCCCTTCAATATCGTGTATTTGGCCATCGTACATATTTCTCTCTTTATGTTCCCTAATTGAGTATGCAAGCACCTTTAACTTATCTTCTTCTAAATATTCTCCTACTATTCCTATTATAGTCCTTGTCCCAATATCTAAGGAGAATACTAAATTGTCCCTCATATTATCCCCCTTTCTATTTGTTCATTTGGGTTTTGTAATAATGACAAAAATCAATTACTGGACATATATGACATAAGGGTTTCCTAGCCTTACAGATTCTCCTTCCATGGAAAATCAATAGATGGTGGGCCTTGGACCACATTTCCCTATCTATAATTTCCATTAAATCCTTTTCTGTATCTAAGACATTGTTACTATCAGCAAGGCCAATTCGATTAGATACTCTAAAAACATGGGTATCTACAGCAATGGCAGGTATATTAAAGGCATTGCTTAAGACTACATTGGCAGTTTTTCTACCTACCCCAGGCAAAGTCATTAAATCCTCTAAGGTATTGGGGACTTGACCATTGAATTTCTCAATTAAGAGCCTGCAAGTAGCTAAAATATTCTTACTCTTGGTTTTATAGAAACCACAGGACCTTATCATTTCACCTAATTCTTCTTCTGATAATTTAAGATAATCCTCTGGAGTTTTCAGTTTTTTGAATAAAACTGATGTAGTTTTATTTACCTGCACATCAGTACATTGGGCTGATAAAATGGTAGCTATCAATAATTCAAAGGAATTGGAAAAGTTTAATTCTGCCTTGGCATCTGGAAATTCCTCCATCAATCTACTTAATACTTCTTTTGCTTCTTCTTTGGTCAATCTCTTTTCCAAACTATCACCTACAATATCTCTATTTTTTTCTCTATTATCTCTACCCTAGTATCTTCATCTATAAATTTTACCACATTTGCCAACATTTGGTTAACATGATTTGAGTCGTTGCTAATACAAGCAAAACCTATAACTGCTGTTTGCCAACTGCTATTTAAATCAAGTTCTGCTATGGCCACATTGAATCTATGTCTTATTCTGTCTAAGATACTCTTTATTACCTGCCTTTTGTCCTTTAGGGAATTGGATCCGTATATCAGTAGCTTTAATTCACAGGCTCCTATTATCATAAACTCACCCCAGAAAAACTTTATACATAAAACAAATATAATGCTTATTTATGTATAGAAAAAGGGGGTTGCCCCCCGGAATCTTATTTCAGTATATTCATTTCCTTGCCTACTTTTTCAAATATTTCAGCTGCCCTATCTAATTGTTCCTTAGTATGGGCTGCAGTCACCATACATCTAACCCTACCTGTTCCTCTAGGAACAGTTGGATATACTATGCCTGATACGAAGACTCCATTTTCTAGGAGTTTTCTACTAAATTCCATTGTTTTTGCTTCATCACCGATGATAACTGGTGTAATTGGAGTTTCACTATTCCCAGTATCAAAACCAAGGCTTCCTATTTTATCCTTCCAATATCTTGCATTTTCCCACAATCTATCTGTGTACTCAGTAGTTTCCATTAGGATTTTGATTGCTTCTATTATGGCCCCTACTGCTGCAGGTGGTAAAGCTGTACTGAATAGTACTGGTCTTGCCCTATGGCTTAACCATTCATACATGGTCTTGGAGCCTGCTACATATCCACCTACTACTCCTATGGCCTTGGAAAGGGTGCCAATTGTAAAATCTACTCTGCCGTGCAAGCCAAAATGGTCCACTGTACCTCTACCACTTTCGCCTAATACTCCTGAACCATGGGCATCATCAACATAGGTCATGGCATCATATTTTTCAGCTAACTCCACTATTTCAGGAAGTTTTGCTATGTCACCATCCATGCTGAAGACTCCATCGGTAATTATCAAGATATTTCTATATTTCTTTCTGGCATCCTTCAATACAGCTTCTAGACTGTCCATATCAGAATGCTTATATATGGCTCTAGCAGCCTTAGATAGTCTTGCACCATCTATGATAGAGGCATGGTTTAATTCATCAGAAACTATAATATCTCCTTCTTCGGTGACTGCTTGAATAGTTCCTGCATTACAATTAAAGCCTGATTGATAGACAAAAGCTGCCTCTTCTCTCTTAAACTTGGCCAGTATCTCTTCTAGTTCCTCATGGATGGACATATTGCCTACTATGGTCCTTACTGCCCCTGCACCTGCACCATATTTTTCTACAGCCTCAATGGCAGCCTTTTTTAACCTTGGATGATTGGCAAAGCCTAAGTAATTATTTGAAGAAAGGTTTATTACTCTTTTACCATTCAGTATAACTTCCGGTTCATTTGGACCTTCTAGTACAGGTAGTTTTCTATAAACGCCCTCTTTTTTCAATTCTTCAATTTTTTCCTTCAGAAAATTTAGTTCATGAACATTAGACATAGTAAAACCTCCTTTTTAATTTCGTATAATTAATTATAACATATACTATTTACTTCTTAGATAGGCTTGTTAAAAAAATATTTTCCCTAGCCCATTGGGCATATTGCCTAATCATTGGATTTTCGTCCTTCAAAAAAGGTAATATTAAATTGAGATTGTCCTCCCTCTTCATATTGCCTAAGGCTATAAGGGCATTTCTCTTTAAGATATTTTTTCCCCTCCAGCTGCCTGCCATATGTCCATATTTTTCTTTAAACTGCCTATTAGATATATGAAGTAATTCCTCTAAATTCATATATCCCTTAGTCATTGTGGGAACAAACTCTTCATGGGTAGATTTTTTTACATTTTTATTTTTGGGACATACTAGTTGGCAAGTGTCACAGCCATAAAGCTTTATTCCCATTTTCCCTCTAAGTTCCTCTGGTATATTATTCTTTGTCTGAGTCAAATAAGATATACATTTTTTTGGATTTATTCTATAAGGACTTTCTAAAGCACCTGTAGGACAGGCCTTAAGACAAAGATTACAATCGCCACATTTATTATCTACCTTATCATTAAAGTCAAGATCTAAGTCTGTCAAAATATATCCTAAAAAAATAAAGGACCCATAATCGTCGTTTATGACTAAATTATTCTTTCCATAATACCCAATACCTGCTTTCACAGCCAATTCCCTATCCACTAGTGGTCCTGTGTCTACAAAATACTTATATTGAAAATCTACAATTTTCTTTATTTCTTCTATGAGAAGTTCAATTTTTTTCTTTAATACCCTATGATAATCTATCCCCCAAGAAGACTTAGATAATTTTCCCTTTAAATTATAATCTGGCCTTTCACTATAATCTACATTATAAGAAATGCCTAAGACTATAATAGATTTACATGTGGGCAAAGTAAGTTTTGGATCAATTCTAAGATTTAAATTCCTTTCCTCAAACTCTGTCATCCTATTGTTTTCCTGCCTAAAGATTAAATAATCCTTTATATTCAATAAAGGCGTAGAATCTGTAAATCTACATATATCTATACCAAGCTCTTTTGATTTGCCTATTATATATTGATTTAGCTTATTCATCTGTACTCCCTTCTAAGGATTTCAATCTCCTTTTTATATCCTTCCAGGTCATTGGGGGTTTCTAGATTAAAGGGTAGGCCTTTAAGTAATGGATGGTTAATTACATTTACAAGGGCTTCTAAGCCAATCGTACCTTTTCCAATGACTTCATGCCTATCCTTACTAGAATTAAAATCCATTTTACTATCATTTAAATGAACTGCCTTTAGCCTTTCAAGGCCTATTATCTCATCAATTTCTTTTAATACTCCGTCTAGATCATTTACAATATCGTATCCGGCAGAGTACAAGTGACAGGTATCAATACAAATTCCAAGCTTTTCATTATACTTCACTCCATCTATGATTTTCCTTAACTCCTCCATATTACTACCTATTTCAGTTCCCTTGCCAGACATACCTTCTAACAATATTGTAATATTATTATTTTCATCTATAACCTCGTTTAAGGCTTCAATTATTAGCTCTATCCCCTTTTCAATACCCTGCCCCACATGGGAACCTGGATGAAAGACATAATAGGCATTGGGAATATGTTTTAACCTTTCTAAATCATCCTTTAATATCATTTTTGCAAATTCCCTGGTTTGCTGCTTATTTGAAGCTAAGTTCATGGTATAAGATCCATGGGCAACTATGGGGCCAAATTCATGTTCTTCCATTAATTGTCTTAATTTCTTAAGTTCGGCCATATCTAAGTCCCTTGCCTTCCCGCCCCTTGGATTTCTACTGAAGAACTGAAATGTATTAGCCCCAATACTTAGGGCATTTAAGGCAGCATTATATATTCCATTTGTTATTGACAAATGGCAACCGATTATTAGCATTTTATCATCCTTTCCTATATTATCATACCATATTGAAATAGTTTTTTAACTATTTGTATACATAAAAATATGATATAATATCCATTAGGTTATTGGTCCTATTATCTTAGTTTTGAGGGGAAGAAAAGAATGTTTAATTTAAAGAAAAAATCCTATAAAAAATTTGATTATATACTATTATTAACTGTATTATTGCTATGTATTTATGGCTTGATAATGATTAGAAGCGCCACCTTAAGTAAAGAAACCCTGTCCTATGTCAAAACTCAGGCCATAGCCACTGCCCTAGGTTTTTTCCTCATATTAATATTAATATTGTTAGATTATGAATTCTTAGGAAAGTTATATATCCCTATTTATGTGGTTTGTAACCTTTTACTAATAGCTGTTCTACTCTTTGGTTTTGGAGAGGAGCAATGGGGGGCCCGTTCGTGGCTTAAGATTGGGCCTGTAAGATTTCAACCTGCAGAATTTGTAAAAATTGGCCTAATCATTTCCTTAGCAAAGTTCATTGATAATAATAAGGAAGACCTTAACCAGCCCTTTACCTTATTAAAGATCTTAGTCTTTGCACTTTTCCCAGTTGTACTTATACTGCTCCAGCCTGATGCAGGTACAGCCATAGTATTTATTTTTTTCATTGCTGTCATGTTGTTTATCGCTGGGATTAAATGGAAGTATATTCTTTATGCCATAGGAATAGGGATCCTTAGCCTGCCCTTTATTTGGTTTAATTTAGATGATTATCAAAAAGACAGAATATATAACTTTTTAGACCCTGAAAGGGATATTTCAAATACAGGCCTTCAAGCATATCAAGGTAGAATTGCCATAGGCTCAGGAAAGATTTTTGGTAGAGGCTTATTTGAAGGAGTCCAAACCCAGTTTAACTATATACCTGAAAAGCAAACGGACTTTATATTCGCTGTAGTCGGGGAAGAATTAGGCCTTTTAGGAGGCCTTGGGCTCATATTATTATATTTCATAATGCTAAGTAGATTTGTTAGAATTGCAAAGAAATCTACTGATTTGTTTGGTTCCCTTATGGTCATAGGTTTTACAGCCATGTTTCTTTTCCATATTTGGGAAAATATAGGCATGACCATAGGCCTAATGCCTATTACAGGAATACCACTGCCATTTATGAGTTACGGTGGCACCTTCCAATTATCTAACTTAATCTGTGTAGGCATAGTATTAAGTGTTGGCATCCGTAGGGATGAACTGAGTTTCTAAAAAGATAGGGGTAGAACCCTTATCTTTTTTTAAAAAATTTTAATATATTTTTTCTATAGTACCTTGCATTAAAAGGTAGTGTATGTTATATTATAGTTAGCAAATTATAGGAGAGTGGCTTATGAATATACAATTTAAAAAAGGTGTATTGGAACTCTGTGTCCTTTCTCTGCTCAATAGGAGAGACTTTTACGGATATGAACTAGTTGACCATATTTCTAAATATATAAATATTTCAGAAGGAACAATATATCCACTACTTCGTAGATTTAGAAGTGAAGGGTATGTAACAACTTACCTCAAGGAATCTCAGGAAGGGCCTCCAAGAAAATACTATAAATTAACAGATAGGGGTAAAGAATCCTTTGAAGTTTTAGAAATTGAATGGGAGAATTTTGTTAATGGAGTAAATAATATTTTGAGGGGTGAAATCAATTGAACAAAAAAGAATATTTAGCCAAATTGAGAATGTATTTACAGGGTTTGCCTATAAGCGAATTAGAAGATATTATATCTGATTACGAGGAACATTTTAATATAGGCATCTCTAAGGGAAAATCTGAAGAAGAAATATCTAAGGAATTAGGAGATCCAAAGGAAGTTGCCCTTGGCTATATAAATAGCCTAGATTCAAATCTTGAAGAAAATAGGCAGGAAAGAAGGAATAACAGGAAGTGGATTACAATTGTTGCAGGAATTGTATTGGTAGTCTTTGCTATAAGCTTTTTATCTTACCATAGCAGTTATAATCCAGGGTTTTCCCCAGGTATTTTTAGTCTCAAATCTGATGGAGATATGGTCCGAATTGGTCCAAAGGGCATTGAAGTAAAAGATGGAGAAGACCATGTAGTTATTGGTTGGAATGGTATAAAAGTTAAAGGTGGAGCAGATGAGGTAAGCATTGGTTGGGATGGTATTAAGGTAAAAGATGGTAACAGGTCTGCTTTTAAATCTAATGGGTGGAGTTTCTTGGGATTAAGTAATAAGGATTTAAAATGGGAAGAAGTCGATGAGGAAAAATTTGCTGATTTGGATGAGGTGAAAAACATTTCAATTTCTTCCCCTTTTATAGATGTAAAAGTAACTAGTCAAGATAGGGATGATCTTAGAATCCATTACCACGGCAGGATGAGGACCAATGTGGTTCCTGAATTAGTTGTTGATAAGGTAAATGGTGATTTAGAAATTAAACTTCAACTTTCCCAAAATTCTTATTCCGTTATAGAGTCCAAGGCGGTTTTAGAAGTATTTATTCCAAATAGCTTTAAGGGCAATATTAATTCCATGGCTTCTTCCGGTGATATTTATATGAAGAATATAGTTGGGGATAATTTAAACTTTTCTACTAGTTCTGGAGATTTGTTTTTGGAAAATTTAAAAGGAAAAGTTATAAATATAACCACATCTTCTGGAGATATGAACCTTAATCAATTGAATGGAGATATAATAAGCATAAATACTTCCTCTGGAAATATGAAAACCAGCTATTTAGTAGGAAAGCTTACAGCCAAAACTAGTTCTGGAGATATTTCCTTAAAAGATATAAGCAGTGAAGAAATTAAACTATCCACCAGTTCCGGTGATATTGTCATTAATCTGGATGATAGTGCAAATTATAAAATCAAAGGTTCAACCTCATCTGGAGATTTTATCCCAAATAAAAAGATGGTAGTTGAAGAAAACAGAAGAGGCAGATTTATGGCCACTGTAGGTGAAGGTCTTTACCCTATGGAAATACAAACATCTTCTGGAGATGTAATATTTAAATAAGGACTGAGGTAAAACCTTAGTCCTTATTTAAAAACCAGTCTATTAGTTTGGAACCGATGCTTATGGATTTTCTATAAACTCCCGGTATCTCATCCTTTGAAAACCATCTTGCATCTGTAATTTCATCATTATCTACTTTTATTTCCCCATCTAAATACTCCGCTGTAAATCCAATCATCATTGAATTGGGAAAGGGCCAGGGTTGGCTGCCAAAGTATTTAATATTGTGGACTTTAATTCCTGTTTCCTCAAAAACTTCTCTCCTTACACAATCCTCCAGGGTTTCACCCATTTCTACAAAGCCAGCGATTAGAGAATACACCCCTTTGGGAAACATCTTATTGTGAGCTAAAAGTAGTTTGTCTTCTTTTGTGACTGCTACGATTATGGCAGGAGAAGTCTTAGGCCAAACGGTATGGCCGCAATTTACACATATCATGGCCCTATCATTATCTTCACTTTTCATTTTCATGGGTGAACCACATATTCCGCATCTCTGATTATTCCTAACAAAATCTAATAACAGCAAGGCTTTTGCAGATACTAAAAACTCCTCCTCACATAAGCCTTGTGAATAGGTCTTTAGATCTACTAAGGAATAATCCATTTTTACATCACCAAGTATTTCTCCACAATAACAATTTACTCCCCTATAGGCCCCTAAACATTGGGCATACCTAATCTGTAAATTTAATTCCTCTATTTCCTTCCTTTTTGGGATAACAAATCCCCTTTCCCCTTTTTTCACCAAGAGCTTGTCCCTATGAAATAGATATTGATAATCTTCATTATGATTATCGTATATGGGTTTTTTAGATGGCTCGAATTTTATGTATTCTTCCATATTATCCTTCCTAACTCATTTTCTCCTCTAAGAAACACTTCCTACAAAGCGGCTCGTATTCTTTAGCTGCTCCAATTACTATCCTTTCCTTTTCCTTAGTTTTCCTGTGGCTAACCCATGCATCGGTACCGCATTTTACACATACTGCATGATGCTTATATAGATAATCTGCAAAGGGCATTAATTCCTTTACTATTTCAAAGGGAGTCCCTGTATAATCCATATCTAGCCCTGCCAGTATAATTGTAATGTCGTTTGCTAATAGCTTATTGACACTAGAAACTATTTCATTTACTGTCCCACCTAAAAATTGCACTTCGTCTATGGCAATTACATCAGGTTTATATGTATTATAATACTCCATTATTTCACTTATATGGTCTACTAAGACGGCTTGTAATGATGTATTATCATGGGTTACTATTTCAGGTTTAACATGTCTTGTATCAATTGATGGCTTAAATGCTACTGTCTTATAGCCTGCTATCATAAACCTTTTTACATCCTTTTCCAAGCTTGAAGTTTTCCCTGAAAACATGGAACCAGTATGAATAATTAATTTTCCCTTATATTGATGCAAATTTCTTCCCCTCCTTTTATTACTAGAACATTATACCACTTTTTCATCCCTTTTTGGACATTAAAATTTTTTTGTGATTTCACATATTTCCTACTTCCAGAATACAATAAAGTACTATATATATTTGGGGAGGGAGCATATGAAAAATGTCGTAGTTGAAATCAATAATATAGCAATGACCTACCACAGTTTAGAAGGTGAAACTGAAGCCATAAGAAATATAGATCTAGACATATATGAAGGAGAAATAGTTGGTATTGTAGGTCCTAGTGGCTGTGGTAAATCCACTTTGCTATCTATCATTGCAGGCCTTATTAAGCCTACCAGTGGAACGGTTTTAATTAAAGGGCAGAAGGTCTCTAAGTCCAATAGAAATATAGGATATATGTTTCAAAAAGACCAGTTGTTGGAATGGAGAAATATATTACAAAATGTAGTTTTAGGTTTAGAAATACAGGGTAAACTTAGTTCCCAGCATTATGAGAAGGCTAAGAATCTTCTTAATAACTATGGTTTAGGAGATTTTATCTATTCCTATCCCAGCCAGTTATCAGGCGGCATGAGACAAAGAGTTGCATTGATTCGAACCCTTATACTGGAACCTGATTTTCTATTGTTGGATGAGCCCTTCTCTGCCTTAGATTATCAGACAAGGCTTGCAATAGCTGATGAAATAGGGGTTATTTTAAAAAGGGAAGGAAAAACTGCCTTACTAGTTACCCACGATATAGCAGAAGCCATTAGCCTGTGCGATAGGATAGTTATTCTTTCAAAAAGACCTGCCATAGTTAAGGAAATAATAGATATAGAACTTACATGTCCTGAAGGGAGATGTACACCTCTTGGCCGCAGAGAGGCTCCTGAATTTAGATTTTATTTCAATAAAATATGGAAGGAGCTAGATATCCATGTCTAAAAATAATATGTCTAAGGAACACAAAAACTATTTAACGAGTATAAAAAAGAGAAACAAAACAATCCTAATAACTCAAATAGCAGTGCTTATCTTAGGGCTTATACTTTGGGAAATAGCAGCACATTTTAAATGGATAGACACCTTTTTAACCTCCTATCCATCTCAAATATGGCGGCTATTTATAAATTATACTAAGAACGGCAACTTGTTTCACCACATTGGCATATCTGTCTTTGAAACAGTTATAGGTTTTATGGGAGGCACCTTATTAGGCTTTGTAGTGGCCATAGGCCTATGGTGGTCTAAGTTTTGGGCTAGGGTTTTTGATCCTTATCTAGTCATGCTAAATAGCCTTCCCAAAACTGCCTTAGCTCCAATTATTATCATCTGGGTAGGTGCAGGATATTCTGGTATAATCGTTACAGCCATTTCAGTCAGCATAATAGTCACCATAATGAATATGTATGAAAGCTTCGTATCTGTAGATGAAGACCTGATAAAGCTTTTAAACACCTTTGGGGCTACTAAGTTCCAGATTCTAAAAAAAGTAGTATTGCCTTCCTCAATTCCTGCTTTAATAAACACTCTCAAGATCAATATTGGCCTGTCCTGGGTAGGGGTTATCGTAGGGGAGTTCTTAGTTTCAAAAGCAGGCATAGGATATCTAATTGTCTATGGAGGCCAGGTATTTAAACTAGACTTGGTAATGATGAGCGTGTTTATTTTGGCCATTATATCTGTCCTGATGTACAGAATAGTTGCCATAATTGAAAATAAATTTAATAGGTGGTAATGAAAAAGAAGAAATAGCTTGGAATCCAAGTTATTTCTTCTTTTATTAGTGTTTACTCATATATAACTATTTCAACCTTTTCCATTATTACTGGTTCTACGGGTTTGTCATTACGGTCTGTTTCTACATCTGCAATTTTATCTACCACATCCATACCTTCAAATACATGGCCAAAAACTGTATGCCTATAATCTAGCCAAGGGCTGCCTCCTATTTCCTCATATTTCTTAACTACAGCCTCTGGGAAGCCTCCCTCTTCTCCTATTTGTTTCATTTGATTAAGCAATCCTTCCTCAATATATGGACATTGTACTATGAAAAACTGGCTGCCGTTAGTATTTGGTCCTGCATTGGCCATGGATAGGGCTCCCCTGAAATTGTGATAATATAGGTCAAATTCATCTTCAAAGGGTTCACCCCATATGCTTTCTCCACCTCTACCGGTGCCTTCAGGGTCTCCACCTTGAATCATAAAGTCTTTAATTACACGATGAAAAGTAATTCCATCATAGTAGCCATTTTGGACATGGGTTTTAAAGTTTTCTACTGCCTTAGGCGCTACTTCAGGAAAAAGCCTTAACTTTATTTCCCCAAAGTTAGTTGTAATTACTGCTATTTCTTCCCCTGCCTTTGGTTTTTCTAATTGCTCTAATATCACTTCTTCTCCTCCTCTATTTTGTTCATTAGTAATCTTCTACAAGGCTCTCTACCGTCTATTTAATACTTTCATAGCATACCATATAAATTGTTGTTTGTGAATATTTATCCTACTATGGCTTTAGTTAGGGTTACTAAAACATACACTTATGACTCCTGGAAGTTTATAGATTTCCATATTAAATTTTTCTCTATCGAAACTGCTAGGCATTTTTACAACAAAAAGGACCCTAACCATACCTGTGTCATCTGCACCATGTAATTCATTATTTATTATCCTAACATCTTTAATGTTTATACCATATTTTGCAAATAAGGTACCTATACTTCCAATTAGGCCGGGTTTGTCTATTCCTACAACTTCTATTTTTTTGTATTTTGACATTAACCTTCTTTTTTCAAAGACCCTCAAACTCATTAAAGTCAATAGGACTATTCCTGCAGTGATTATGGCCCCTAAATAATATCCTGCTCCTACAGCCAAGCCTATTCCTGCACTTACCCAGAGACTTGCAGCAGTAGTAAGTCCCGTAATATTATTTCCAGTCCTTAAAATTGTTCCCGCTCCAATAAAACCAATACCGCTTACAACTTGTGCAGCAAGCCTTGCTGGATCACCAGATAGGACCCCCTTTCCCAGTATAAAGAAACCGTCTATGGAAACCAGCATTATTAAAGTTGAACCTATAGTTACTAATATATGAGTCCTTAAACCTGCAGGCCTATTGCTGATTTCCCTCTCCATACCTATTAATCCGCCAATTACTGCAGATAAAACCAGCCTAGTAATTATTGCTACATTAGGAATCACTTTTACCATTCCTTTCAAATAAAGTATTAATTATATATGCTATATAATCATTTTTGTTACTATATGATAGATATAATACCCAAAAGTCTTAGCTTATAAAGGCCTTAATATGTTATAATAGTTAGGTAATTTTTTATTGGAGGTTATTTTATGATTGTAAAGAAAAAGTGTAAAGTTTGTCCTGTAGGATGTAACCTTGTTATAAAAGAAGATAATCAAGCTCCTTCTAATTATGTTGTTGAAGGCAATAGGTGTAATAGGGGTAAAGAATTTGGCATAAAGGAAGTAAAAGAACCTTCAAGGGTGCTTACTTCAAGGGTTTTATTAGAAAATGGTCCCATGAGCAGGTTGCCAGTAAAAACTACCGGAATCATTCCTAAGGAATTGGTAGATGAATGTATGGAAATAATCAGGTCAACAAAAGTTTCAGCCCCAGTAAAAAGGGGCCAGATAATTATTAAGGATATTTTAGGCACTGGGGTAGATGTAGTTGCTGCTAGAAAGGTAAATAAACTTTAGACTAGACCTTTAATCCTTTTTTTATAACATATAAAAGTAAACTGGTTAAGATTATACCTTTGAAAATGGAGCTTATACTTATACTCCACCATACTCCTGTCATACCTAAAACAGTACTTGACAATATATAAGAAAGTGGAATTCTGAGGGCATTTAATACTATTCCAGTTATGGCTGGAATATGGGTCCTTCCTAATCCATTAAATCCACCTGTTGAGCCTATTTCTATTGCCATGAAAAATTGTGAAAAGCCTAGTATCCATAGGTATGTCTTCCCTTGGGAGATGGCTAATGGATCTTCCGGTGTGAAAATCCTAAATATGGGCTCACCTGCAAACATTAATAGAAGGGTGGCAAGTATGCCAATAACCCCTACTATTTTCAAGCCACTATAATAGCCTTCCTTTACCCTTTCGTAATTCCTTGCCCCATAATTTTGACCTACAAAGGCAGATATGGCTGTAGAAAACCCTTCCGTCGTCATCCAAGTTATGGATTCAATTTGGGAGCCTATGGAAGATACAGCCACAGGAGTAGGTCCCCACTGGGCCAAGATTTTCGTCAATATCATGGATATAAAAGCATGGACCCCCGACTGCAAACAGGCAGGAAAGCCTAGCTTAAATATTTTTAGGATATAATCTATTTCTGGCAATTTAACTAGGTTCAATTGAGAAAATAATAGCTTGTTGTTTCTTGATACAATTAGATATATTAGCGTAACTACTATTTGGGCAAAAACAGTTGCCAAGGCTGCCCCTTCAATTCCCAAGGCTGGAAAAGGTCCCATGCCAAAAATTAAAACGGGATCTAAGACCATATTTATAACTAAGCCAGAAGATGAGACTATAAATGGCAATAGGCTATTGCCAGAGGCATTATATATGGCTGAGAAAATTGGATTAGTAAAATGAAAGATAAAGCCACAAGCAACAATTACTAAGTATTTAACTGCTAAGCCTACAGTTTCCATATCATCTAAATTAAAAAAGCCTATTGCTTCATTCCTAAAGATGATTAGGAGTAATGAATAAATGATTCCTAAAGATAAATTGAATTTTATTCCATTGGAAATATGCCTTTTTACATCTTCAAAATCCTGCCTCCCATGGCCCTGGGCTACTCCCACGCTTACCCCTACTTGACATATAAGTACGAGGGATGCTCCTAGCCACATATAGAAGCCTGCCGTACCTGCAGCTGCAGCAGCCTTAGTACTAAGCCTACCTAGCCACATCATGTCTGTTAAATTATACATCATTTGTACAAAGGATGTTCCCATTATAGGCAATGCTAGCTTTGTCAGTGCTCTAGTAATATTACCTTCAGTTAGATTAATGTTTTTGTCCATTTCCTTGTCTCCTATACTTTATTTTTTGCTCTTTAGCTTTAATAATTTTATAAGAAAAGTAATAATTATTCAAGTAATTGAATATTAAAAAGCCCTTATGAACAAGTATTTAATCATAAGGGCTAGTATTTATATCTTAAATCTATCTATAATAGATTGCAAGCCTTGGGCTAATTTGGTTAAGCCTTCACTGGCACCTGCTATCTCTTGAATGGCAGCATTTTGTTCCTCCATTGAAGCTGTCACTTCCTCTGTGGAAGCAGAGTTTTCCTCTGCTATGGCAGATAGGTTTTGGATTGTATCTAGGATTTCATTTTTCATCTTTTCCATTTTCTGTCCTGAAATATTTAACTCCTCTACAGTCTTCACAGCTTCATTTACCGCATCTCTTATGGTTAAGTATTTTTCTCTACTGTTTACTACCCTATTTGCCTGCTCCTTAGATATGAGGGATAGACTTTCCATGGTTTTAACTGCATTTTCTGTGTTTCCCTGTAGTTTTCTTACTATTTCATCAATAGACTTAGTTGATATGGAAGATTCTTCTGCCAGTTTTCTAATGGATTCTGCAACTACAGCAAATCCTCTGCCGGCTTCTCCAGCTCTTGCTGCTTCTATGCTAGCATTTAGTGCCAATAGATTAGTTTGCTCTGCAATGGAAGCAATGACGTTACTTGCTTGCCCTATGGCTCCTGCACTTTCATTGGTTTTTTGTATAATATTATATATCTCTTCAGAAGCCTTGCTGCTCTCCTCTGTAATTTTATATAGGTTTTCTATTTCAACTAAACCTTCATCTACTGCTTCCACTATCTTATCAGTGGCTAAGGTTAGATTTTTAGTATACATTAGATCGTCTTCGATGGTTTTACCTAATTCATTAACCTTTAAAGAGCCTGCTTCTGTGCTTTCAGCCTGTTCTGCTGCCCCCTTTGCTATTTCTTCTACTGCTTTTGCCACATCTTCAACGGCCATTGCTGATTGTTGGGTGGTGGCAGCCAGTTCCTCAGATGTAGATAAGACTTGTTCTGAAGAAAAATCAATTTCCCTAATAATATCCCTTAGACTATTGATTAAATCCTGCATGCCCCGTGACAACAAGCCAACCTCATCTTCTTTTTCTAAAAGTCCCTGAGGTAAATCCTCAGTTAAATCTAGATTGGCAACTTTTTCAGAATGCCTTACCAATTGAATAATTGGTTTGCTAATTGTATTACCAATAAAATAAGTAATAATAACGCTTAGTATGATTATCAAAATTGCAGCAAATATTATACTATTTCGCATTGATGGAATTGCAGCTAGAACCTCTTCAACATTTGCTGTGATAACTAGGATCCATTCAGTGCCTTCAATAGGTGCATATCCTGCATACAGGTCTTCACCTTCATAAGTATAATTCCCCAATCCTTCCCTTTCATCTAAGATCTTTTCAAAAATTGCAGCTACAGACTCAAGACTTGTATCAGTATCCCTTTCAAAAATTGGGTTGAATAGGTTTAATACCATATCCCTGTTAGGATGGGCTATAACTGTACCCTTATTATTGATTACATAGGAATAGCCCTTGTCTCCATATCCGATATCATCTGTAATTAAACTTAGACTTTCTCCATCACTGCGCCCTATTAAGGCCCCTACTATTTGGCCATTACTCTCTATGGGAACAACATATCTCATTATGATTTCTCCAGACATACCATTGGGTATTACATCCGAAATACTTGGAATACCATTTAAGGCTGATACAATATGGTCCCTTTCTGCCAAATTCTCAACTAAATCATCGGTGTAATAAGCCAAACCATCTAAACCCACTACCCCTAAGGCTATAAAATCAGTCCTATTTAATATTTCGTCCAATACCTTCTTTTGTATTGTCCAATCCATAGATTTTATTTCCTCTAATCCAGCTATTATCTCCAGGGTTTTTATTTGAGTTGCTATTCTTCCTACAGTGATTTCAGCTCCTTCCCTGGCCATCTGGACAAGGGATTTTTCCGCCTCTGAAGTTAAGCTTCTACTGGAATAGCTTATGGAAATAAATCCAACAATTAAAGAAGATAATAGAACTATTACAGAAAAATATACAATAAGTTTTGTTCTTATATTTTTCATCATTATCCCCCTATTTTTTTTCTATATTTTAGAAAACAGTTTTTCTATATCTTCTTTTTCTACTGGTTTGCTAAATAAAAATCCTTGGGCTAAGGTACACCTATTTTCTTTAAGAAAATTTAGTTGGCCAAGGGTCTCTACCCCTTCAGCAGTCAAATTGATATTTAAGCTTTCTGCCAAGGATATTACAGCTTTAATAATTTTAGATTTATTTATATTTTTGTCTACTCCATCTATGAACATCCGATCAATTTTTATGTTATTGATATTTATCTCACATAATTGTCCTAAGGAAGAATATCCAGTTCCAAAATCATCAATAGCAATTCCAATGCCTAAGCTGCTAAGTTTTTTCACAGTCATTACAATAGACTTATAATTCTGTGTAAAAAAGGTTTCTGTAATTTCCAATTGGAGATATTTTGGCTCCAAACCAGTCCTGCAAAGTATTGCCAATACTTCATCATAAAAATCTTTGTGTTCCAACTGCAATACAGAAACATTTACGGAAACAAAAATTGGTTCAAAGCCCGTATCCTGCCATTCCTTATTTTGCTTGCAAGCATTGAATAAGACCCATCTGCCTATGTCGTGAATTATTCCAATTTTTTCTGCAATGGGAATAAATTTTCCAGGCTGTATTACTCCTCTTTCACTATGGTTCCACCTAAGTAATGCCTCTACACCTATCAGTTTATTTGTAATGGTATTATATATTGGCTGGTAGTTTAGGAATAACTCCCCCTTAGAGATAGCTTGAATAAGGTCAGTCTTTATCCAAAAATGTTCCTGAATTTCCCTAGCAAGGGAATCATCAAATCTTATGGGATTGTGTAAAATAACTTCTCTAGATTTGCTCATGGCAATACCTGCCTTGCCTACTAGACCAATAGGTTCTGAACCATCATCTGGATATATGGCTATGCCTATACTGGGTGTAATTTTTATCCTTTTATTTCTTATGATAAAGT
>ERZ773359.1945-NODE-1945-length-27240-cov-53.281847_pt1 | contig 27240 bp, 26 predicted proteins | sample MGYA00374955_ERZ773359 | MGnify/ENA primary metagenome ERZ773359 (study PRJEB29098, sample SAMN04486028) | biogas fermenter metagenome | study: EMG produced TPA metagenomics assembly of the Biogas fermentation microbial communities from Germany - Plant 4 DNA1...
AGATGTGCTCCCTTGCGGAGCACATCTTTTTTGTGCAAAGAATCACTTTGCAGGTGATAGAGCCTTGAACAGAGAAAGTTAGGGTGGTGAATTGATGTGAGAGGCAGGGGATGTAATCATGGCAGAATTTGGAATTGGGATGCTGGCACTGGCCTTCGGGTTGTGCCTGTATGCGGTAATCAGCAGTGCAGTTAAGCTGAGGCTAACTCAGGAGGTTAAATTTGATGATATCCGCCAGGCATCGATCTTATCGGTGATAGCGGTGACTGGTGCGGTGTTCATACTGCTGGCAGCATTTGTAACCGATAATTTTCGCCTGGCTTATGTAGCTCAGTATTCGGAAAGCAGCCTTAGTTTAGTTTATAAAATCAGCGCTTTGTGGGCTGGTCAGTCAGGCTCGCTCCTTTTATGGCTGCTGCTTGTTTCCCTGGCAGCTCTGGGTCTGCATTTGAGCAAAAAGTACCGTTCAGACAACACCGACATCAAGCTTGGTTTGGTGGTGAATGCGGTTCGAATTTCCTTTATTGTGCTGCTGCTGTTTGTTTCCTCTCCCTTTGAGACAGTCAGTTTAACTCCAAGGGACGGCAGTGGTTTAAATCCGATGCTCCAGAGCTTCGGAATGGTTGTCCATCCACCGATTTTGTTTTTAGGCTACAGTTTAATGCTGGTGCCCTTTGCCTTTGCGGTGGTCGGGTTGTTTGAGCGCAGCGAAGGGGATGCCTGGCTGAAGGCATCGCGGCCGTGGGTGTTGGCTGCCTGGGCGGCACTGACAGCTGGCATTGTTACCGGCGGCCACTGGGCTTATACTGAATTGGGTTGGGGCGGCTACTGGGCGTGGGATCCGGTGGAGAACGCATCCCTTTTGCCCTGGCTGACTCTAACTGCTTTAGTCCATACCTATCTGCTGCCCCACAGCGGCTGGCAGAAAAAGCTGTGGAGTTATCTGCTGATCCTGACCAGCTTTGGACTTGCTTTCTTCGGCTCGTTTTTAACCCGGAGCGGCATTCTCGATTCGGTGCATGCCTTCGCCCATGGGCTGCTGGGCTACGCTTTTCTCGCGCTGCTGGCGGTGGTTGTCTGCCTTGGATTTTACCTACTGATCAGCCGGCGCAGTCTGCTCCTGGATGCTCCGGATCAGAAGGAGGGCAGCAGCTGGCTGACCCGTTCCGGCAGTATCGTGGTGGGCAATGGGGTATTAGTTTTTATTCTTGCAGCGGTGTTAATCGGCACTATAACCCCTCTGATCTCCCGGACTTTCGGCAGCCGGGAAATGGTAATGGGCGAGGAGTACTATAATTTTGTTTCTGTCCCGTTATTCCTCGCAGTTGTGTTTTTAATGGGGCTTGCACCCCTCTGGCACGGAAACAGGCGCCTGAAACTAGCTGTTGCCGCTGGGGCAGGGGTGATAGTGCTTGCTGCTGTGCTGATCCGCAGCGGTCATCTTCTGGCCAGTATCAGTTTTGCTCTAGGTGCCTTTGCTCTGTTTACTCACTTAACAGAATTGGTGCTGGACTGGCTGGCAGGTGGGGTGCGGCGGCGCAAAGCTGGTGCTTACCTGGTGCACCTGGGGATTGTGCTGATGGTCTTCGGCATTGCCGGTTCGTCCGTATTTGACGAGGAAGTTTTGGTGTCAGTCAAACCGGGAGAGATTTTCGAGTTTGGCGGCTATGAGTTTCGCTTTGGCGATGTGCTGGATGAATGGACAGAGCGGGACTATGCTGTTACCGGCACTCTGGCAGTTTACAAAGGGGAGCAGTATATCGGGAAAGTTACTTCAAAGAAAACCTTTACTGATCCACAGAAAGCTCCCTATACCGATATCGGCATTCTCAGCCGCCTGACAGAGGACTTGTATCTGAACTTGGCGGGGCGCACCCCCGATTACATCCAATTCCACATTCAGCGCTTTCCCTTGATCAACTTGATTTGGATCGGCTCCTGTATCTGTTATCTGGGCATTTTCGTAATTCTGATTCCGCTCCGAAAACGCAGGTAATAAAAACAGCCCCCTGTGAACCACAGGGGGCATATTTTTGCAGCTTTCCTAATTTGCCAGGGACATGATATAGTAAAACATTGCTTCCACATCTTCATCCCGCGGCTGGGTGATCAGTTCAACCCAGTAAGCATCCCGGATATTCTTCCGCAGGTTTTCTCCATATTTTTCGTAAGCATTATTCAGGCTTAAAGTTCTCACCGGATCGCCAAACTTTCCATCTGGCAGATCCCACCGCAGCCCATCGTTTCTCCCACCTGGATGGCAGGTCGCGCAGCTTAACCAGCCCTGCTGGGACAGGGTTGCATCGTTAAAGAGGCGTTCCCCTCTCCGGGCAAAGGTTTCTGGAACAGGTTCTCCCAGGGCAATGACCTGCACAACCTCATTAGTCTCGGCATCCAAAATGTACACCTCGCCGGAGTAATATGCCCCTACTGCAATGCGGCTGTTGTCAGGCGAGAGGGCGATACCCCGGGGACCATAGCCAGGCAGCTGGATCTTGGTCATGATGCCAGCTCCCCACAGCGCTCCCAGATCGTTCTGGAGCAGTTCGAGATTGGCGGGATCATCTTTAATCTTAAACCACACATCGGAGTAAGGCCGATCAAGGTGCGCCTTTGAGCGGTAAACCATTCTTCGGGCATCGTTATCCCTAAAGGATGGTCCTTGACCAGAGATCAGCCAGTGGAAGTGCTCCATATCCAGCTTGAGGACCTGGTGCACACCTGAAATACTGACCCAGAGAGTGCTGCCGTCATCAGAAACTGCCAGCCCCCAGGGGTTAGCTGCTCCTTCTGACATGCGGTCGAGGATGAAGGTGACATGCCTATCCAGTTCGGTCAAGTCGATGATGCTGATAGCATTGGTGATCACCCATCCTTTAGTGATATGGGTCAGGGGCAGATTTGTTTTACCCAAAGTATGGGCGACATAGGCCCACTTCCCGTCACTGGAGACCTGAATCTGCCTCACATTAGAGGAACCATGGGGCAGTTTGATCTCGGCAACCAGCTCCTGGCTGTTGAGATCAACCACTGCTACAGCAGAGGCTGCGGTCAGGGATTTTTCTGGATCAGGTTCCTCAGGGTTGAGTTGTCCAACTAAAGCATACTGGCCTTGGGGACAGACTGTAACATAGTATGGGTTGGCTGGCAGATTCAGCACCGACTTGGCTTCGGTTTCAAGATCGATAATCAGCAGCTGGTTCGCGTTAAAGTCAGTTACCAGCAGTTGATTGCCGGCAACCGCCAGATCAACTGGATACATACCGGTATCAAAGCGCTTGACCACCTGCTTTGCATCAGCATCGATCAGCGCTGCTGTGCCGGCACCGTATTCAGCAACAAAGATCTGGTTTTCATGCCAGGCCAGACCCCGCGGCTGCCCGTTGAGGGCTACCTGCCAGGCAACACTGCTTTTGCCTAATTCAATAACATCGAGGCTGGCTGCAGTTGCATTGGAAACAGCTAAGTATTTACCGTCGGGCGAATAGGCTAAATCAAAGGGTGAATGATAGACTGGTGCATCGGCTGAACCAGCTATTATATTTGATTCACCCCTGCTGATCTGGACAATCAGCAGGGTGAAAACCAGCAGACCAATCAACAGACTCGGCTTGAGCAAAAACCGCTGTTGCTTTTTCATGCTTACTCCACCTCCTAGTAAAGTACAGGTTCGACTTCCATCCGCTTCAGCTGTTCCTGCACATCATTGTAATCGCCGAAGAAGGGCGCGATATGGGAATCCATCCAGATTACAAAGCGGTGCAGCTCTTCAGGAGTCAGGTCGCCGTGGCCTGTTGCCAATTTCTGATACAAGCGCGACTGTCTCGCTCCGAAGATTCCCGGCTCGGTTCGGGGGTAGGTTTGGTCCCAATTACCCCGGTAGTGCTTATCAAAGAGGAAGACATAGGGTTCCAGATTGTGATAAGACACATACCAGTTGTACTGTCCCACAATACCCCGCAGATCCAGTCTGTGATCTGTTCCGTTGTGGCAGCTGACGCACTTGTCATCTAAAATCGGCTGAATCAGAACAGGGAAACTCATTGGGCGAGCACCTGGTGCTGTTTCAATCTCGATTTCAGATGGCTCCCGAAGCAGCGCTTGCGGGATAGAAGTTGGGTTAGCCGGTACAGTGTGGCGCGGCTCATGACAGCCCTGACAGCTTAAGTATTCCTGACCAGGTATCACATAAGTTACTGAGCGCATTGACTGCACCGCCAGTCCGTTTTCGTCCACCGCTTGGAAAAAGACTGGCACTCCCGGTTCCAGCTTAAAGTAAGCACTGCCGTCTTCTTCCACAGGCACTGTTCCGATCAAGCCTCTCGCATTTCTGCCTGCCCAGTTGCTCTGGCGGCTTTCATAGCTGATCATTGGATCGTCAGCCAGAGCGGTTGATTTCGGATAGACCTGCCAAATCCGCAGTTCCTTAATCTTTGTATCTTCAGGAAATGGGATTAATGTGTCGTACACATTGGCGACAAATACTTCTGCTTCCGGTGCCTCTTCCCTCAGGGGCAGTCCCGGATCGGTTGGACAAGCTGAACTGGGTACTCCAGGATGGGCTGCGACGTTCCATTCTTCTGGAGCAGCAGGCATATTCGGTACCCGAATCGCATTTGGCACTGGTCTTGGTTTGACCGGAATTGGATCAAGGGCAGAAATCGCAGGGTCGAGGTAAATCAGAGCCCGCTCTTCTTTGCCATCTTTAACGTTCAGCAGGTAGATACCGTATTTTGTAATTTCACCGCTGTCTGGTGAATATACCGTGAGGAACAGCTCTTCACTTAAAGGATAAGGAGTTGCATAATTGGTGCTGCCCCCGCCGGATTCAGGGAATCCACCGGTGCTGGGGGTGATGTGTACAAAGGTTGAAGTATGGTCATCATCTTCAACATCGGGATCGATTACAATTAAAGTACCGTAAAACTGACCGTGGTGCGGCGCTGCTGTGGCCACGATCTTGTTGGAATTGGGAATTGGACGCATCGACATCTGCATCAGCGGAACATCCCTCAGATGCCCTACATTAGACATATGGCGCTGGGGAATTGGATAGTTCAGCACCAGGGCTCGGGCGTCCTCTCCCGCCGGATTGGTGATCCATGCTGAGTGCATGTGGGTTGCACCGCGATCAACATAATCCCAGCGGGTGTAGATAATCATACCGTTGTTATCTACTGCCGGATTCCACTCATTAGTTTCATGGTAACTGATCATCCGGATATTGCTGCCATCCGGACTCATGCGGTGTAGGGTATAGGTTGGAACTGGACGTTGGTGACAGCGTCCAAAACCGCCTCTCCGCTCAGAAATAAAGACAATATCCCCATCCGGCAGCCACACCGGATCGAAATCGTTATAAGGCCCGAATGTCAGCTGTGTTAATTCACTGCCGTCGATGTTGACGCTGAAGATGTGAAACACAGTTTCCTCGTCCCAGACATATTTACTGCGCTTGGCATCGGTGTAGGCAAATACGATCTTGGTGCCGCAGTAGCTTAAATCTGGGGAGATGAAGGTTCCCCCTTCCAGTTTCTGGCCTTTCCGGGGACCATTAACCACTACCGAGTTTTCTAACACATTGCGCAGGGTTGGATTTTCTGAAAAAGCATTCTCCAGAATGTACAGTCCACCGCCGGGAATCTGGTTGTGGCCAAAGTATTGGTCTACCATGTGGTGGCCCTGCAGCTCATTATTGGGCAGACGCTCCCGCTTAACAAACAGGATGTCTTCAAAGTCCCGATCTTCTACCAGGGTCAGAATCTCCCGGCGCCGTTCGGAACGAATCTGGTGATAGTGCACCAGCAGGTTTTCCAGGGTCCGCTCCATGCCTTCCGGAAGCAGGTTGCGGTGACGGATACCCAGCTGAATTTCGGCAGCTGAAGCCCAACCGCCGTTGCCCTGGAGCGCAGTTAAGCGAATATGGGTTGCTTCCACAGGGTCAAAATTCACAATTTTGGTTTCGGTGTCCAAGCTCCACCGTCCACGGGTCAGCTCGGTAAATTCAGAACCATCAGTGCTGTACGAGATCAGATATTCGGTAATTACACCGTTTAAGTTGCCGTCCTGCCGCGGAACATAGGTCAGCTGGTTGACCTCAGTCGGCTCGTCAATGATTAGTGTAATCGACTGCGGCAGTCGATCGGCGCCGTTCCACCTGGTATGCCACATCGAGGCAGTGGAGCCGTCTAACACATTGACTGCTGCATCGTAAGCTGCACCAGTCTCTTCACTGGTTGCCACTGCAGTGATGTTCAGTTCCATTCCGGCTGCTTTAAAGATCATCTGCTCCAGCTGATTGATGGCATCTGCTTCATCAGCCTGCAGCCAGGTGCGCATGGTGCCGGAATAGTCCTCGGCAAACCAGCTGGCTACAATTGGATACTGATAGTAGAATTTCTGCCAGTGGAAATCCATTACTGCAGGAATTCGGCTTCTTCTGACTGCGTCTCTAGTCGCCAGAAGGTCTTCCACCCACGCAGCGCTGTCGTCGCTGTGCTTGTTTTCTCCGTGGGTCCAGCCAATGGCAAAAATTAAAGCTGTTGTAATTAGTAAAATCGATAATTTCAGCCATTTTTGCGGACGCATTGTGAGTTCCTCCTTTATCTTTTTGTTAAATGGTAAAGATTCCCTTAGTATACTTCTTGGGGGATGTTAAAATTCCTTTCGTAAATTGTAAAAATAAGCAGGATGTTTATAATGCAAAAAGAAATTAAGGATCAACAGCAGGCTGAGGGAATGAGTGGAGGAATGGGAATGCAAAATCTTAACAAGCTGAATGCGGATCTGGAAGCAGTGTTAAGCTGTTTGGAAGGGGAACACAAAGATCCAGCTGAGTTGTGGAAGGCTAAAAGCATACTAGAGGCCAATCTCGCTGAGTTCGGCCGTTATGCCCGCAGCAATCAATTATCAGATCAAATGTTTGCCTGTAATTATTTGGAATCCTACAGTTTGCACTGCTATTACTATGCTGTAGTCTTGGATTGTTTAGATGAGCGGGAGTTAATTGAGGAAATAGTTTACACAGCGGCGCAGATCTATCCGCGGTATGATGAGGATTATTACGATTCCTGTCAAAGTTTGTGGCAGCGGGCGCTGATTCAAAAGGGGTTATTACCTACATTAATAATTAAAGAGTTTCTAAAGCAGAAGCAGCCGAATTTAAACCGCTGTCTCCAGCAGCTTTATGCTAATTTGAAATATCTACCTTGATCTGCTGCTCCAGAAACTCCTGGGGATTTTAAATCTGCTTACCATCATTAGAGACAGAACAGCCAGCAGGCAGGATGTGGTCGAAGGGTTCACTAAAGCAAAGAGATTTGGTAGGAGCAGAAAGGCAGCCGCATACAGGGTTAGAATTATTCCCGCGGCGGTAATCGGCAGTCCGGTGAAATAATTGTTAAAGTCCCCGAGGTTATAGCGGGCAAGGCGGTAAGCCCCTGCTACAGGATAGGCCCATGCGCATAAGGGAACGGCAAATCCAGTTCGGAGCAGTCCCGCTGCGTACAAGAGTGCAAGGGGAGCTAAGCCAAAAGTAATCAGGTCAGCAAAAGAATCGAGCTGTTTTCCCATATTGGTAACTGCATTTAGTCTTCGGGCAAAGCGGCCGTCAAGGGCGTCAATTAGTGCGCCTGTTAGAATTAGTCCTGCGCAGAATAATTTGGTTTGCTCGGTACCAGGCCGGAGCAGGAGAAATATTGCTCCGATGCCTAAAGTCATATTCATGATCGTGAGGAAATTGGGGATCATGCTCTTTAATTGGTTAGCTTTCATCAGACAACATTCTTTCTCTGTTTGGGATTTGCTTTGGTATTATTCTATAAACTGCTGTATAAACTAAACTCAAGATAATTACAAACCAAAAAGTTATAAACCTAAAAATGACTGTGATCGCTGCTGAACTGCCCAGCGGCAGGCCGATGCCGGTTAACAGGCTGCTCATGGTGCCTTCAAACCCACCTAAGCCGCCTGGAAACAGGGGCAGCATTCCGATCAAGTAGGCGATAAAGGTAATGCTGGCGATATAAATCAGGGGCGGGTCAGCCTGAAATTGGCAAACGAGCAGGTATAATTTAATCGGGTACAGCAGCCAGATGAGCAAGGCAAGGGCAAATTGAATTGCCAGCTCCTTTTTATTGTTTTCAAATAAAAGAATCTGTTCTAACAGGTTTGTGAAAAACCGCCGGACTGCACCTAACCAGGGGTGGCTGGGCGGTTTTTTGTGCGACATAATCAAAATCAGCAAAAATACAGTTAACAGCAGTCCGAGGGCTGTGTAAACAGCCAGGCGGACTAAGGAATTATCAAGAATGGTGCTCTGCCTGGACAGATAGACAGCTGCGGCGAGGTTGATCAATACAAAAGCGGTTAAGCTGAACAGCTTCTGCAGTGCTGTCACTACCGCAGCTTGGCTGCGGGAACAGCTGCTGAAGCGGGCGATCTGGACAGCCCGGGTAATTTCACCGCCTACCTTGACTCCCGGCGTGATTGCTTCCATGATTGAACCCTGGGCATTGATATACAGCATGCGCCCAAAGGAAAGTTTAATGCCAGCAAAATTGGCGATGCGCTGCCACTGCCGGTTCAGCAGCAGCTGGGTCACAATCTGCAGGCTGAGCAGAGCGCCAATTACTGCCCAGTCGATTTGGATCAGGCTGTAGTGAAGCTCGTCCAGATCAATCTGCAGGAAAAGAATTAGAAGTAAAAGGCCGGCAGTCAGCCAGAGGATCAATTTTTTCAGCATAGCACTGCTCCTTCTTTGATCAGTAGTAAAGTGCTGTCAAGATTGCGGGTTTTTTTGTGAGCTACAGCTCTGCAGCGGCTGGAATCGAGCTCCCAAAAGCCTTCACAGTAGAACCGCTGCAGCCTGCCCTTGGGAGTGCGGATCAGCACTCTGGTTCCTGGATCTGCAGAGGTTCTGATCTGCTGCAGAATCTGATCCAGGGGAGAAATCTGGGCAGCAGTGTGGATCACTGTATATCCCGTTAGCTCAATGCTGCAGCCGTCCTGGTACAGGACGGCAATTTCATTAATTAACCCCAACCTGGCTAAAAGTTCGCGAGCGGGCTGGATGCACCGCAGATCGTTGTCGATAACCGTAACCTTAGCCCCTGTAAATTGGTGCAGCAGGATTGCACTAAAAGGGCAGGGTCCGCCGCCAATACAGAGAACATGGTCGCTGGGACCGATTTGGGCGAGGGTGATTTCTCTGCGGATAATATCTTTGTAGTACAGGGCAGCAAGCTGATAAACAAGGGGGTTAGCAGCTGCCCAGTATTCAATTTGCTGTGTGATGCGGACAATCCCTTTTCCCACTGATGTTCCCTCCCAGCCAGGTTGGTGTTGACCAGGCTAAATAAACAAGTGCGCTGCCTGATTGATCAGACCGCCGAGGACCAGCGCTGAAATTATCGTCAGGGTCGAAATGGTTACCGCAACCCTGACGCTGAATTCTTTGGTTAAAACGCCGAAGACACTCAGGCAGGGTAAATACAGCAGCCCGACTGTGGCACCCACGAAGGCCTGCAGGGGCGTTAAGTTTAATGCCAGCAGTGGTGCAACTGACATTTCTCGGCGCACAATCCCTAAGATCAGGGCAATTACTGCTTCGGAAGGCAGGCCGAGCCAGCGGCTGACGATCGGTTCAGCATATACAGCAGCTGCGTCCAGCAGTCCAGTTTCTTTGAGTAAGGCTGCGATCACAATTGAAAGCAGCATCGGCAGCTCCGCGTCATAGACAAAGTGCTTCATCCGGATCAACAGTTTTCTGGTATAGGCTTTGGGTTCCGGAATCAGCAGGTTCGGCACTTCAATAATCAAAGGTTCTACTGTACCGTCAATCAGTCTGCCTGCGATCAGAGTAGCGGTAACCATAATCAGCAGGGAGAAGAGGATCATGGCTGCCAGCAGCCAGGCTGAGTAATTCCCCAGCAGACTAATTAAAGCTCCTGTTTGGGAGATGCAGGGAACAGCAAAGCAGACTGCGGTGCTGATGATCAGCCGCTCTTTCCGGGAGCTGGCCGCCCGGCTGCCGATGATTGCCGGCACAGCACAGCCGTAACCCATCACGATATTAATCAGACTGCCGCCCTGGACGCCCAGTTTGCGCATAATATTATCAAAAAGAACGCTCACCCGAGGCAGGTAGCCTGAGTCCTCTAAGAAAGAAAAGACCACATAAAATAAGAACACATAAGGTAGAATCAGGGCGATAATCCACTCAAAACTGATCACAAAGATCCCATATTCTCCGACTAAAATGTTCAGCAGCATCCCTTCAGGAATAAAGGACGTAAACAAAGTGCGGAAGAATGGCACGAGAACCTGATTCACCAGGGGCAGCAGCAGGACTGCTCTTAACGCCTTTCCTGCCCCCACCACTACGCCGATACTTAACAGCATTACGAGAATCGCGATGGGGATTCCAGGGAAGGGCTGCATCATCCTGCTGCCTAAACGATCTAACCTGCTTAAGCTTGAGTTGTTGTGTTTCCTCACTTTGCGGGTTATTTCGCGAGCCCGGACCCGGGTGTCAAAGTTCAGCGGTTTGCTGCTAACCTCCCCGCTGTCCTCCCGGCTGATCACAGACTTGAGGGCAGTTTTTAATTCTTTGAGGCCCTGCTGTTTGACCACTACTGTTGGCACCACCGGCCAGCCCAGCTCCTGCTCCAGGAGTTTGACATCAATTTCGTAACCGCGGCGCTCAGCCACATCCATCAGGTTCAAAGCATAAACAATTGGGATACCGTATTTCTGCAGTTCCAGTCCCAGCCGCAAATTGCGCTCCAAATTGCTGGCATCTAAAACACAGAGCAGCGCCACAGCGCCGCTTTCCATGAACTGCACTGCCACTGCTTCTGCCTCTGACGAGGCGGTCATGGAGTAGATTCCCGGCACATCAATCAGGGTATAGTTTGTGCCGTCAAGCACAAGTTCACCTTCCATATAAGTCACGGTGGTTCCCGCGTAGTTGGAGCTGATGGCATGGATACCTGTCAGTTCAGTAAAAAACACACTTTTACCCACATTGGGGTTGCCGATTAAGAGAATTTTGTTTTCTAGTTCGAATACGCGTGTATCTGTTTGGATCTGGTGACACGAAGACATCAGCTGGCAACCTCCTCAACTAAGATCTGCCTGGCAATGTCTTTGCCTAAAGCAACGGTTGCCGTATCGATCTTGAGCAAAACAGGGCCACCAAAGCGGTATTTATTTTGGACAGTAATCAGGGCGTCGCTGCAGATTCCCAGGCTGTCCAGTAACGGATGCTCCGGCATTGCCACTACTCTGCAGCAGCAGTTTTTTTGGACATCGTATAAGCATTTATGCTCAGGCTTTGACTTAACGACCGCTTTCACAAACATACCCCCATGATTCATTTTTACAACATGCTATGCAAATGAAAATCATTTTCATTCATTAGTTAATATTATAGGCTTGGAGAATACTAGAGTCAAGCAGTTGAAACACAAAAGAATAATATTACCCGGGAAATAAAGGTAATTTTAGTACTTGTGAACCAGTTTTGGTGCGAAGGGAATGGTTTTGCTCGAGGAGAACCTAGGGATATCACACTAATGTTAGGAGGCCTATTGATGAACAAGTTGATGAGAAGCCTATGGGTGGGACTGTGCATCCTGATGCTGACCGCTGGTGCTGCAGCTGGCGGCAGTAACCCAGAGATTTTAGCGGAAGCTCATAGTCTGCTGGCAACCAAGGAGGTGCCAAATATTGAAAGGGCGATTGAGCTTTTGGAAGCTTTCTTGGCTCAGACTGAAGAGAACTCGGAGCTCTTGTGGTCCCTGGCTAAAGCTTATCTATATTTAGGAGACCGGAGTGAGGATAACAAGTTAAATTTGTTTGAAACAGGCAAAGCGTATGCTGATCGGGCGGTGGCAGCAGATGCAAACAATCCCCATGCTTATTACTGGCAGGGGGCATTAATTGGCAGAATTGGTCAAACTAAGGGAATATTAAACAGTTTGTTTATGATCAAGCCGCTGCAGCAAGCGATGGAGCGGGTGCTGGAAATTGATGATCAGTATGCAGATGCGTACTTTGTGCTGAGCAACCTGTATGATCAGGCTCCTGGATGGCCGATCAGTGTCGGCAACCGCAATAAAGCACTGGAAATGATTGAGATTGCGCTGGAGTTAGATCCAGATAATCCTTCTTATCTGGTGCAGCTGGCAAAAGTGTTGGTCAGCCACCGGCGTCGGGACGAGGCACTCCAGGTATTATCAGCAGCTTTTGCCCATCCAGAAATGGAGATCGACCAAATTTTAAGGAGCGATGCGGAAAAGCTGTTGGCTGAGCTGCAGTAGAGGCTGGAAAGAGGAAGGATGATCCAAATCGGGAATACAATAGGTAGATCTTGGAAAGGAGTGCGGTGCTTGTGAGTGAAGTTCCTATTTTTAGACAGCCTGATCGGCCGCTAGAGGAGCGGATTGATGATCTCCTCAGCCGCATGACGCTGGAGGAAAAAATCAGCCAAATGCTCTACTTTTCTTCAGCGGTCGGCCGCTTAGGTATTCCCGAGTATTGTTGGTGGAATGAGGCTCTCCATGGAGTAGCTCGGGCGGGAGTGGCAACAATCTTTCCCCAGGCAATCGGTATGGCAGCTTCCTTCAACAAAGAACTGCTGCATCAGGTGGCATCGGTAATTGCCACTGAGGGCAGGGCTAAATACAATGCTTCCCGGAAGCATGAGGATCGGGGTATTTATAAAGGGATAACTTTTTGGTCGCCAACAATTAATATCTTCCGGGATCCCCGCTGGGGCAGGGGTCAGGAAACATACGGAGAGGATCCATATTTAACCGGAAGATTAGCAGTAGCATTTATCAAGGGACTTCAGGGGGATGATCCCCGCTACTTGAAAACAGCTGCCTGTGCTAAGCATTTTGCTGTTCACAGCGGACCAGAGATGAAGCGCCATGAGTTTGACGCGGTTGTCAGCGAGAAAGATCTGCGGGAAACTTATCTGCCGGCGTTTCGCGATGCAGTGAAAGAAGCTAAAGTTGAATCGGTAATGGGTGCCTATAACCGGGTTAACGGTGAACCGGCGTGCGGCAGTGAAAAACTGCTCCAGAAAATCCTGCGGGAAGAGTGGGGCTTTGAAGGCCATGTGGTATCTGACTGCGGCGCGATTAAAGATATTTACGCAGACCATAAAGTGGTGGATACTCCGGCCGAGGCTGCTGCTGTGGCGGTGAATAATGGCTGTGATTTAAACTGCGGCTGGGTCTTTGAACACCTTGGTGAAGCAGTGGAGCAGGGTTTAATTAAGGAAGAAACTATCGATCAGGCAGTAAGAAGGCTGCTGAGAACGCGCTTTAAACTAGGAATGTTTGATCCGGAAGAGATGGTGCCCTTCAATCAGATTCCCTACACAGTTAACGACTGTGAGGAGCACCGCCAGCTGGCGCGCCAGACTGCAAGGGAATCAATTGTTCTATTGAAAAACGAAAACTCACTGCTGCCGCTGGATAAAAACAATATCAAGTCGATCGCGGTAATTGGACCTAATGCGGACAGCCGAGATGTGCTGATCGGCAATTATTTTGGCGTTGCTTCAAAATACGTGCCGGTTTTAGCTGGCATTCAAGGAGCGGTTAATCCGGACACACGGGTTTACTACGCCCCCGGCTGTGATTTAGCCAACACGAAACCATCCGCTTGGGGCAGACAGCCGACCGCTGGTTTTGCTGAAGCCTTGACTGCAGCTGAACATGCGGATGTGGTCATTATGTGCATGGGACTCTCACCAAAGTTAGAGGGTGAGCAGGGAGCGTCTGCAGCGTCCGATGGAGGCGGAGATAAACTTGGTTTAGATCTGCCGGGAATGCAGGAGGAGCTCTTAAAGGCGGTCCATGCAGTTGGCAAGCCGATTGTACTGGTATTGTTTAACGGCAGTCCTGTGGCAATTAACTGGGCACAGGAACATATTCCCGCGATTATTGAAGCCTGGTATCCTGGTCAGGAAGGGGGCAACGCTATTGCGGATGTGATCTTTGGGGATTACAATCCTGGTGGGCGGCTTCCGGTAACTTTTGTTAAATCCCTGGATCAGGTGCCGGATTTTGAGGATTACAGTATGCAGAACAGAACCTACCGGTTCTTTAACGATACACCTCTCTATCCCTTTGGCTACGGTTTAAGCTATACTGAGTTCAGGTACTCAGATCTTACCCTAGATCTGGATCAGGTGGATGCCGGCACAGATTTTGAGATTAAGGTTTCTGTGTGTGTGGAAAATGTTGGGGAGCGCACTGGGGATGAAGTTGTCCAGCTCTATGTTAAGGACTTAGAAGCCAGTGTTCCCGTTCCGAACTGGGATCTGAGGGGTTTTGAACGGATCACACTCAAGCCCGGGGAAAAGCAGGTGGTTGAGTTTACCTTAAATAGAAGGCAGTTAGCCCTCATTGATGAGGACGGCAGGTGTGTGCTTGAGCCAGGTAAGTTTGCGGTTTATGTTGGCGGACAGCAGCCGGATGCTAGAAGTGCTGAGCTGACCGGCCAGCAAGTTCTCAAACAGGAGTTAACTGTAACTGGTAGTGAAGTGGAACTAGAATATTAAACAGATAACAGGCACCGTTTCCTCAAGGAGGCGGTGCTTTAGTTAACAGCCAATGGATTAGGGGTGAGTTCATCGATGTACAGAGTTTTAATAATCGAAGATGATCAAACAATAGCTGAGATTATTGAACAGAAGCTGCAGAGCTGGGGTTATCAAACCTATCGGGCGGCAGATTATCAAAACATCTTAGCTGAGTTTGCCCAGTTTGCACCCCATTTAGTGCTCCTGGACATCAATCTTCCCTATTACGATGGCTTCTATTGGTGCAGTAAAATTAGGGAGCTGTCCAGTGTGCCGATCATTATCATTTCTTCCCGGGATTCGGACAGCGATAAAATTCGCGGGATTATGCAGGGGAGCGATGACTATCTGGAAAAGCCATTTTCCATGGAGCTGTTAATTGCCAAGGTTCAGGCAGCCCTGCGCCGAGCTTACGCCTATCAGGATCAGTCCTTAAATGTGCTCCAGTATCAGGATTTGATTCTCGATCCGGAGCGGCTTACTGTTTTCTGCGGTGAGCATGAAATTGAGCTGACGCCAAATGAATCAAAGATTTTGGCGGTCCTAATCCGCAATCAGCAGAAAACAGTCAGTCGGGCTTATCTTATGAAAGCGCTCTGGGATGATCAGAGCTTTGTTGATGACAATACTTTGACTGTAAACGTCAACAGGCTGCGGCGGAAGCTGGCTGAAGTCGGTTTAGATCGCTACATAAAAACAGTCAAAGGGGAAGGATATGTTTTAAAATGAGGGTGAAAGATTATTTCCATGAGCGCTGGCTGGTTTATCTCTTTATTTTAACAGCCTTTGGTTTTGCCTGGGCAGTCTATAAACTGGATCTGGGTCTAAATCTGACTGAGTCTAATGCTCGCTATATTCTGATTGGATGGCTGCTGCTGTTACTGGTTTTTGCAGCTGTAGATTACATCAGTTTCAGCAATCGGTTTAATAAGCTGTTCAAACACCTCAGGGATAACCCGTTAAGTGATTTCAGCCATTTCAGCTATCCCACTGACCGGGTGCTGGTGGAAAAAATCAGGGCATTAGCTTTAGAGTATGAAGAGTTTAAAGCGGGGATCCGCACTAAATCTGCGGCCCAGCTGGATTTTATCACTAAATGGCTGCACGATGTGAAGGTGCCGATTGCCGCAGCTAGGCTGATTTTAGACAATCCGGATCTGAGTTTATCTGGGGATTATCGGAGACTGGATCAGGAGTTAACCGCGATTGAAGAAGCGGTGCAGAAAGTGTTTTATGAGCTGAAGTCAGAAAGCTTTTATGAGGACTATAAAATCAGCAGGGTGAGCACTAAGGCCCTGATCGCTGGTGCCCTCAAAGGCTATTCCAATCTGTTCAGCTATAAGAAGCTGGATATCAGAATCAGCGGCGGGGAGGCACAGGTTCTGACAGATCCCAAATGGAGTACTTATATTCTCACCCAATTGATTTCTAACGCTGTTAAGTATACGCCGGAGGGCGGGAAAATCACGATTTCCACTACAGCAGACAAAAATCGAGTGACAATTGGGGTCAAAAACACCGGCCCAGGAATTGCGCCTCAAGATTTGGGACAGGTGTTCAACAAAGGCTATACCTCTTCGGAAGGGCGGTCTGGGGGCAGCGCTACTGGTTACGGCTTATATTTAGCCAAGAAGCTGGCAGATCTGCTTGGTCATGATCTGACCTGCGATTCCCATTATGGGGAGTATGCGGTTTTTTACCTTTCCTTCAGTGAATCTGCCACCCTCCATGATGTGACAAAAATGTAAGGTTGCCGCGGTAGAATGTAAGCTGAAACGATTTTGCCGGCGGTTTGCCTCAGCTATAATAAACTCATCAAGTGATGAGGAGGTAGTGCAGATGGAAATTCTGCGGGTGGAGAATATCAGCAAAGTATATGGAACAAAGCGATCTGCCAAGCAGTTTCGCGCCCTGAACAATATCAGCTTTTCGGTGAAAAAGGGAGAATTTCTTGGGGTAATGGGGCCTTCCGGTTCAGGAAAGACCACGCTGTTGAATATTATCGGAAGTATTGACCGGCCAACAACCGGCAGGTGCATTATCGACGGCCAGGATCTGACTAAACTAAATAAGAATCAGCTGGCGCAGCACCGGATCAAAAATATCGGGTTTATCTTTCAAGATTATAATCTCCTGGAAACAATGACTTTAAAAGAAAATATCATTCTCCCGCTGGCTCTGCATGGCTATAAAGTTAGGGAGATGGAAGCAAAACTAGCTCGGTTAAGCCATGATCTGGGCATCACCGGTGTGCTGGATAAGTATCCTTATGAGGTTTCCGGTGGTGAACAGCAGCGGGCTGCTGCCTGCCGGGCGGTGATCACCAATCCCAAAATTATTCTGGCTGATGAGCCCACCGGCAATCTTGATTCCAAATCCGGCAGGGCGCTCCTGGATTTGCTCACGCTGATCAATCAAAAGTATCAAGCGACAATTCTGATGGTAACCCATGATGTCTTTGCCGCCAGCTACTGTCAAAAGATTATGTTTATTCGCGATGGGGAAATTTACAATGAGCTGTATGCTGGGGAAAGCAAAAGACAGTTTTTTGATGCGATTATTGATGTAATGAGTGTGCTGGGAGGTGCCGATAATGAAGCTGATTACTTTAGCCATTCGTAATATCAAGCGCAGTTTTTCAAAATACGCGATGTACTTTTTTGCCCTCAGTTTCAGCGTTTTTACTGTTTACTCCTTCCTAGCCCTTATGTATAATGACCAGGTGATGGCTAAGTTTACTTACAGCGATCGCTACCGAGCGATGCTGATCAGTTTTGGGGTTGTGATCTTTGTATTTGTAGCTTTTTTCTTAATCAGCTCCAATAACAGTTTTATTCGAGCACGGAAAAAAGAAATTTCAACCTACTCTTTGTTCGGCATGACCAATCGTAAAATTGGATGGCTGCTCTTTGTTGAAACGATGATTGTCGGTTCTGCGGCGCTGGTGGTTGGGCTCGCTGTGGGAATCTTTGCTTCCAAGCTGATTGCCATGATTCTGCTCAATTTAACTCTGACTCACTTTGTGGGTGATGTCGAGTTCAGCACTGCACCTAAGGTGGTCTATCTAACTGTTGTCCCATTTCTGCTGGTTTTCGGGGTGATTGGCTTAACCGGCAGATGGGTAATCGGCAGATTTGAGCTGATTGATCTGTTTAAGGCTAATAAAATGCCGGAAACTAGATTTAAGGGTTCAATTCTGCTGCTGCTTTTCTCGCTCATGCTGATGGGCACAGGATATTATCTGGCAGCGTGGAGGGATCCGCTGCTGCTGATGATGTTAGCGCTGCCAATCCTAGTTTTAGTAATTGTGGGGACCTTTTTGTTTTTCCGCGGCGGTCTGCCGAAAATCTTGAGCTGGCTCCAGAACCGCCGAAGCTATTACCGCGGAGACAACCTGATCGCCGTTTCCACTTTTAATCATCGGCTCAAGTCAATCAGCGGCTTGATGGCAGCAATTGCGGTTCTGTCTGCGGTAGCAGTGACTGTGATCGCATCGGGATATACTTTATATGCCACAGTGGAAAAGAGCACCTATGATGCAGTAGGCTATGACTTGTATTTCTATACCAATGACGAACAAGTTCTCCATGATGTGCGGGCGGCTTTTGCAGAGCATGATGTGGCAGTGATCATGGAACATACCACCTATCGATATCAAGCTCGGCCAAGAACCGATATGTTTGTCGCGGCAGAATGGGAGTTTGGCACTCCGGACACGTATTACCGGATTTACCCTCAATCGGAATTCAACCAACTGCTGAGGGCTGCTCGGGAGCGCTATCCCCAGGCTGACGTTGGAAAGGGGGAAGCTGTACTAGCTGTAAGAACTGGTAACAATGAACTGCTGGAAAAAGAATGGGTTGGCAGAAAACTTGATTTTTCAAATTCGAGCTTGACGGTTACTGCATGCATGGATTTAGATATCACGGATTTTGGAGCGTACTACACAGTTGTTGTGAACGACTCAGATTTTACAGCACTAATGGAAAATGGCGACATTATCACCACAGATTCCGGCAAGAGCCCCTTTGATCGGGTGACGGTGGTTAAATATGAAAATCCCTTAGGCTCCCATGATTTAAACCGCAGGCTGAATCAAGTTTTGGCTGGACGGGTCAGCAGCTATCGCCTCGCTTACAATCACTATATCGATGCCCTGGAAAACTTCGGATTGGTCTGCTTTATCGGGTTCTTTATGAGCATTGTCTTTATCCTGATGACCGCAAGCCTACTGTACTTTAAGCAGATCATGGCTGCGCAGGAAGAGCGCCATCTGTATCAGACTCTGCGCAAAATTGGCATCAGACCGCAGCAAGAAGCTAGAGTAATTACTAAGCGGCTGCTGCCGGTGTTCTTTATCCCCCTGCTGCTGGGTTTTCTTCACAGCATTTTTGCCATGAAAAGTGCTGACACAATGGTGTTTTCCGGCATGCTTGCTGTTGAAAATTCTTATCTGATCGTGCTGAAGTTTTCTGCTGCTATGTACCTGGGCTACGGATTGGTGTACGGCATTTTCTATTTGATAACCAGGCGTCAGTATATCAACATTGTAAGTTAATTCACTAAGAGGTACTTCTGTTCCCAGCAGCGAATCCATGATAGTAAAATCTGGGTTGGAGGAGGGTGACGATGGAACAGTTCAGCGTGAGGACAAACAGTCGGTACGAATTTGTCCCGATTACCGCTCAAATTCGCAGTCTAGTCCGGGATTCCGGGGTTAACCAAGGTATTTGTGTTGTATTTTGCCCCCATACAACAGCAGGGTTGACCATTAATGAAAATGCTGATCCGGATGCAGCCCGGGATATGATCTACATTTTAGAAAAACTGGTTCCAGCTGATGATCCCGGTTATCGACATATGGAAGGCAATTCCCAAGCCCATGTGCTGGCCTCTCTGATGGGCAGCAGCCTCAACTTAATTATTGATAACGGTGAACTACAGTTGGGAACTTGGCAGGGAATTTATCTAGCTGAATTTGACGGTCCGAGAACCCGGAAGGTGTATGTGCAGATTAGGTAAAGGCAATCTAGGCAGAAAGGTGGGATAAAGGCAGGATGATGTGGAAGGAGAAGTACCGCATCGGTGTTGATTTGATCGACGATCAGCATCGGGAATTATTTCAGCGGGTATCGGATTTTCTCCAGTCTGTACAGCAAAAGGGAGATTGGGAGCAGAAAACCGATAAAGTAAAAGAAACGCTGGAGTTTATGCAGAATTATGTGGTGGAGCATTTCGAAGATGAGGAAGCTTACCAGCGCCAGATTAAATACCCGGAATATGAGGAACATAAAGAAATCCATGCTAAGTTTAGGGCGATGATCAACCAGTATGCGGTGCGGTTTGAAGAAGAAGGTTTCACTCAGGAGTTGGTTCAGGAGTTTGGTGGTAAGCTGATGACCTGGCTGATTATGCATGTGGCAGCATCAGATCAGAAAATCGGTGCTTGGGTTCGGGAGCAGGGAGGTGAGGGACAGTGAAGGTAGCATATGTTGATCCTTTTGTCAGAGCGGCTAGGGATGTGTTTAAGCTGATGATGGATTTGGAAACTCACCGAGGAGAGCTGTGGGCTTGCGATGAGTTGATTCCCAGCAAAGAAGCGAGTGTTGTAATCGGCGTAACTGGTGATCTGCTGGGCTCAATTCTGTACAGTTTTCCGAAAGAGATGACTTTAAAAATGGTGGAAATCATGTCTGGGATGGCATTAGAAGAACTGGACAGCTTTGTCGCTTCCGCCCTTGGCGAGGTCGCTAATATCATCAGCGGTAATGCCATGACCCATTTAAATACGAACAATTATAACTGCAATATTGTCCCGCCTCAGATCATTATTGGACAAAATGTGTCCCTCTCCATGGCTACACCGCGAGCGCTGGTAGTACCGCTGAAAACTCGAATCGGCGATTTTGATATTTTTCTAACCCTTACAGAACGCTAATACTACCTCCCCCTCAGTTAGTTGAGGGGGTTCTTAAGGAGCAGAGACTAATGGTGAAGCAGTGGAATTTAGCTGCTCTTCCAAGCAGTTTACGAACAGAGATTGGAGCAGGGGTCTGGCAGCAGATTACTCTCGGTGAATCGGGAGCATATTTGTACCGGCTGATGGATCAGCAGGGGCAGAACCGCTATCTGAAAATCATGCCCCAGCAGCTGAAGATGAGCATTGAAAGAGAAGCGCAGGTTCTCAAGTGGTTAGCAGGAAAGCTTCCTGTACCAAAGGTACTGTTATTTATCAGTGATTGTGACTATGAGTATCTGCTTATGACAGAAGCCGAGGGTGTGCCTGCCTGTGACCAAAGTTTTGGCAGGGAACTGCCGCTTTTGATTCGACTTCTGGCAAAAGGATTAAGAATGATCCACAGCATTGATCTAAACAATTGTCCTTTTGATCAACGCCTCGATGTAAAAATAAAAGCAGCGGAATCCAGAATGCACCAGGGGCTAGTTGATGAAGCTGATTTCGATGCCGAACGCCAGGGCAGAAAAGCTGCTGATTTGTTTGCTGAGCTGCTTGTTACCAAGCCAGCAGAAGAGGATTTAGTCTTCACCCACGGAGACTATTGTCTCCCGAATATTATGATCCATAATGGTGAGATCAGCGGATTTATCGACTGGGGGAGGGGAGGTATCGCCGATCGATATCAGGACCTAGCCCTCGCGGCGAGGAGTATAGCCTCTAATTTTGATGCTGCGTGGCTCCCCCTGTTTTTTAAAGAATACGGGCTTGATGAGCCAGATTACGCAAAAATTGAATTTTACAAGCTGTTGGATGAGTTTTTTTAGTTCCAGCATATACCCAGGCTCGCGATGAATTAGTGAGAACTTCATCGCAATAGAGTCTGGGTGCATCGATCAGAGCCACCAACATAAAAACCACTATCGCTCCATCTGTAATTCTTGTACACAGGAGGTTTTGATCCGCCGTTGTCTTGATATAAGTGTAAGTGGATATTAAAATCAGGATAACAAAAGGCGTTTGATTACTCACTATAAAACAGCCTCCCATATTATCGCTCCTATAAAAACTCTAAAGCTGCGTTTTTCCAATGATGAACAAAATCTTACTAAACCCCGGGGTAAAGGGGTATTAACTACAATATATTTTTTAGTTGACTCCAGCAGATTTATCTGCTATCGTATAATCAAATCCATAAGACCTTTAATCCAATCCAGAGAGGTTGGGAAGGATGTCTATTTGATACAGGATAACTGTATCTATTCGGCATAGCTGTATATAGGCTTCTACCAACCCGGTAGAAGCCTTTTTTCCTGCAGCTTCTGCCTGAGGTCTTGAAAGCGAGGTAGGAATATGACATCTCTAGTAAGCGTTAAACAACTAAACGAACCAATGGTTGAGTGGCTTTTAAGACAAGCTCAATATTACATTGAACATGAACCGAAAATTAAAATTAATGGGCATGCGGTTAATCTCTTTTTTGAGCCGAGCACCCGCACATTCCTGTCCTTTCAGCTGGCAGCTCAGCGGATGGGCTTGACGCTGCTGGACTTTGAAGTGGAGCAGTCCAGTGTGAAGAAAGGTGAATCCTTAATAGATTCCCTGCAGACCCTTGATGCCATGGGTGTGAAGCTGGCGATAGTCCGCCATGGGGATGACTGGCCTAAGCTGATTGCTGAAGCGGGGTTAAAGATGTCGGTGATCAATGCCGGTTCAGGAATCCATGAGCATCCGACGCAGGCCCTGTTAGATGTTTTAACTATCAAGCAGCATTTTGGCAGTTTTGCCGGTCTTAAGGTTGCTGTGGTGGGAGATGTGCGCCACAGCCGCGTTGCCCGCTCTAATGCATACCTGCTGCAGATGCTGGGCGCCAAAGTCTCGTTTTCCGGCCCGGAAATATTTAAACCGCTTGATCTATCTGAGATTCCCTGGATCGATTTTGACCAGGCTGTCGCTGAATCCGATGTGGTTATGATGCTGCGGGTTCAGCATGAGCGGCATGAGACAGCTTATGCTGTTGCAGATTACAACAAGCGATATGGCCTGAATGCTGAGAGGCTGAAACAGCTTGCCAAACATGCCCTGATTCTGCATCCAGGTCCAGTCAACCGAGGGGTGGAGATCACCGATGAGGTGATGGGAGACCCGCGGTGTAAAATTCTACAGCAAGTGACTAATGGGGTGGCAGTGAGAATGGCGGTACTGCACTGGTGCCTGAGGGAGGAAAGCAATGGACAGCTGGTACCTGCATGATGGCATAGTATTTCGCAGCGGCAAGTTCCAACAGGAAGATGTATTAATCGTCAATGGTAAAATCGCAGCTTTTGGTCTTGAAGCCCAGAGGCTGCGCCGGCAGACTTCCGCTCCTGTCCGGGATTACAATGCAGAGGGCATGGTTATCAGTCACGGGTTTGTGGATCTCCATGTTCATCTGCGGGAACCTGGTTTTACAAGCAAAGAAACGATTGCGTCCGGAACTATGGCAGCAGCGGCAGGCGGTTTTACTACAGTTTGTGCAATGCCAAATACTAAACCGCCTCTGGACACATTGAACCGCCTTGCTGATTTGGAAAGGCGGATTGAGCAGGATGCGCAGGTAAAAGTGGTGCCGATTGCTGCCGCTACTCGAAATAGGGCAGGCAAAGTTCTCAATGAGTATCGTGATTTTGTTCAGCACGGCATTAGCTTGTTTTCTGATGATGGTGATCCGGTGGAAACGGAGGTAATCGCAGCGGTTATGAAAGAATTAGCAGCGGTTGGCGGAGTGCTGATCAATCATTTAGAGGACAAAAGCTTGGTTAAGCCCGGATTTTTTGCCGATGCCATTCCTCCTGAATCTGAGTACCGCATGCTTGAACGGGACTTAGAGCTGGTGGCCAAGTATCAGTGCCGTTACCACGCTGCCCATTTAAGCTGTGCCCAATCTGTGCGGCTGATTGCCGAGGCTAAAGCCGCCGGTCTGCCTGTAACGGCTGAAGTTACCCCCCATCATCTCACCCTTACCATTGATGATATCGCAGAGCCGTATGGTCATTACCAGATGAATCCGCCTCTGCGAACCGATGCTGATCGGGAAGCTTTAATCGAAGGTCTGCGCACCGGCATTATTGATGCGGTTGCTACAGATCATGCCCCCCATGGACGGGAAAAAGAACAAGGACTTTACTCAGATTCACCATTTGGTGTAACAGGTTTAGAAACGGCATTTCCATTACTCTATTCCAAACTGGTGCTGGCTGGCAGACTTAAGCTGGAAAGGCTGTTAGCTGCCTTAACCCTTGGTCCGGGTATGGTGCTGGGTCACAATTGTGACCTCGCTGTGGGCGAAGCTGCTGATTTAGTAGCGCTGGACTTAAACCAAATCCGCACTGTTAGTGCTGACCAGTTTTTCAGTAAAGGAACAAATTCGCCTTTTATCGGCCAGGAGCTCCGCGGCTGGCCAGTGCTGACGCTGGTTAACGGCGAGGAGAAATATAGTGCTGTATGGGTGGAAGGAGTTTTGTTGTGCTGCTGAAAATTAAGGAGAACAATCAGATTGCTCAAAATGTTTGGGAGATTACCCTTGCGGGTCAGTTTCCGTACGAATCGGTACAGCCCGGGCAGTTTATTATGGTGCGAATCGGTAGAGGTTCAGAGCATGTGCTGCGGCGTCCGATCAGCATTGCAGCTGTAACAGAAGAGCGCTTAACAATTGTGCTGCGGGTTGTGGGGGAAGGAACTAAATGGCTGTCAAAACAGTCAGTTGGGGAGCAGTTGGATGTGTTAGGTCCCTTGGGAAGGGGGTTTCCCCTGCCCCCTTCGAATGCCAAGGTTTTGGTTGTGGGCGGTGGGATCGGCAGCCCACCATTATATCTGCTAAGTTCCAAGCTTCAGGCTTTAACACCAGATCTCGATTTAGTGTTGGGTTTTCGCACTAAGAGCGAATGTTTCTGGACCGATCGCTTTTCCCAGCTGGGAAATTTAGTAATTACCACAGATGACGGTTCTGCAGGTAGGGCTGGTAATGTCCTCGATGCTGTCGAGGGAATGCTTCAGTCCGGACATAAGTGGGACTATGTTTATGCCTGTGGACCACAGCCGATGCTGCGAGCACTGCAGCAGTATTTCTCTGAAACTGCAGTGCAGGGCTATGTTTCCCTAGAGGAAAGAATGGCCTGCGGTGTGGGAGCCTGTTATGGGTGTGTCTGCAGGACAAAGGATGACGCCTTCTCCAAACGGATCTGTGCTGATGGTCCGGTATTTGACTGGAATGAGGTGATTCTATGAAGGGTCCAGATTTAAGTGTTGAGCTTGCTGGCCTTAAGTTAAGAAATCCGGTAATGCCTGCTTCCGGCTGTTTTGGGTTTGGACGGGAGTATGCCAAATATTATCCTTTAAATCAGCTGGGGGCAGTGGTGGTTAAGGCTGTGACCCGCCTGCCGCGTCAGGGCAATCCCACTCCAAGGGTTGCTGAGGTAACAGGGGGTATGCTCAACGCCATCGGGTTGGCTAATCCTGGGCTGGAAGCTGTGCTGAACCATGAGCTGCCGTGGCTGGCGAAGCAGGATGTTCCAGTGATTGTCAATGTGGCTGGTGCAGCTGTTGAGGAATACGTGGAAGTTGCTAGATCCATCGCTGACTCTGGGTTGGCTGCGGCAATTGAACTGAATGTTTCCTGTCCCAATGTAAAGGCGGGTGGGATCAGCTTTGGGGTTGATCCTGGTGTTTTAAAAAATCTGGTGGCAGAAGTCAAGCAGGTGTGCCGGATTCCTTTGTTTGTCAAACTTACTCCCAATGTTACGGATATCCGCGAGCTGGCGTTGGCTGCTCAAGCGGGGGGAGCAGACGGTCTGTCGCTGATAAACACATTAATTGGCATGAAAATTGATCTTAACAGCCGCCGTCCGGTGCTGGCCAATAAGATTGGTGGTTTATCAGGTCCGGCAGTAAAACCGGTAGCGGTGCGGATGGTGTATGAAACTGCTCAGGTGGTAGATATTCCTATTATCGGTATGGGCGGCATCGCTACTGGAGCGGATGCAGTTGAATTTATCATGGCTGGAGCAAGTGCGGTAATGGTTGGCACCGCTAATTTTACCAATCCTTTGGCATGTCCAAATATTATTGCAGAGATTCGAGATTTTATGCTGGAAAACGGGATTAAGAGTCTGGATGAAATTCGGGGGTGTGCTCTGTGAACTTAGCTGATAAAATCATTGTTGCTTTGGACTTTCAGGAAGAGGAACAGCTGCAGGCTCTCTTGGCTCAGCTGCCGGATCTTGCTTTCGTTAAGGTCGGTATGGAGCTGTTTTATACCGCAGGTCCAGATTTGGTGAGGCGTCTCAAAGATCGGGGACTCAAAGTGTTCTTAGATGTGAAAGTGCATGATATTCCCAATACCGCATTTGGAGCAATAAATACTTTAAGTAAACTAGGCTGCGACATCCTGAATGTGCACTGTGCCGGCGGGTTTGAAATGATGCGGAAGGCTCGGGAAGCGCTGGTGGGGGATACAAAGCTGATTGGGGTTACACAACTAACATCTATTGATCAGCAAACGATGAATAAGGAGCTGCTGATTTTTGGGACAGTAGAGGATTGTGTGCTTCATTACGCTGAGCTTGCGAAAAAAGCGGGACTGCATGGGGTGGTCTGCTCACCTAACGAGGTTGAACTGATTAAAAGTCATTTGGGCAAGGAGTTTATTGCTGTAACCCCGGGAGTGCGGCCCCTCGGCAGTGATGTAGGAGATCAGAAGCGGGTAATGAGTCCCGCACAGGCGATCCAAGCAGGCAGTGACTATTTAGTGGTTGGCCGACCGATTACAGCTAGTCCTGATCCGAAACGAACATTTGATCAAATTTTAGCAGAAATTGGGGTGACAGTATGACAGAGCACGAACTGCTGGCTGAGTTTACAAGACTAGGTGCGTTGAAACAAGGACATTTTCAGTTGACTTCTGGCCTGCATTCAAGGCAGTATGTACAGTGTGCAGCCGTGTTTGAATATCCCGCCCATGCGGAAAAAATTGCAGCAGAGTTGGTAAAAAAGCTGCCGCAGGATATTGATACAGTTATTGCGCCAGCAATTGGCGGTATTAGTTTAGGATATGAGGTGGCAAGAGCTCTGCACTGCCGCTTTATCTTTGCTGAACGCGAAAAGGGAAGGATGGCTCTCCGCCGCGGATTCACCCTGCATCCACAGGAAAAGATTCTGGTAGTGGAAGATGTGGTTACTACAGGCGGATCGGTGCAGGAAATTTTGGAGCTGGGGCGGAAACATGATTGTAAGGTGCAGGCAGTAGCGGCGTTAGTTGATCGGAGCGGAGGTAGGGTAGATTTTCATGTACCATTCATTTCCCTGCTGAAACTGGATATTGAAACTTTTGTTCCTGAGGACTGTCCGCTGTGCAGAGCGGATGAACCATTGACTCAGCCAGGGAGCAAAGGCAAATTAGATTAATAAAGGAATTTTTGAATCAAGGCTGGAACTAAGGATATGATCTCAGCGAGAACCCCAAGTGATCATGAAAACCCCGGAAGGTTCTCGCGGACAATTTAGCAGGTGTTTTTACCAAAAAATGAAGAATTATGTGCTGTAATCAATCAAAAAACTGGAGGTTCTCGAAAACGAGGTCTAAAACATGCATCAATAAAGGGTTTGCAAACCCTACTGTCGCACCCCACAGGGGTGCGTGGATTGAAAC
>ERZ773359.1947-NODE-1947-length-27221-cov-9.873592_pt1 | contig 27221 bp, 23 predicted proteins | sample MGYA00374955_ERZ773359 | MGnify/ENA primary metagenome ERZ773359 (study PRJEB29098, sample SAMN04486028) | biogas fermenter metagenome | study: EMG produced TPA metagenomics assembly of the Biogas fermentation microbial communities from Germany - Plant 4 DNA1...
TTCCAAGCATCTGTGTATCGTAAAGGATAACCATAATACCTTGGATTTTCTTTAAGTTTGACAACTAACTCGTCAAATATCCTTTATACCCAATGTTGGCTAAGACTATATTGCAAGCGTAGATAGGGTCCTGGACATCATCAAATCATGCGACTTAGAATACCAGCTAGGAATAATGTCTATAACCGTACGGAGAGATGTTAAAAAGATTCATAAAAAGATATAGGAGATTTATGAAAGCATGGAGCAAGAATGTAAATTTGCCATGGATATCAAACTCTCCAACCTTTGCGCTTGTGAATAATAGTAAATTTCCTCCCTATTTTCCATTTAAATAGTATAAGGAAAATAGGGAGGTTTTTTTATGGTTAAATTGTTTGACAATCATCCAATCGTATTAGATAAAGTTCTGGCTACTAAAATAGGCTTAAATGAAGCCATAGTCCTTCAGCAGGTCCACTATTGGTTGGAAATAAACAAGAAAAATAAGAGGAACTTTCATGAAGGCAGATATTGGACCTATAACAGCATGAAGAAATGGCATGAGGAATTTCCATTTTGGAGCATTGAAACTGTTAAGAGGACCTTCAAAAGGCTAAGGGAGGCCAACTTAATCATAACTGGCAATTTCAATGTCTATCAGATGGACAGGACCCTTTGGTATACCATCAATTATGAGGAGCTAGAAAGCTTGTGTAAGGATAAGCCCATAGGGTCAGATGAAAAGAATGATAATTGTCAAAATGACCAAAAGGAAGGCATCAAAAAGGATTTAGCAATACCAGAGAATACTACAGAGATTTCTTCAGAGATTTGTACTAAGTCTGTCAGTCCATCGGTAAATTTAAAAGAAGGACAGATAGACCAGAAACAAAGCTTTAGGGAAAAATATGAAAAAATATTAGAAAGGTGTGAACTTTACTCCATAGATAGTAGGTACAGGGAGGGGGTTAAGCATGCTATTAAGCTGATCCTATTGGATATAGAAAATTCCAAATACATTAGAATAGGTGACCATAATATTCCCGTGGAAGTAGTTAAGGAGGATATGGAGAAACTAAATTATTTTGTTATAGAGCATGCTATTAGAAAGTTCCAAAAGGCCTGTGAGGAATTTAAAATCAGGAATACTATGGCCTATTTAAAGGCCTGCATCTATAATTCCATCCATGAGATGGATATGGATATAGACTCAGAGCTAAGGTATGAAAGGGTAATCGACTGATGGAAGTATTAGATTGCCATCCAAAAACTTAGATATATATAAAAATAATTTGGCAAACATCTAAACATATCATATAATAGTTGAAAAAAGGAAGGGAATGGCAATGAATTATAATATCCATGATAGGCCTAACTGGTTTTTTGAAGTGGTAACATCTATTTCAGAGTATTATTTGAATACTGAGGAAAAGGTTATAAAAAACCATAAAAGTTTTGGATTGACCATGGAAGAGATGGAGGATTTCTTTTCTAAATACAGGTCCTACAAGAAGGCTGTAATGAAGGAGCTATCCCACATATATAAGGGCTATCCATCGTTGGAATGGCTTTTTAAGCCTGTAGACTATAGGGTAAAAATGGATGAGTGCATGGGGGTTGGGCTAATAGTCTACTGGGGAGATTATCCAAAGGAAAATATGGATGATGCTTTGATAGATGATATGGTCTTAGACTATATTTCCAGAACTCTGGCAGATGCCTTGGGGGCATGGGATGAAATGGACCTTAAAATAGGGACTATTAAAGATTTAGTTTTAGTGGATGTGCTTGAAAACAACATTATAGATGACGACATATTTAAAATGCATATTATAAGGCTTTACCATACGAGGCAGAAAACTATTCGACAGCTGTGGGAGATGATTCAGCTTTGTGTGCCTGTTGTAAAGAAGCACTATCCCCTCATAGAGGAGGATGTAAAAAGTGCCTTACAAACCTTGCCCAATGCGGAAAATCTTGAAGGGATATTGAAAAAACATGCAGGTTTAAACATTAAAAGTAGTTTAGATTGTAATTTCTATCCAACTATATCTAATTTCAATAGGCTTAAATTTGAATTAATGTCTAATAGCATATATGCCTTTTATGGAATATATTTTTTAAAGCTTTTGGAACTAAAGGAAAGCAGTAGGTATAAGGAGGATGAGCTGGTTAAGGACTTAAAAGCCCTGGGGGATCCTACCAGGTTTAAAATAATCCAAATCCTATTGGAAAGGGAGATGTTTTTGAAGGAACTGGCAGAAAAGCTAAACTTAACTTCCGCTACCGTTTCCCATCATATAAGCATTTTGCAGAAGTCCAATTTAATATCCATAACCATAGGGGACGATGACGGCAGAAAGGTCTTATACCAGGTAAATAGGGAAAAGTTACAATCCATTGGGGATTCCATAAGTAAATTATCATCCATCTATAGTGAATAGGAGGTATCTTATGAGGAAGGTGCTCAGCTATCCATTGGGAAAAACCATCAAGGAATTGCTCTTAAATGTAAATAGGCAGGATAAAGGAATATATCTATATTTTATGGTTTACACCATAACAGCGGCCATATATCCCTTTTTTTTAGTCCTTCTACCCAAAATACTAATCCAAGAATTATCCCTTGGCCCAGCTGCCAGGGTGGAAAACATTATTAAAATTGTTATAGGCTATTTCATTTTAACATCCGTCTTCATGTTTACTAAGACCCTGGCAAAGGATTATGCCTATCCTAGGATTACAAAACTTAGAATCGACTATATCAGGGATATGTTTGATAAGCTCGTAAGGGTGGATTACAAATATATGGAAGATGCCAGTTTTTTGAGGTAAATGGAAAGGCTATGGATGCTACAAATACTAATAATAATGGTATTGAAGGGGTCTACCACAAATTATTTGAAAGCCCAGCTGTAGCCCTAACCACCCTGGTATTGATCCTTTTTATTGGGAAGTTAAACATCTTGATCTTACTAGGCTTAATACTAAATGTTACTGTAACCATGTGGATTAGCAGAAGGGTTCACAACTATCAATATAATAAGCGTAAGAGCATTTCCCGGGCAGAAAGAAGGAAGAACTATTACCACAAAACCACCTATGACTTTGGCTACGGCAAGGACATAAGGATATATGGGCTAAAAGATAGAATCTTAAACAATTATGCAAATGAGATATTGGCTTTTGTTGATATACATAGAAAGATTAAAAATAAGGAGTACAAACTTGGATTTTTAGGCCTTCTAACTCTATTCATAAGTGACTTGCTATTATATGGCATACTGATATATCTGACGGTAAAGGGCATGTCTATTGCGGACTTTTCCATGTATTTAACTGCAATACTAAGCTTATCCATCTTTTTAAAGACCTTGATAGAGGATATTTCCTTCATAATAAATGAAGGGCAATATGTACACGATTTTTATGAATTTATGGATAAGGATTATGGAGGAAAAGGCGGAAGCAGGAACCCCTTTATATATTGCTTTAAAAGTTGTGAAAGGTTATAATTGTTATATTGGGTTCTTATAGTCGATATAATATATTAAGTAGGCATAGGGAGGAAGGACATGGAATTTATAGAAATCATCAAAGCTATCATTTTAGGTATTATTGAAGGGATTACTGAATGGTTGCCAATCAGCAGCACCGGACACATGATTATAGTCGATGAGTTTTTGCAGCTTAATATGTCTGAAGAATTTAAGGAGATGTTCTTTGTTGTAATTCAATTAGGAGCTATAATGGCAGTAGTCTTACTCTACTTTAATAAACTAAATCCCTTTTCCTTAAAAAAGACTAGGAGGGAAAAACTAGATACCTGGAACCTATGGTTTAAAGTAGCTGTGGCCACTGTACCCGCAGCAATTACCGGCTTTTTATTCGATGACTTGTTAAACGATCTTTTTTATAATTATAAGACTGTGGCTATAATGCTTATAGTCTATGGTATTCTATTTATAGTAGTTGAAAATAGGAATAGATTTAGAAGGCCTAGGGTAAGGGATGTTTCCCAGCTTACATATAGGATTGCCTTATATATAGGCTTATTCCAGGTACTGGCTTTAATACCGGGTACATCAAGGTCGGGAGCTACTATTCTTGGGGCTATGATAGTGGGAAGCTCTAGGGATGTGGCAGCGGAATTCACCTTCTTTTTAGCCATTCCTGTCATGTTTGGAGCCAGCTTATTGAAGTTGGTAAAGTTTGGACTTATCTTTACTGGTCTAGAATTGACCATATTATTGGTGGGGACCTTGGTTTCCTTCTTGGTATCCATAGTGGCCATCAAGTTTTTATTAAGATATATTAAGAGAAATGATTTTAAGGCCTTTGGATATTATAGGATAGCATTAGGATTAATAGTCATATTATACTTTGCCTTTTTAAATTGAATAAGCATAATTTATGAAACACGATTTTCTATAAGAGAATCGTGTTTTATAATAATTTAGAATGTTTCTAGGACAAAAGACCTATATATGATATAATAAAGGTATCATACCTCTATAGGATGGTGTTAATATGGGAATCCATAATAAGGATGGGAGAATGGAATTGAAGACCTTAGGGGATGAAGAATTAAAGGTTTTAGATAAGTTTATAAAAGCTCCAATGCTCCTCTTTAATGACGAGGAAATCCTTTTCCTAAATGATAGCTGTTTAGAAGTTCTAGGATATGGAAAGGATGATTTAAGTCATGACAAATCCATGAAGTTAATGGAATTGGTCGCAGATAATAGTATCCAATTTATAAATTTTGCAATCTCCAGCAATAAAAGCCCTATTAAAGAGGAAATCACTATGTATAATAAGCATGGAGAAAAGGTACAATTGTTGCTTTTAGGGGAAGTGGTTATTTACAATTCCCAAAAATGTATCCTTGCTAATTTAAAGGATGTTTCCTATTCAAGGAGGTTGGAGTCCTACATACGGAGGATTTCCGAGCTTAGGAGCCTGATGCTTGAAATAACCAGACTGGCCTTGGAAGTAGAGGATATAAACAAGCTATTGCAGTTGATATTGGAAATTGCTCTAAAATCCATTGAAAATGGCACAGTAGGCTCCATAATGATTAAGAAGGGGGATTATTTTGTTGTAGGCTCCCATGCAGGCTTTTCAGATGATATTGTTGATTTTAAGCTACCCGTTCAGGATGCCTTCCTTTACAGGGCTACCAAGGGAAAGATGGATAAAATAGCAAATATTCCAGATTTAAGGTCCTACAGCAATTATTATCCCATAAAGACCAAATACGGGGAAGAAAAGTATATAAAGTCCACCCTTACAGCCCCCATCTATATAAAAGAAAAGCTATTTGGTATAATCAATATCGACTGTATTGAGACCAACTCCTTTGATGAAGACGACATAAAGACCATGGAGTTTATCCGTAACTATATTGAGATAATAATATCCAATTACCTGCTGTTTGAGGAAAAGACCTATTTAGCCCAATACGACCAGTTGACCAAGGTTTATAACAGGTCCTGCTTTGAAGAGCATTTTAAAATGGTGTTGCAAAACTCCCTATGCTGTAAGGAATCCTTCAATTTAGTCCTACTAGATATTAACGACCTAAAGGTCATTAACGATTCCTACGGTCACTTGATTGGGGATGAGGTAATCAAGGGCTTTGCCCAAAAATTGAAGAAAAATATTAGAAAGACGGATATCATAGGAAGACTAGGCGGCGATGAGTTCATCGGTATTTTCTTCAATACTAATAAGCAGGATCTTGATAAAAAATTTCAAGACTTTTTGGAAAAACTAGAGCAAGAAAATTTAACGATAGAGGGCAACAGGATAAAGTGTAGTTTCAGCTATGGTATTGCAACTTTTCCACAGGACGGCACCAGCTTTAAAGAGCTTGTAAAGGCTGCTGACCATAGAATGTATCTGTTTAAGGAAAGGTATAAAGCTAAAAATAGGCTTAAAGTATAAGGGCATTTATAATATCTGCCAGCTTAATATTCTTAGGGTCCCAGTGCCTGTATTTTAGGTCTAATACCATATAGGGTTTGTTTAAGCTATCTATCAAGCGGAATAATTGGTAATCCAACCAGGGTGGAGTCCAGGCTCCAGAGCGAGCAATGTGTATGAAGGATATTTCAGGTAGGTCATGGATTTCATCCATAGTAATGTATTCAATATTGAAGTGCTTATTTATTTCAGAGAACTCTTCTTTACGTTCAAAGGAATAAGGGCTTAATATGATATAGGCCCTTTCTATTATGGAATCCCATAATAGTTTGCCCAGCCAATTGGCACAATTGACTTCGAACTGGAGGGATTTTAACCCTCCATAACCCAAATCCGTATGGGCATCGAAGGAATAAATGGTTTTACAATTGTTTTCCTTGGCTATGTCATAGCTCAACTTATGCGAATCTGATAGGTATAATTTTGCATTTCTGATGTTGAATCTCCTTTTAACATTATCGACAAAGCTTCTTAAAAGATTGGTATCGGCTTTCACCGTCTTTTCTAAGTCTTCACCCTTTTGCTTATAATTAAAGTATCTTTCATACCAGATGTAATTCCTGTATTTATTGTTTTCAATATAAGAGCCTGTCCATTCTGCTTTTATAGGTATAAAGTAATCCCAGTCAATACTCAAAATGTTGACCATCCTATTACCTCCTTATACCCTTTTTAAAATGGCCCTAGTAGCCTTATCAGGAATACCAATATCTTCAACAATTAGTTTACCAGTATATTCTCCATTTTCAAGCAATCCTTTTTTAATTAGGTGGAATGTAACGGTTTTATCTGCCTTGACTGAAATTCCCCAAACCTCTCCTGTGTCCCCATCTAAGCCCGATGGGATATCTACCGAAAGGATTTCCTTTGAGTGTCTATTTATTATATCAATGGCATGATAGAATAGGCCTTCAACCCTTCTGGTTAGCCCAATTCCAAATATGGAGTCTATGGTTAAATCCCTGTTTTTAACCGATTCTTCTAAAAGATTTAGCTCATCTCTTCCTGTAATATGTATAAAGCCTACATCTAACTTCTTGAGTATGTTGAGGTTTATGTTGAAATCTTCCGTCCCTTTATCCAGCTGCCCTATTATGAACAGGTCTACTTCTTTTTTCCTAAGTATCAAATGGCGAGCTAGAGCCAATCCATCTCCACCGTTGTTACCTGTGCCACACAGGATGGTAAAGGATTTCTTTTCCTCTAAGTTAATATTTTCTAATACCCTTAGGGCTGCATTTTCCATAAGTAGAATGCTGGGGATTCCTATATTATTAATGGCGTAGCTATCCATGGCTTTCATTTCTTCACAGCTAATTGCCAACACTCCTATACCTCCTTTTTTACCCAATCATTTTTCTTGACTATATTATATAATAAAATATGCTAGGCTTCATTATTACCAGACCTATTTATATGAAGAATAGGCGGGGATTTTTTTATAAATAATAGCAGGAAAAAGATTAATTTTGACGAAATATATATATGGAAGCAAAATCTAAAAGGGGGTAAAGCAGATGAAGCATAAGTATTATGCAGAGCCATTTAGAATAAAAATGGTAGAACCTATAAAGGTATTAACTGCTGAAGAGAGGCTTAAAAAGATTAAAGAGGCCCACTACAATCTCTTTTATCTGGATTCAGAAGATGTCTATATCGACTTATTAAGCGATAGTGGTACTGGTGCCATGAGTACAGCCCAGTGGGCAGGCATGATGGTAGGGGATGAGGCCTACTCAGGCTCGAGGAACTTCAAGAGACTAGAAAGAACGGCCCAAGAAATATTCGGTTATAAGTACATACAGCCTGTACACCAGGGTAGGGCAGCGGAAAAGGTGGTCATGCCTATATTATTAGGACCCGGAAAGTATGCCATATCCAATATGCATTTTGATACCACCAGAGCCCATGTGGAATTAGCAGGGGCTAGGGCAATAGATTGTGTTGTTGCAGAGGCCCTGGATACAGAAAGCTATAGTCCCTTCAAGGGTAATATGGATACCGTCAGATTAAGGGAGTTAATAGAGGAATATGGCCCAGAAAATATTGGGGTCATAATAATGACCATTACCAATAATAGTGCAGGTGGACAACCAGTTTCCATGGCCAATCTTAGGGAAACTTCTGAAATAGCCAAGGAATACAATATACCCCTATTAATAGATGCAGCAAGGTTTGCGGAAAACGCTTACTTTATCAAGAATAGGGAAGAGGGTTATGAAGATAAATCCATCAGGGAAATAGTATTGGAGATGTTTAGCTATGGTGATTTAATGACCATGAGCTCTAAAAAGGATGCCATAGTCAATATAGGTGGGCTGGTATGCATCAAGGACGATGAAAAGCTATATGAAGAAGTTAAGGCTAGAACCATTCCCTTAGAAGGCTTCATCTCCTATGGAGGCCTAGCAGGTAGAGACATGGAGGCTTTAGCCATAGGCTTGGAAGAGGGAGTAGATTATGACTATTTAAAATACAGGGTAGGACAGATGGAGTATCTGGCTGCTAGGCTGGATGAAGCAAATATTCCTTACCAATCTCCAGTTGGTGGCCATGCCGTCTTTATTGATGCTAAGAAACTACTTCCACATATACCCTATTATGAGTTCCCAGGCCATGCCTTGGCTGTTGAACTCTATAAGGAGGCAGGAATTAGAACTTGTGATATAGGCTCCTTCATGCTTGGAAACGACCCAGATACGGGAGAGCAAATCGAATCCCAATTCGAATTTACTAGGCTAGCTATCCCAAGAAGGGTATATACCCAATCCCACCTAGATGTGGTAGCCGATGCCTTAATTGCAATCAAGGATAGGGCAGAGACTATATCTGGATACAGGATAACTTGGGAACCTAAAATACTACGCCACTTCACAGCTAAATTAGAGCCAATTAAATAGGCCAAAAGACCATATCTTATTTGGGATATGGTCTTTTCTATTCCAGGTAGGCCTTTTTAAGCTCTTCATCCTCCAATAAGTCTTTGGACTTACCTTCTAATTCAATTTGACCATTTTTTATTATATATGCTCGGTCAGTGATGCTTAGAGCCATCTTGGCATTTTGTTCTACTAAAAGGATGGTAGTGCCCAAATCGTTTATATCCTTCAATATTGAGAATATTTCCTTGACTACCAGGGGAGCCAGCCCCATGGAGGGTTCGTCTAATAGTAGGTATTTGGGCTTGGACATCAAGGCCCTGCCTATGGCCAACATCTGTTGCTCTCCTCCTGAAAGGGTTCCAGCAATTTGATTTTTCCTCTCCTTCAGTCTGGGGAAGAGGGCAAATACCTTGTCGTAATCCCTCTTTAAGTTGGATTTATCATCCCTTATATAGGCCCCCATCTCAAGGTTTTCCATAACCGTCATATTGGAAAAAATCCTCCTGCCTTCGGGCACATGGGAGATTCCCATTCTAACTATGTCCGAGGCTTTTAAGGAGTTTAGGCTCTTGCCTTTAAGCTTTATATCCCCTTTTTTGGGTTTATTAAGGCCTGAAATGGCCTTTAAGGTGGTACTTTTTCCAGCGCCATTTGCCCCTACCAGAGTTACCATTTCTCCATCTTCAACTACCAGGTTAACATCACTTAAAGCCTGAATGTTATCATAAAATACATCGATACTATTTAACTCTAACATCAAATCACCTCCTTGCCTAGATAAGTTTCTATAACCCTTTTATCCTTCTTAATCTCTTCTGGCAATCCACTAGCAATTAGGTTTCCATAATCGAATACGAAAATCTTCTCGCACACATCCATTACTAAAGACATATCGTGCTCGATTAGTATTATGGTTAAATCATAGCTTTCTCTAATCCACTTAATCAGCTGGGTAAGATTGTTGGTTTCGTTTGGATTCATCCCAGCAGCAGGTTCGTCCAACAATATAATCTTAGGTTCTGTTGCCAAAGCCCTGGCGATTTCAAGCCTTCTTTGTTCTCCATATGCCAGATGTTTTGCCAGCTCATCCTTTTTATCTATTAAATTAAACTCCTCCAATAGCTTTAAGGCCTTGTGGGTGGCAGCTTTTTCAACCCTATAGTAGGAGGGCAATTTAAAGAGGGTAGTAAATAGTCCATAATTTAAATTGCTATGGCATCCTAGGAGGACATTGTCCAAAACCGTCATATTTTTAAATAGCCTTATGTTTTGGAAGGTTCTAGCTATGCCGTAATGGGCTAGCTTATGGGGCTTTAAATCCTTAGAGCCAATGGTTTTGCCTAAATTATACTCTATCTCCCCAGAAGTAGGAGAGTAAATCCCTGTAAGCAGGTTGAAGAAGGTGGTCTTTCCTGCTCCATTTTGCCCGATTATACCTACTATTTGATTTTCCTCTATTTTTAAACTGATATCCTTTACTGCCTGGATACCTCCAAAGGATTTAGATAGATTTGTAACTTCTAGTATTGGCACCTTTTATTGCCCCCTTTCTAAAGAGTTTAAACTCCGTATTTCCCATGATTCCCCTTGGCTTGAATACCATTATTCCAAATAGTATAAGGGCGTAAATTATCATCCTTAATTCCGAAACGCTCTGTAGCACTAGGGAGATGATGGATAATATGATTGCGCCTACAATGGAACCAGTTATGCTGCCTAGTCCACCAAATACCACTATGACCAAAATATCGATGGATTTCATGAATCCAAAGGAATCTGGTTTTATGAAGTGGAAGTAATTTGCATATAGACAACCTGCTATGCCTGCAAGGAAGGCTCCCAGGGCGAAGGCTAAGACCTTATAGAAGGTGGTATTAACCCCCATGGATTCAGCAGCTATCTCGTCTTCCCTAATGGCAATACAGGCCCTTCCTCTATAGGACCTGATGAAGTTTTTGATTAGAATAATGCTTATGACGGTCATTAGGAAGGCCCAGGTCCAATTGGTGTACTTAGGAATGTCGTTAAAGCCTATTGCTCCCCCTATATAATCGGTGTTTAATGCGAATATTCTTACTATTTCATTAAAGCCAAGGGTGGCAATGGCTAGGTAATCTCCCTTCAATCTAAGGGTAGGAATACCAATCAAAATTCCTGCTAAGGCTGCTGTAATTCCCGATATGATTAAGGCCACCAACAAGGGCTGATTAAAGTTTGCTGTAAGGATGGCAGAGCTATAGGCACCAATACACATGAAGGCAGCATGACCTAAGGAAAACTGGCCGGTAAATCCGGTAATTAGGTTTAATCCAACAGCTAGTATAATGTTGATGCAGATTAGGATTATATTCAGTTCCATATAGGTGTCCAAAATTCCTAGATTTAAGGCCGTTTGAATTGCGATATAGAATACGATTAAGATAATGGTTTTTATAATGCTATTTTTATTGAATCTCTTCATCTTTACTTCCTCCTATACTTTTTCCCTAAGGGTTCTGCCCAACAAGCCATTGGGTTTTACAAGTAAAACCAGAATCAAGGCTATGAAGGAGACTGCATCCTTGAATACGGATCCTCCATAGGCGCTTATGATGGTTTCAATCATGCCTAAGGCAAAGCCGCCAAATACGGCTCCCGGAATTACACCAATCCCACCTAAAACTGCTGCCACGAAGGCTTTAATGCCTGGTAGTGATCCCATTAGGGGATTTATGGTATTGTAATAAACTCCGACTAAAACTCCTGCTGCCCCCGCCAAGGCCGAGCCGATTAGAAAGGTAAAGGATATAATCCTATCCACATTGACCCCCATTAGCTCTGCAGCATCCATATCAAGGGAGGCTGCCCTCATTGCCTTGCCCATCTTAGTCTTTTTGACTATATATTGTAAGGCAACCATCAGAACTACTGTAATTCCCACTATGATTAGGTTTTTTATATCTAAAACTACCTTGCCGTCCAATAGCCTTATGCTGCTACTCTTTAGCACCTCAGGAAAGGTTCTGGTTTGTGGGCCTACAAAGTACATCATGGTATATTGTAAGAAGAGTGAGACACTTATGGCAGTAATAAGGGCGGATATTCTGGGTGAATTTCTAAGGGGCTTGTAGGCTACCTTTTCGATTGCCATTCCAAGGATACTGCATATGGCCATGGCAAGTACTATGGAGGGCAAGAGCCCTAAGCCAAGGAAGGTGGTCAAGGCATAGCCTACATAGGCTCCCACCATGTAGATGTCACCGTGGGCAAAATTTATCAATCCTATTATGCCGTATACCATGGTATAGCCTAGAGCTATCAAGGCGTAAATACCACCAAGGGATAATCCATTTATCAGTTGTTGAAATACTTGTTCCATGCTTGTTACATCCTTTCCATATCAAATATTTAGTTAATACTCAGGTGAAGCTACCTGAGTATTAACTATTAACTACTCTTCTGGGTCCAATTTCATGAGGAAGGTTGGCTCACCATCTTTAACCTCTATGATGGTTACCGACTTTACTGGGTTATGGAACTGGTCTATGGTCAAGGTTCCAGTAACCCCTACAAATCCCTCGGTTTCCTGTAGGGCAACCTTTAGCTTTTCTGAATCGGTTTCGCCAGCTCTTTCTAAGGCATCGGCTAGTAGATATCCTAGGTCGTATCCCAAGGCGTTGAAGGCATCGGGCTCCTTATTGAATTTAGCCCTAAACTTCTCCTTAAAAGCTGCCACTATCTCAGAATCGTCCATTGGTGAATAATGGCTGGAATAGTATACTTGGTTTAAAGCATCCTTGCCAGCTAGTTCTAATAGCTTGGGAGATTCATATCCATCGCCACCAAGAATTGGTACATCTAATCCTAGCTCTCTGGCTTGTCTTATTATAAGCCCGACTTCTTCATAGTAGCCTGGAACGTATAAAAACTCTGGATTCTTTCCCTTTAAGTTGGTTAATACCGCTCTAAAATCTGTATCTCCAGCGGCATAGGCTTCTACACTTAACACTTCTCCTCCTAATTCAGTAAAGGTTTCTTGGAAGGCCTTTGAAAGCCCTTGGGCGTAATCGCTGGTAGTGTCAGCTAAAACAGAAGCCTTCTTCAAACCCAATTCATTATAGCCAAACTGGGCCATCATAACCCCTTGGAAGGAATCGTTGAAGCAGGTTTTAAAGACATATTCCTTCACACTTCCATCGGCATTAAGGGTTACGTCATCGGCAGTGGCTGATGCAGAAATAAGTGGTATCTTATTATCCATAGCAGCCGGTATGGCTGCCTTAGTAGCCCCTGAAGTAGCAGGCCCCAATAGGGCTATTACATTTTCTCTGGTTGCTAATCTGGTAGAAACATTAGCAGATTCAGTAGCGTCAGATTTGTTATCCAATATAACGGATTCAATCTTTTTACCAAGAACTCCCCCTTGTTGGTTAATCTCTTCAATGGCCATTTGAAGACCATCGTTAAGGTTGGTTCCATAGGTGGCATTGTTTCCTGTTAGTTCATAGTTAACTCCCACTCTAATGGTGTTTGAATCTCCTGCCTTGGAAGATGCACACCCAACAGCCAGTACCAAGGTTAAAAGTGTTAATACTACCAAATACATTCTCCTGTTCATAAGCAATCACTCCTAATTCTTAATATTTTTCTTAGCACCTTTCTAAAGAACAATAAGTCGATAATTCCATCTTCTCCTGAATCCATAAAAGCCACCTCCTAAGACCATAAATATATAAAAAAGCCTCCATATGCTTAAAACATATAGAGGCTATATTAATAGCGGTACCACTCTATTTCGTAATTATCTTGCGATAATTACCTCACTAGGTTCGATAGGATACATTATTCCTATGTAAACCCTGGCCTGTTAACGGGGCCTACCGATACAACCTACTTAGTTTCAGCTGTATAACTCAGAAGTGAGAGATCCCTACCAATCAAAACTGGTTCTCAGCTACCCCAGCTCTCTGTATTTGATTATACGGTAGTTCACGTCTTCGTCATAGTTTGTCGAAATATGGTCGTTTTTTGTGTTACAAATTAATATAGCACAAATAAAATAATTGTCAATAGAATTTTGCAATATTTTTTTAAAAAATTTCAAAGTTAGATATTTTATAAATATATTAAAAAAAACAAACTAAGTGAACGCCTCTAAAAAAGCTTTGAAATATGCAGGTTAAAGGGGTGTGGGATGTTACAAAAAAGGATGAGGAAAACATTTTCACCATCAAAAAATGAAGAAATAAATATACAAAAACTCAAAAGTTAGAAAATTCATTACTTATTACCATATGTTATTTATAGGGCATATGGTATAATATACCTAATCCATGGACAAAAATTATTGTGATTATTGGATATAATAAAGTAGATGGAAAGAATTTTAGAGAGAAGGGAAATAATGCGTAGCCCAACTTATGGGAAGGTTAGTTATGAAAAGATGATAGATATAATTAAGGACTTTATAAATGAGTCTCCAGACAGTACCTACCATATTTCTGTAGGCACCGATAGCCAAAATGGCAATTATACAAAGATGGTCATAGTTATAGTAGTGCACAGGCTTGGCAGTGGAGGAATATTCTTCTATGAAATTAAAAATGTAAAGAGGATAGATAATCTAAGCCAAAAAATTTTTTACGAAACCAGTACCAGTTTAAACCTAGCAAGCAAGCTGTCGGAGACTTTGAAAAGGGAGGGCATAGATTTGGGCATTAATATTCATGTTGATGCAGGCAAAAATGGAAAGACCAAAAAATTAATTCCTGAAATAGTAGGCTGGATCAAGGCCTGTGGATTTGGTTGTGAAACCAAACCCAATTCATATGCTGCTTCGTCTGTGGCAGATAGGCTTACTAAATGAGTTAAGGGGGAATAATGTATGAATCAAAAAAGAATTGAGGATTATGGAATAAGGATTGGAAGCTTGCCAAAGGGAAAATTAAATAAGATTACCGACGTAAAAGGTGTGAGGGTGGGACATGCCACTATTGATACTGATAATATTAAAACTGGGGTAACGGTTGTAATCCCTAGGAAGGAAAACATCTACCTGAATAAGCTAATAGCTTCTTCTTATGTATTAAATGGTTATGGTAAAACTGCAGGCCTAGTCCAAATAGAAGAATTGGGAACTTTAGAATCCCCTATAGCCTTAACAAATACCCTGAATGTGGGGCTGGTTCATGATGCCTTAGTGGAATACATGATAGAAGAGTGCAAGAAGGAGAATTTTGAGCTGACCACCTTTAACCCAATAGTTTGTGAGTGTAACGATAGCTTCTTAAACGATATCTCCTTGAGGGCTGTTAAGAAGGAACACGTTTTTGAAGGCATAAAAGATGCAAAGATTGATTTTGAAGAAGGGGATGTGGGAGCCGGCAAGGGGATGAGCTGCCATCAGCTGAAGGGAGGCATTGGTTCAGCTTCTAGGATTGTTGAATTGGATGGTAAAGAATATACTGTTGGGGTTTTAGTCCAATCCAATCATGGAGCCCTTAAGGATTTGACCATCAACGGGAAAAATATTGGAGTAAAAATAGCTGACAAGTTAAAGGCAGAAGAAGAGGCGGATAAGGGCTCTATCATATCCATAATAGCAACGGATATACCCCTTAGCAGTAGGCAATTAAAGAGGATTTGCAAAAGGACTGGAGTTGGTTTAGCAAGACTTGGTTCCTATATAGGTCATGGAAGTGGGGAGATAGTAATTGCTTTCTCAACAGCCAACACCATTCCCCATAATATAGATGAGGGGATACATAGTGTTAGGGTGATGAATGAGAATAAAATAGACTTAGTCTTTAGGGCGGTGGCTGAATGCGAGGAGGAGGCGGTTTTAAATTCCATGATAATGGCAAAAACAGTAACTGGCTTTAAAGGAAGAACAAGGCATAGCTTAAAGGAGTATATAGAATATCTATGTGATTAACACCTTCTAATTAGAAGGTGTTTTTTTAATGCTGAAAAGAATTGAGATAAAAATGAAGGAATAAAAATAAAACTTGCAAAAATCTATTGCCAATATATAAAATGTATGTTAAAATTGTTTCAATTATTTTAACAAAAAAGTGAATAAACACGATGAATAACAATTTAATCAGTGACGCCAGACGATTTATAAAATTTTTCAAGGAAACTAAAGGAACAAAAAATGCAAGATAAATAAATTGACTTGCAATATTGAATGAGGAGGTAGGAAGATGTTCTACAATGGAGTGGATAGCTTAAGACCAAATCTGTTTAAGGATATTTTCCCTTATGAAGAGTTACCAAGGGTTAAATTTAATAATATCCAATTGCCCATGGAAATTCCTGAGGATATTTGGATTACGGATACCACCTTTAGGGATGGACAGCAATCCATGTCTAGTATGACTGCAGAGCAGATGGTAAGGATATACGACTTTCTCCATCAACTGGACAATGGTTCTGGCATCATTAGGCAGACGGAGTTTTTCCTCTATTCGGAGAAGGATAGAAAGGCTGTAGAAAAATGTATGGCAAGGGGATATGACTTTCCCCAAATTACATCCTGGATTAGGGCTAATGAAGAGGATTTTAAGCTGGTTAAGGAGATAGGGATAAAGGAAACAGGGATTTTAATGTCCTGTTCTGATTACCATATATTCTATAAATTGAATATGACTAGGAAAGAGGCTTTGGAAAACTACCTTTCCATTGCAAAAAAGGCCTTAGAAAATGGCATAATTCCCAGATGCCATTTTGAGGATATAACCAGGGCAGATTTCTTTGGTTTTGTAGTACCACTGGCTAAGAATCTAATGGAATTGTCTAACAAGTATAATCTACCGGTAAAAATAAGAGCCTGTGATACCCTAGGCCTTGGAGTGCCCTATGTAGGGGTGGAATTACCTAGGTCTATACCTGCTTTAATTCATGGATTAAGGTATTATTGCAATGTGCCTTCTGAATATATCGAATGGCATGGCCACAACGATTACAATAAGGTGGTTGTAAACTCTACTACTGCTTGGCTATATGGTGGAGCTTCTGTAAACTGTACCCTATTTGGGATAGGAGAAAGAACTGGCAACTGTCCTCTAGAGTCCATGGTATTTGAATATGGACAGATTAAGGGGCATACCAGAAACATGAATTTGAAGGTCATTATAGATATAGTGGATTATTTTGAAAGGGAGTTAGGCTATAAGATTCCAGAAAGAACCCCCTTTGTGGGAAGAGAATTCAACGTTACTAGGGCTGGTATTCATGCCGATGGAATGCTTAAGGATGAAAAGATTTATAATAGCTTCGATACTGAAAAGATTTTAGGAAGGCCACCATTGGTGGCGGTAAATTCCTATTCGGGCTTAGCTGGTATTGCTGCTTGGATAAATGGCTATTTTAGATTAACGGGTTCCAATAAAGTCGATAAAAGGGATCCCAGGATTTTACCAATAAAGAAATGGATCGATGATGAATACATTAAGGGGCGTACTTCCAACATTGGGAATGAGGAGTTGGAGGAACTGGTATTTAAATATATTCCAAATATATTAGATGAAAAGGAGTCGAAAGCAATCTAGTTAGGAGGATGTAAAGATGGCTTTAACGGTTACAGAAAAGATAATAGAAAAGCACTTAGTAGCTGGCAAAATGGAAAGGGGAAAGGAAATAGGAATAAGAATAGACCAAACCCTAACCCAGGATTCAACAGGCACCATGGCCTATTTACAATTTGAAGCCCTAGGGCTTAACAGGGTGAAGACCCAAAAATCTTTAGCTTATATAGACCACAATCTACTACAGACTGGGCCGGAAAATGCCGATGACCACCTATATATTCAGAGCATTGCCAAGAAATATGGCATATATTTTTCTAAGGCGGGAAATGGGATCTGCCATCAGGTCCATCTGGAAAGGTTTGGAGTACCAGGACAGACCCTACTAGGTTCTGATAGCCACACCCCAACCTGTGGTGGTTTAGGGATGTTAGGTTTTGGAGCAGGAGGATTGGATGTGGCAGTGGCAATGGCAGGAGGAGAATACTATATCACCATGCCCCATATTGTTAGGGTGGAATTAAAGGGGAAACTAAGACCGGGGGTTTCTGCCAAGGATATTATATTGGAGGTATTGAGAAGGTATAGGGTTAAAGGGGGCTTGAATAAGGTTTTCGAATATACTGGTGAAGGAGTAAAGCACCTTACAGTGCCTGAAAGGGCAACCATAACCAATATGGGGGCAGAATTGGGGGCAACTACCTCCATTTTTCCTTCCGATGAGAAAACCTATGAGTTTCTAAAGGCCCAGGGAAGGGAGGGGGACTTTGCTCCTATTGAAGCCGATGAGGATGCCCAGTATGATGAGGCTATTACCATAGATTTAAGTAGATTAGAACCCTTAATCGCCTGTCCCCATAGTCCGGACAAGGTGGTGCCAGTATCCTCCTTGGATGGGCTCAAGCTCAATCAGGTAGCCATAGGTAGTTGTACCAATTCCTCTTATATGGATTTGATGAAGGTAGCTAAAATTTTGGAAGATAAGACCATAGCTGAGGATGTTTCTTTAGTCATCTCTCCTGGTTCAAAGCAGGTTTTAAATATGCTAGCAGAAAACGGAGCCTTAGCAAAGCTTATTTCAGCAGGGGCAAGAATATTGGAAGCAGGTTGTGGACCCTGCATTGGCATGGGACAATCCCCTAATACGGGTGGGGTTTCATTAAGGACTTTTAATAGAAACTTTAAGGGTAGGTCTGGAACTTTTTCAGCTCATGTTTACTTAGTAAGTCCAGAAACGGCTGCAGTTTCAGCCCTAACTGGTTATATTACTAATCCAGAAGGATATGTAAAGGATTTAGATATAGCCGTGCCAGAAAAGTTTTTAATTAACGATAACCTCATAATAAGCCCAGCAGAAGAGGGAGAAGATGTGGAAATAATCAGGGGGCCAAATATTAAGCCTTTTCCAAGGAACAAGGGCATGGATGAGAACGTAGGTGGTAAGGTCCTCATAAAAGTAGGCGATGATATTACCACTGACCATATAATGCCTTCCAATGCCAAGCTTCTTCCTTATAGGTCAAATATTCCCTATTTATCTGATTATTGTTTTCTACCCTGTGATCCAGACTTTCCTAAAAGGGCTAGGGAAAATAAGGGAGGAATTATATTAGCTGGCTTTAATTATGGTCAAGGCTCAAGCAGAGAACATGCAGCTTTAGTGCCCTTGTATCTAGGGATAAAGGCCGTAATTGCTAAGTCTTTTGCGAGAATTCATAAAGAAAATCTAATCAATAATGGGATACTACCTTTAACCTTTGAAAATGAGGAGGATTATAACCGAATCGATATTTTAGATGAATTATTTATAAAAAACATATTGACACAGATAGACGAGAATAAGATAATAGTTAGAAATATCTCAAAAGATGCGGAATATATAATGCTATTAGATGTAACTGAGCGACAAAGAAATATACTTAAGGCTGGCGGCCTTTTAAACTACATGAAGTAGGATTCTTTAGGAGGAATGGATATGGCATACAACATAACATTAATTCCTGGTGATGGAATAGGACCTGAGATTATTTCTTGTACAGTCCATATTATCGAAGCCACAGGGGTTGAGATTAAATGGGAGAGGGTGGAGGCTGGAGCTAAAGCTTTGGAGATGAAAGGCTTTCCTCTCCCGGAACACGTAATAGATAGCATTAGGAAAAATAAAGTTGCCTTAAAGGGGCCTCTAACCACTCCTGTTGGTGAGGGTTTTAGGAGTGTTAATGTTAGTTTAAGAAAAGAATTAAATCTATTTGCCAATATAAGGCCTATTAAATCCTTTAAAGGAGTTAAGGCTCTTCACGAAGATGTGGATTTGATAATAGTTAGGGAGAATACGGAAGACCTTTATATAGGCAAGGAGAGGATGATAGATGAAAATAAGGCAGAAAGCATAAAGATGATTACTAGAATGGCTAGTGAAAGGATTTGTAAGTTTGCTTTTAAATTGGCAAAAAGTTTAAATAGAAAAAAAGTAACCCTAGTCCATAAGGCCAATATAATGAAATTATCTGATGGCCTATTTTTGGAAGCTGGAAGAGGGGTAGCTAAAGATTATCCAGAGATAGAATTTGAGGAAATAATTGTAGATGCTATGAGTATGAAATTAGTCCAATTCCCTCAAGATTATGACATAATAGTAGCGCCTAATCTATATGGAGATATATTATCCGATTTAGCTGCAGGACTTATTGGTGGATTGGGATTAGCTCCTAGTGCAAATATAGGTAAGGATATAGCAATTTTTGAACCCGTTCATGGTTCTGCCTTAGATATAGCCAATAAAAATATTGCAAATCCTGTTTCAGCTATATTATCGGGAGCAATGATGTTAAAACATATTGGGGAGTTGGATGCAGCCAAAAAAATTGAAAGGGCCGTTTCAGAGGTATTAATGGATGAAGGAAATTTAACCAAGGATTTAGGCGGTAGTCAGGGAACCAGTGAGTTTGCAAAAAAAGTGATACAAAAAATCAGATAGATATTTGAGAATAACAAGGTTAAGGGTGATGGATATGATAAAGAAATTTAAGAAGGTATTGGTGGCCAATAGAGGGGAAATTGCCATTAGAATTTTCAGGGCCTGTAGTGAATTGGGCATTAGGACGGTGGCCATTTATTCTGATGAAGATAAGAATTCCCTTTTCAGGGTTAAGGCAGATGAATCTTATTTAATTGGAAGGAATAAGGGGCCCATTGAGGCCTATTTAAGTATAGATGAAATAATTGAATTGGCCCTCAAAAAAGGGGTAGATGCAATCCATCCTGGATATGGGTTTTTATCTGAAAATCCTGAGTTTGCAAGGAAGTGTAAGGAGGTGGGAATAGAATTTATTGGTCCCACCTATGAGATGATGATGAATTTAGGGGATAAGATAAAATCTAAAAAACTGGTCCATAGGGTGGGAGTACCCATTATTCCAGGAATAGAAAGGGCGATCCATTCGGAAAAAGAGCTTATAGAATTTGCTAAAGAATTTGGCTATCCCATCATGTTAAAGGCTGCTGCAGGAGGTGGCGGCAGGGGAATGAGGGTGGTAAGGAGTGAAGATGAGTTACTTAGGCAATTTAGAAGTGCTAAGGAAGAGGCCAAGAAGGCCTTTGGAATCGATGATATATTTGTAGAAAAGTACTTGGAAAAGCCAAAGCATATAGAGGTCCAAATTTTAGGGGATAAATATGGTAACTTAGTCCATCTATATGAAAGGGATTGTTCCATTCAAAGGAGACATCAGAAGATTATAGAATTTACTCCTGCTTTCTCTGTTCCTGAGGAAATTAGGAATAGGATATGCCAAGATGCTATAAAAATTGGGAAGGCCATAAACTATAGGGGAGCAGGAACCGTTGAGTTTCTATTGGATAGGTATGGCAACCATTACTTCATCGAAGTGAACCCTAGAATACAGGTGGAGCATACTATTACCGAGATGACTACTGGTATCGATATAGTGCAGGCGCAAATCCTAATAGCAGAAGGCTATTCCCTTGATTCAAAGGAAATAGGAATAAAGGGGCAGGAGGATATTAAGCCCAGGGGATATGCAATCCAATGTAGGGTAACTACTGAGGATCCCTTGAATAATTTTATGCCTGATACAGGACTTATAGATAAATACAGAACAAGTTCCGGTTTTGGAATAAGATTGGATGGTGGCAATGGGTTTACCGGCTCTTTTATAGGTCCTTATTATGATAGCCTTTTAGTTAAGGTAACAGGCTGGTCTCGCAGCTTTGAGGATGCTAGCAGAAAGGTTATTAGAGCTTTAAAGGAGACCAAAATTAGGGGAGTAAAGACCAATATTCCATTTCTAATAAATGTTTTAAATCACGAGGAATTTTTAAGTGGAAAATGTGATACTGGCTTTATTACCTATAACCCAGAACTATTTGAAATAGAGACTAAAGAGGATAAGGAACTTAAAGTGCTTAAATTTATCGGGGAAAAGGTGGTAAACGAAACCAAAGGATATAAACCTGATTTTAACATTCCCAAGCTACCAAAAGTGGAAAATACTAAGAATTATTACGGCACAAAACAGATATTAGACGAGAAAGGGCCCGACAAATTAGTAGAGTGGATTAAGGAGAATGAGAAGCTACTCTTAACGGATACCACCATGAGGGATGCCCATCAGTCTTTAATGGCTACTAGAATGAGGACTATAGATATGCTAAGAATTGCAGAAGCTACCTCTGTACTTGGTAAAGATCTCTTTTCCCTAGAGATGTGGGGAGGGGCAACCTTTGATGTAAGTTATAGATTTTTGAGGGAAAGTCCATGGGAAAGGCTGAAACTATTAAGGGAAAAGATCCCAAATATATTATTCCAAATGCTACTTAGAGGGGCAAATGGGGTTGGCTATACCAACTATCCAGACAATGTAATAAGGGAATTTATAAAGGAGGCAGCCAATAGTGGAATAGACGTCTTTAGGATATTCGATTCCTTAAACTGGCTAAAAGGAATGGAGGTAGCCATAGATGAAGTATTAAAGCAGGGCAAGGTGGTAGAGGCTTGCATCTGCTACACTGGAGATATATTAGACGAGAGAAGGGATAAATACACATTAGAATATTATATAAAGACTGCAATGGAAATAGAAAAGACGGGTGCACATATTTTAGGGATTAAGGATATGTCCTCTCTTTTAAAGCCTCAAGCTGCATATAAGCTTATCAGTGCCCTCAAGGATAAGATAGATATTCCAATCCACCTTCATACCCATGACACCAGTGGAAATGGGGTGGCTACCATCTTAATGGCTGCCCAAGCAGGGGTAGATATTGTGGATACCGCCTTTAATAGCATGGCAGGTCTTACAAGCCAACCAGCCTTAAACTCCGTAGTTGCGGCCTTAGAACATACTGAAAGGTCTACCGGATTAGATTTAGCCGATTTGCAGAAAATTTCAGATTACTGGAGCGATATAAGGCCAATATACAGCCAATTTGAATCCGAACTGAAGTCTGGTACGGCAGAAATATATAAATATGAAATTCCTGGGGGCCAATATTCTAACTTAAGACCTCAGGTGGAAAGCTTCGGTTTAGGGCATAGATTTGATGACATAAAGGAGATGTATAGGACTGTCAACCAAATGCTTGGAGATATAGTAAAGGTTACACCTACTTCAAAGGTGGTAGGGGATTTGGCTATATTCATGGTTCAAAATGATTTAACCCCTGAAAATATTTATGAAAAAGCCAAGGATATGGCCTTTCCAGATTCGGTAGTCTCCTATTTTAAAGGGATGATGGGTCAACCCATGGGGGGGTTTCCAAAAAAGCTTCAGAAGTTGGTATTAAAAGATGAAGAAGCTATAACTTGTAGGCCTGGTGAACTATTGGAGGATGAGGACTTTGACAAAATCTATAAGCACCTTAAGGAAAAATTCGATATAGAGCCTAGCATGAAGGATATTCTATCCTATGCCTTTTACCCAAAGGTATTCGAAGAGTATTTAGAATTCATCAGGAAAGAAGGGGATTTTAGCAGAGTAAATAGTGATGTCTTCTTTTATGGTATAAGGGAAGGGGAAACGGCTGAAGTCGAAATCGAAGAGGGAAAGATATTGGTTATTAAACTACTTGAAATAGGAAGGTTAGATGAAGAAGGCTATAGGACCCTGTACTTTGAGGTGAATGAAAGTAGAAGGGCAATAAAGATATATGATAAAGGAAGTAAGATAGAAAGAAAGGCTGAATTTACCCAGAAGGCAGATCCGGATAATAAGCTGGAAATCGGTGCAAATATCCCTGGAATAGTGGCCAAGGTGCTGGTTAAAGAAGGGGAAAGAGTTGAAAAGAATCAACTGGTAGCCATAATAGAAGCTATGAAGATGGAAACCCATGTAACTGCTGCTGTGGAAGGTAGTGTTAAATCCATCTTCGTGAAGGAAGGGGAAAGTGTAGAATTAGGCGAATTACTGATTAGATTAGAATGATTTTAGCTCCTCCCTATTTCAAATAACAATATATTCTAAATTATTCGTAAACTAATGTGGTATAATGTAGAAAAAGGGGGGAGCTGGTTTGATTCTCACTGTAAGCTTAAATCCTTCTTTGGATAGGAGGTACAATATAAAGGATTTCCAGTTGGGTGAATCTTTTACTGCTGCAGATGTCCAATATACTGTTGGCGGTAGCAGTTTAAATGCGATGAAGGTAATGGCTGCCTTTAATGTACCGGTGAAAGTTACTGGGTTTTTGGGTGGCAGAAATGGCGACTACATTAGGGAAAAGCTAAACCTTATGGGAATCAAACATGATTTTATACCCATTAAGGGAGAGACCAGATGCTCCACAGCCATTATTTCCGAAAATGGAAGACTAACGGAAATATCGGAAATGGGACCATCTATATCGGGGGAGGAAATACTAGCCTTCTATGAGCTGTATAGAGAAATAATCCAAGAAGTGGACATAGTCTGTGCTTGTGGTGATTTACCCCATGGTTTGCCTGCTGAAACCTATGCCAATCTCATCATAATGGCTAATGAAGCAGGCAAGAAGTTCTTCTTGGATGCTAGCGGAGAAGCCTTAAAGCTTGGAGCAGATGCCAAGCCCTTTTTTATCAAACCTAATAAAAGGGAATTGGAAGATATTATGGGGTGTAGAATCCAATCGGAGATGGAACTAATACAAGCTGGCAAATATTTAGCGGAAAATGATATAGAAATAGTGGTAATCTCTTTAGGAGAGGAAGGTTGTATTGCCTTTTATAGTAACTATATTTACAGAATAAGGGTGCCTAAAATAGAGGCTGTAAACCCAACAGGTTCTGGTGATGCCTTGGTTGGAGGATTTATAGCATCCCTATATAGGGATTATGATTTTGAATTCGCCCTAAGGGTTGCTGCCGCCTGTGGTACTGCCAATGCCCTGGAAGTAGAAAGCGGGAAGGTTGACATGCATAATATGAAAAAGATAATGAAGGATATAATTATTACTAAATCCAGCTTTTAAGCTAGCTAAAGGCTATAGCTGGTCTTCGGAGAATTAGTAGAAAGAATAGAGGCTGGATTGGTATTTTATGCGGCTTATATGGGATTTAATGACTGACTTAGTAGATGGTGGATATAAGTAGCTTAGGAATCATATAATAAAGATGTAAATTAATACGGAAGGAGGCGGCATATGGAAAGAAGGGTTGAAAATAAATATGATGGTATAAAAATTTTTAAGTTTGCTTTATTTGCTGCTATTGGAATATTCATGTTCTTTGTACCTATTATGGTAAATGGTAAAAGCTCCATCCCCATAGACCATATTGTTAATTACGTTAAAGACTTGCCTTATTTTGGGGCCATATATTCCGGCCTAATAGTAACCATAGGTGGAATATTGCCCTTTGTAAACAAAAGTTGGAAAAAGGATAGGACTACAACAGTTTTTTCACTGATTAAGATATTGGGAATAGTATTCATATTTATGGCGATTTTTAACAAGGGACCGGCATTTTTAATGGAGGAGAGCGTAATTCCATTTATCTATAATAAAATTGTAATACCTGTAACCACTATAGTTCCAATAGGTTCAATATTTCTTGCCTTTTTAGTCAATTACGGCTTAATGGAGTTTGTGGGGGTTTTCATGCAGCCAATTATGAAGCCAATCTGGAAAACACCGGGCAGGTCTGCCATAGATGCTGTAGCCTCCTTTGTTGGCAGTTATTCATTAGCCCTGCTTATAACCGATAGGGTATACCAGGAGGGTAAGTACACAGGAAAGGAAGCAGCTATTATTGCAACTGGTTTCTCTACTGTGTCTGCTACCTTTATGATTATAGTGGCTAATACTTTAGGGATTATGGACCAATGGCTTTTATATTTCTGGCTGACCCTTATCGTCACATATATTGTAACAGCTATTACATCAAGACTTCGCCCCTTAAGGAGGAAGCCAGACACATACTATAATGACCAGGAGGGATATCCAGAAGAATTATATGGTGGTAATAGGTTTAAACTGGCCTTGGAAGAGGGGATGAAGGCTTTTGACCATGCCCCTACAGTTGGGCAAAGCGTATTAGAAAACCTAAAATCTGGACTTATGCTGGCTCTATCAATTGGCCCCCTGCTCATGTCCATTGGGGTTATAGGGGTAGTTTTAGCTGAACATACGCCCTTATTTGATATAGTCGGCTATATATTCTATCCATTTACCCTTATTACAAGGGTGCCAGAGCCACTATTATCGGCCAAGGCAATGGCTCTAAGCATAGCAGAGATGTTTCTACCAGCCTTAATTGTAACGGAAACCCCTATTATAACAAGATTTCTTGTAGCAATAGTGAGTGTGTCCGAAATACTGTTTTTCTCTGCATCAATTCCCTGTATTATGGGAACCAAGATACCAGTTTCGCTGAAGGATATCATCATAATATGGATAGAAAGGGTTATATTATCAATCCTCATAGCAGCACCAATTTTGCATATCATATTTTAGATTATAAAAATACAGGGCCCCATGCCCTGTATTTTTATGGAATCAAGCTGATATAAATCCATTGATTATATGGCTAACCTCTTCCCATATGTAATCCCTATTATCCTCTGTAATTCTAATTACCATAACATCCTTTCTACTCCTAATGGCGTTTAAAAATTTACAGTCCTCATCCTTTATAACCCCAAGGACTATCTTTTTGCTATCCAATAATTCAAATACTTTAGAGGTGAATATATCTATACCATCTTCAGCCGAACCTAATTCGTCCATAACTATCATGTCATCATCTTTTAAGCTCTTATCCAAGATTGGCACCAATCCCTTTTCAAAGGCTTCAGGAAAGCACACTTTTGACTTATTCCTAGAGTCGGATCTAACTATGGTATAGCCTTCACTAGGGTTTTTTAAGGATCTTGCTACATATCTTCTGTAGGGGCCTTCAAATATCCTATCCGTCATATAACCGCCAATGGATAGGTCTATATTATTTAAAGCCTTCTTTAAGATTGTGGATTTGCCTACTCCAATTCTTCCGGTTAAAAATAGATTGTTCAATAAAAACACCTCGCCTTAAGTTTGCCTTTAGATAATAGTTTAGCATATTTGTAAAGGGATTAGAATAGACGTAAAAGGAAGGGGTAATAGACATGTTTGTAGAAAGGAAATAATAGTCGGGATATTGTAGGAGCTTTTTTCCTATGGTATAATTTATGAAAGCTATTTAATGGGGGTGGAAAAATGTCCAACGAAGAATTCCAAAGGATAGTATTGGAGAAGTTAGGCAATTTAGAAGTAAAGGTAGATAGCATAGAAACAAAGGTAGCAGGTTTGGAGGATAAGGTAGATAGCATAGAAATGAAGGTAGCAGGTTTGGAGGATAAGGTAGATAGCATAGAAATGAAGGTAGCAGGTT
>ERZ773359.1949-NODE-1949-length-27180-cov-6.197272_pt1 | contig 27180 bp, 22 predicted proteins | sample MGYA00374955_ERZ773359 | MGnify/ENA primary metagenome ERZ773359 (study PRJEB29098, sample SAMN04486028) | biogas fermenter metagenome | study: EMG produced TPA metagenomics assembly of the Biogas fermentation microbial communities from Germany - Plant 4 DNA1...
TTTAAAATATAGTAAAAATATAAGTAAATATTTATAAAAAAACTCTTGCAATTAATAAAAAATTCTGATAATATATTAAAAATACAAAAATATTTATAAATATTACGGAGGATGTTATGGCAGTTAATTTGAAAGTACGAAATTTTTCAACCATAAAAGATGACGCTATTGAAGTAAATTTAAAAGGACGCAGTTTTTTAACTCTAATGGATTTTACCCCAGAAGAAATCAGATATTTATTGAACTTGGCTCACAGCCTTAAAGAAAATAAGAGATCAGGAATTCATAACTATTTACTAAAAGATAAAAACATAGTTATTTTATTTGATAAAACATCAACAAGAACTAGATGTGCTTTTGAAGTTGCTGCATTGGACGAAGGAGCCCATGTGGTATATCTTGACCCTAGCAGTTCGCAAATAGGTAAGAAAGAATCATTAGAAGATTCAGCAAAAGTATTGGGAAGATTTTTTGATGGAATTGAATACAGAGGGTTTCAACAAAAGGTTGTGGAGGATTTGGCCAAATATTCAGGAGTACCAGTTTGGAACGGCTTGACGGATGTAGACCATCCCACTCAAATATTGGCAGATATGCTTACTATAGAAGAGCATATAACAAAGCCTTTGAATGAGGTTAAGGTAGTATTTACCGGTGATATTAGAAATAATATGTCTTATGCCTGGATGTATGGATGTGCAAAAATGGGAATGCACTATGTAGCGCTAGGACCAAAGGAGTTAGCAGATCAAATAGATAAAGAAATTTTAAAAAAAGTGTATGAAGTTGCACACTATACAGGAGCAAAAATTGAAATATCCGACAGTATAGATTCTGTTAAGGGAGCTGATGTAATTTATACAGATGTTTGGGCATCTATGGGGGAAGAAGATCAAATACCGGAAAGGGTTAAATTACTTGCTCCTTACAAGGTGACTATGGATTTATTAAAAGCCACTGGGAACGAAGAAGTAAAATTTATGCATTGCCTTCCTGCCTTCCATGATTTTGAGACCAAGCTGGCAAAGGAACAAATTGAATTAGGATACGATATAAGAGAAGTTACCGACGAAGTATTTAGAAGTAAAAATTCCATAGTTTTTGATGAAGCGGAAAATAGACTTCATACAATTAAAGCAGTTATGGTGGCTACAATTGGTTAATAGAAAAGTGTTGTCAGATTGAGACAACACTTTCTTTTTCTGTTCCTTTCATATTTCTTACCGCATTGGTAAGCATTAATTTAATTCTGTTTATTTGATTTACTTCGCTCATTCCCGGATCATAATCTATGGGGACAATATTTGATAAGGGATAAGCATCTTTAAGCTTTTTAATCATTCCTTTTCCTGTTATATGATTGGGAAGACATGCAAAGGGCTGAAGACATAGTATGTTGTTAATGCCGCTATCTAAAAGCTCTATCATTTCACCCGTTAAAAACCATCCTTCACCTGTTTGGTTGGCCAAAGATAAGAACTTTTTAGCCTTATGTGCCAATTCCTTAATGTTTGCCGGAGTTGAAAATCTTTTTGAATTTCGGAAAGCTTCTACGCTGGGTTTTTTGTATATATCTAAAATTTTTACTGCAAAATTATCAATTGCTTTGGACCTTCTTGTACCTAACAGAAGTTCATCGTATTTTATAACACCGTTGTAAGCACTGTAGGAGAAGAAATCTAACAGATCAGGAACCACTACCTCAGCACCTTCTTCTTCTAAAAGAGAAAAGACGTCATTGTTTGCATCAGGATGGAATTTTACCAGTATCTCTCCTACTATACCTACCCTTGGTTTTTTTATACTTTCATCTAATTCTATGTTGTCAAAATCTCTTACAATATTTTCAATAAGATTATAATACTCCCACATTTTTGCACTTTTTATTACCTTGTGAGCAAGGTCAACCCATTTCTTATAAAGACTGTTTACAGAGCCTTTTACTTTTTCATAAGGCCTGGTTCTGTAGGTGGCACGCATTAATGTATCTCCTATAACTATCGCCATTACCAGTCTTTTAGCAAAAGAAGGTGTTATTTTAAAGCCTGGTTGTTTCTCGAGACCAACAACATTAAATGAAATTACTGGAATATTTTCGCAGCCAATATCTTTTAAAGCCTTTCTTATAAATCCTATATAGTTAGTTGCCCGACAGCCTCCTCCTGTTTGAGATATCATGAGAGAAGTATTGTTTAAATCATATTTTCCTGACTGTAGCGCGTTTATAAGTTGACCTACCACTATGATTGAAGGATAACAGGCATCATTGTTAACAACCCTTAAGCCTACATCTATATCCTCCTTACTTGCTTTAGGTAGAACAACTGCATTATAACCTGAAGCCTTAGCCGCTGTTTCAATGAATTGGAAATGAATAGGCGACATTTGAGGTACTAATATGGTATGATTCTTTCTCATTTCCTTTGTAAAAACAACTCTTTTCCTACTTTCTTCAATACGCTTATGAACGATGCCGCTTTTTTCTCTTTCTTCCATGGAAGCCATTAAGGAGCGTAATCTGATTCTTATGGCCCCTAAGTTAGTTATTTCATCTATTTTAATTACAGTATATATTTTATTGTTTTTTTCAAGTATTTCACAAACCTGGTCTGTTGTTACGGCATCTAATCCGCATCCAAAGGAATTAAGCTGAACCAATTCTAAATCGTCAGTATTTGAAACATAGGTAGCAGCTTTGTACAACCTGGTGTGGTATGCCCATTGGTCAATTACACGAAGGGGTCTTTCGATAGGATATATATCTTCTATAGAATCTTCAGACAGTACTACTAAACCGTAGCTTTCAATCATTTCAGCTATGCCGTGATTGATTTCTGGGTCTATGTGGTAGGGTCTGCCGGCAAGAACAATACCTTTTTTGTTATTATCTCTTATATATTTTAATGCCCTGCTTCCTTCTTTTAAAACATCTTGTTTGTAAGCAAACAATTCCTTGTATGCTTTTTCAGCTGCTTTTTTTATTTCATCGAAGGACAGGCTTTCTGATTCTCCTATCTCACGATAAAGCTTTTTAACTAATCTTTCCTTATCGTTAAGGTTCAAAAAGGGCTTGTAAAATTTAACACCTTTAAGATTTACATTTGCTTCTATAGTTTCAGGATAAGATACTACTATGGGACAATTATAGTGGTTTCCTGCATCTTCATCTTCCTTTATATTGTAAGAAATACAGGGATAGAAAATCTTTTTAACTTTTTTATTTATTAGGTCTTTTACATGGCCATGGGCTATTTTGCCCGGATAACATACAGACTCTGAAGGTATGGTACCCATTCCCAATTCATAGATTTTTTTACTGGACACGCCTGAAAGTACAACCCTATATCCCAATTCATTGAAAAAAGTGAACCAGAAAGGATAATCTTCATATATGTTCAGAACCCTGGGGATTCCTATAATTCCCCTCTTTGCTTCCTTAAGGGACAAAGGTTTATAGTCGAAAACACGCTTATTTTTATATTTGTATAAATTGGGTAATGGTTCCTTTTTCTCAACAGGTATATATTTTTCAGAACCTTTTTCACATCGGTTGCCAGATACAAAGTATCTTCCGTCAGAAAATTCATTTATAGTTAGTAAACAGTTATTGGTACAAAGGCCGCATCGCTCCATGGAAGTTTCAAAGGAAAAATTATGTAGATTTTCAGCTTTTACGAAACTGCTTTCCATTCCTTCTTCATATTTATCTCTGGCGATAATTGCTGCTCCGAAGGCTCCCATTATACCTGCTATATCAGGTCTTACTACATTACGTCCAGTAATTTGTTCAAAAGCCCTAAGAACGGAATTGTTGTAGAAGGTACCTCCCTGCACCACTACTTTTTCTCCCAATGATTCAACAGAAGTTAATCTAATTACTTTAAATAGGGCATTTTTTACTACTGAAAATGAAATTCCTGCAGAAATGTCGCTTAAGGTTGCACCTTCTCTCTGAGCCTGTTTAACTTTTGAGTTCATAAAAACAGTGCATCTTGTTCCCAAGTCTACCGGATGCTTTGAAAACATGGCAGCATCAGCAAACTCTTGAACGGACATTTCCAATGATTTTGCAAAAGTTTCAATAAATGAGCCACAGCCTGAGGAACAGGCTTCATTAAGCATGATGGAATCTATAACTCCATTTTTAATTACCATGCTTTTCATATCCTGGCCGCCTATATCAATTATAAAGTCTACGCCTTTAAGGAAAAAATCCGCAGCCTTGTAGTGAGCGACTGTTTCAATTTCACCTACATCCACATTTAAAGCAGCCTTTATTAAATGTTCTCCGTAACCGGTTACCGCAGTATAAGCTATTTTAATTCCCGAATGCATGTTTTCATATAGTTCTTTTACAGCTTTGACTGCAGAATTCAGGGGATTTCCTTCATTGCTTCCATAATAGGAATGTAGTATTTCTCCTTCTTCCGTAATAAGTACTAATTTTGTAGTAGTTGAACCTGCATCAATACCTAAAAAAGCTGGTCCTGAGTATTCATCCATATTTTTTCTTTTTGCTTTGTGTTGATTATGTCGTTTCAGAAATTCTTCATATTCTTCTTCGTTATTAAATAAAGGTTCTAATTCTTGTTTGCGATAATGATAATCCGAATGTTCCATCTTGTTCTTCATCTTTTGATAGAAATCATTGAAGGATATTTTTTCATTATCAGCAGACATTAAGGCAGCACCAATGGCAACATAGTAGTTAGCATCAGCAGGACATAGGGTATTTTCAGCGTGTTCCAAAGTTTCCTTAAACCTTTCCCTTAACTCTGACAAGAAAAACAGAGGTCCCCCTAAAAATGCCACATTTCCCTTTATGGGTCTTCCCTGGGCAAGTCCGCTTATAGTTTGGTTTACAACCGCTTGGAAAATTGAAGCTGCTATATCCTCCTGTCTTGCTCCTTCGTTAAGCAAGGGCTGTACGTCTGATTTTGCAAAAACTCCGCAACGGGAAGCAATGGGATAAATTGTTTCATGTTTTTTCGAAAGTTCATTTAACCCTGCAGCGTCTGTCTTCATCAATACTGCCATTTGGTCAATAAATGCACCAGTACCTCCTGCACAGGAACCGTTCATTCTCTGTTCCATGTTTCCTGACAAATATGTTATCTTGGCATCTTCTCCACCAAGTTCTATAACTACATCAGTATCTGGGATAAATTTTTCTATTGCAGCTGTTGATGCCGCAACTTCCTGAACGAAGGGAATATCTAAGTACTTGGATACATCGATGGCACCGGAACCAGTAACGCTTATTCGAATTTCGTTGTCCTTTAGGTATTCTGATGAATTATTAATAATTTCCGTAACGGTATTTTTAATATCGGAATAATGCCTTTCATATTGCTTATGTATTATATTGCCATCCTTATCCAATACAGCAATTTTAACAGTAGTAGAACCTATATCTAATCCAACAAGGTAATCCTTCATTATGACCTCCCTAGTAAGGCAGAAAATAAATTGTTAAAACTATGAGATAATTATATCATGTTCTTGTTTAAAATCAACTTAAATGGGAGTCACAGTTACTGGAAATCGGCTGATTTTCCAATATAATACAAAAAACGGAATAGATTTTCCTTTAGGTATTGATTTTATATAGTTAAAAAGTTATTATATAGTTAAAAAGAGGTGATAGAAATGAAACTTACTTATTTGGGGCACTCTGTATTGGTAATTGAAGCGGGAAAAGTTAAGGCAATTGTGGATCCTTTCATTAAAGGGAATGAATTGTGCAAAGTAAGTATTGAGGACTTAGGTAACATAACACACATTTTTGTAACCCACGGCCATGGAGACCATTTAGGAGATACGATTGAAATAGCAAAGAAAAATAATTCCATAATAATAGCCAACCATGAAATTTCTGCTTACTTAGGCAAGTATGGTCTAAAAACCCATTCAATGCATATTGGAGGAAGGGTGAAGTTGGATTTTGGGACGGTAAAAATGACAAATGCCCTTCACGGTTCTGGTATATCTGAAGGAGAGAACATGGTATATGGAGGCAATCCCTGTGGATTTATTATTGAAATAGAAGGTAAGAAAGTTTATCATGCTGGAGACACAGGCCTAACTTATGATATGAAGCTATTGGAAGATGAAAAAATTGACGTTGCTTTTCTTCCCATCGGAGGAAATTATACTATGGATATAGAAGATGCGGTAAAAGCAGCAGAATTTATTAAAGCGAAATTTGTGGTACCTATGCACTATGATACTTTCGACATTATAAAGGCTGACCCTCAGGTATTTAAGAATAAAGTAAAATCCTCAGAAGTAAAGATACTTAGTATTAATGAAAGTATGTATGTATAGTTTTCGTTATTGAATAGTAAAATACCATATGATATAATGAAAGGCATCAGAGAATTATGGAGGTTCAGATGTACGCTTTAATATTAGTATTAAATGATATTTTTAAGCTTGATGACATACATGAATTGTTCTATGAAGAGGAGATCGGTGCAACTTCAATAGATAGCCAGGGAATGGGTAAGGTTCTTTTAGACCATAATATAAATCTACCTATGCTTGACAGTGTAAGAAAGCTTATAGACGGAAGAAAACCCTATAGTAAGATTATTTTCAGTGTAATAAAAGATAAGGAAAAACTTGATAAGGTAGTTGAAAAGATAAAGAAAGAATTAGATTATTTCGATGAACCAGGAATTGGATTTATGTTTTCTGTGCCGGTTTTGGAAGTATACAGCTCTAATTTAGAGGAGTTTAAATAGAAAACCTATTTTAACAGATAGCCCGCTATTAGCGGGTTTTTATTATGTCAAATTTTCATATAAATATTGACATTAGTTATCAGAAGGAATATAATTTATAAAAAGATGATAATGATTATCAGTTTCAATGTAGGAGGAAAAGTTATATGACATTAGATAGTATTAAACCGGGTCAAGGTGGTATTATAGCATCTGTTGGCGGGCAGGGTATGCTTAGAAGAAGATTGTTGGATATGGGTTTAACCCCAAATACAAAAGTATATGTAAGAAAAGTCGCACCTTTGGGAGACCCTATTGAACTTTTCCTAAGAAACTATGTTTTAACCATAAGAAAAGAAGAAGCTTCAAAAATTGAGTTGAAAGAGGTATTTAACGAATGAAATATGTAATTGCCCTTGCAGGTAATCAGAATTCCGGAAAAACAACTCTTTATAATGCATTAACGGGAAGCAATCAACATGTGGGTAATTTTCCAGGTGTCACAATAGAAAAGAAGGAAGGGCAAATAAAAAGATTTAAAGATGCTTCTTTAGTAGATTTACCTGGAATTTATTCATTATCACCATATTCATTGGAAGAGGTTGTTACTAGGGATTTTCTGTTAAAGGAACATCCTGATTTAATTTTGAATATTGTTGATGCTACAAACATTGAAAGAAACCTATACTTAACCTTGCAATTGATGGAGCTTTCTATTCCAATGGTCATCGCTCTGAATATGATGGATGAAGTTAGAGCTAGCGGAAACTCCATTGATGTAATGAAGCTGTCAAAACACTTAGGAATACCTGTTGTACCTATTTCAGCAAGCAAGAAAGAAGGAGTATCAGAGCTTGTGGAAGTGGCGATCAAGACTGCCCAGGAAAAAAGAAAACCAGTAAAGTTGGACTTCTGTACAGGCGAGGTTCATAAGGCTATTCATGCCATCTCTCATTTAATTGAAGATCAGGCAAAGGAAGCAGAGTATCCTTTAAGGTTTGCCGCTACAAAACTTGTTGAAGGGGACGAGCTAACCTTTAAGGAGCTTAAGATAACAGAAAGTCAAACTCATATCATAGAGCATGTAGTTGAGGATATGGAAAAGGCTCTGAATACTGACAGGGAAGCAGCACTGGCAGATATGAGATATTCATATATTGAACAGATATGCAGAGATACAGTTATTAAAAAACAGGAAACAAGAGAACAGATCCGTTCAGAAAAAATAGATAAAGTTTTGACTCACAAGTACCTTGGTATTCCAATATTTATTGGAATTATGTTTGTAATTTTCTGGATAACTTTTGGGGCTGCAGGAGCTTTTCTTCAGGGTTATCTGGAAGAAATAATAGCATTAGCTACAGATTATGTGGCAAATCTAATGGAATCATACCAAGTAAGTCCTTGGCTGCATTCATTGGTTATAGACGGAATATTTGCAGGTGTTGGAAGTGTGTTATCCTTCCTACCGATTATAGTAATATTGTTTTTCTTCCTTTCAATGCTGGAAGACAGTGGATACATGGCCAGAATAGCCTTTTTAATGGATAAGATCTTAAGGAAGATAGGTTTATCAGGACGTTCTTTTGTCCCAATGCTAATAGGTTTTGGCTGCAGTGTACCAGCAATTATGGCAACCAGGACATTGGCAAGCGAAAGAGACAGAAAAATGACTATTGTGTTGACTCCCTTTATGTCCTGCAGTGCCAAACTTCCGATTTATGGGATGATGACCATGGCATTTTTCCCTGAAAATGCTGCTTTTATAATGATAGCACTTTATATAATGGGAATAGTCGTTGCTATATTGTCAGGACTATTGTTAAAAGGTACAATTTTTAAGGGAGAGCCTGTCCCCTTTGTTATGGAGCTTCCCGCATACAGAATACCTTCAAGAAAAAGTGTTCTTTTACACATGTGGGAAAAGGCAAAAGATTTTTTACAAAGGGCCTTCACAATAATATTCTTGGGAACAATCATAATATGGTTCCTTCAAAGTTTTGACTGGTCGCTGAATATGGTTGAGGATAGCTCCTACAGCATACTTGCAACTATAGGATCATTAATAGCACCCATATTCATACCCTTAGGATTTAATGACTGGAAAGCATCCACTGCATTAATATCAGGACTTACTGCTAAGGAAGCGGTGGTGAGTACTTTATCAGTATTAACTGGAACTGTTACAGATTTGGAACTTTCAACAGCATTAAGCACCATATTTACTCCTTTAAGTTCATTTGCATTTTTGACATTTACACTTCTGTACATGCCTTGTGTTGCAGCGTTTGCTGCAACTAAGAGGGAGCTTGGTTCAGTAAAAAACGCGGTTCTTACTGCAATGTATCAGACCATGACAGCATATGTGGTTGGAATGGTAGTGTACCAATTGGGGAATTTGTTCATATAATTTGTTCATAAAGGGGGTTAATATGAACACAGCAGATATTATAATAATTGCTATTATTGCAGCAATAGTTGCAGGAATAGTGTTATTTATGAGAAAACAAAGAAAAAATGGTTCAGGCTGTTGTTCTGGCTGTTCAGGATGCAGTAAGATTAACAGTTGTCCATCTAGTAACAAATAGCTGTCTCAATAGAGGCAGCTTATTATATGCAATGGACAGTATTCTTAAAGGACCTAATCACATATTAATCTCTCGTGAATATATATTATTATATATACTTGAGAGGTGTAATATGGATGATATAGTTAGAAATCAAAGATTGAGCGATTGGGGAATTAATTTATTAATTGACAGAATTTTTGGGAACAGGGGCATAGATGTAATCTTTGCGGAAAATGCTATAATAGAAAATGTAACCAGGGATAACATAAACGGATATGTAACAATATCTTACGGAGTAATGGACAGAAATCAAACTTTGAACATGCAGGTTGTGACATTGGTAGTAGGAAGAGATACAATAATCATTAACCAATTTGGAGAGCCAGTACCATTTAGAGAATTGAGAGAGGGTATGACAGTAGATGCTGAATTCTCAGCCGCCATGACCAGAAGTATTCCACCACAGTCAAGAGCCTACAGAATTACTGTAATTGAAAGCCAATATACTACTACTGAAGGCAGAGTTATGGCGGTGGACCCAGTAAATGGTTTTTTATATACTGGAAATCCATTTAATATTTTAAGCCAAATGAGATTTGTAATAACAGATTCCACAGTAATCATAGACAGGAGGGGAAGAAGAATAAGTTTAAGAGATTTAAGACCTGGAGATTTTGTAAGAGTCGACCATGCAATTTTTCAGACTTTGAGCATTCCTCCCCAAACTACAGCATTCAGGGTACAGGTTTTATAGTATAAAAAGGATTTGAGCAGAAGTTCAAATCCTTTTTCATGGATCTCAACAAAATTTTCGATGGTTGTCCATAATTAATAGAAATATGCTAAAATCTGTGATAAAATAATTATAAAATATAGGTGAGCTTAGAGGTACAGTATGTATACTATGGACGAATTAAGGGAATTTTGTTATAGATGCAGAAAGTGCAGATTGTCTCAGACACGAACAAATGTAGTATTTGGTGAAGGTAATGAAAATGCAGACCTTATGTTTGTTGGAGAAGGTCCTGGTTATTACGAGGATGTACAAGGGAGACCCTTTGTTGGAAGAGCGGGACAACTGTTGGATAAAATGATTGAAGCCATCGATTTAAAACGTAGTGATGTTTACATAGCCAATATTGTTAAGTGCAGACCTCCTGAAAACAGAAATCCCATGGAAGATGAATGTAGTGCATGCCTTGATTATTTAAGATGGCAGGTTAAATTAATCGATCCTAAAATTATTGTATGCTTAGGTGCCGTTGCAGCTAAGAACCTTATAAATCCCGATATAAAAATAAGCAAGGAAAGGGGAATTTTCGTAAAAAAGGGAAACTTTTACTTCATTCCTACTTTTCACCCTTCATATCTGTTGAGAAATGAAGGAGCAAAAAAAGATGCATGGAAGGATTTGCTAAAAGTTAAGGAAAAGCTTAAATCATTTGTTTAGCAAACCCAACCTAAGTTAGGCTTCAGATTTGGCGTATAATTCTTTAAGTGCATTTATAGTGTCAAAAATACTTTCGTGTTCTACTGATTTTACATCAAAATTTAACAGATTAAAGGTTGTTTGAAGGATAAAGCTTATTCCAAAAACGTATACAACCGTTCCAAGGCCAACCTTTGCACCTAGTATCCAACCTATTAACAATACTGTACCTTCAATTAAACCTCTTATCACTCCAATAGGTACATTGGAAAACTTCTTTCCTAAAGCAATCATTAAAGTATCTCTGGGTCCGGAACCTAATCCAGCACTTACATAGAAGTAAGTAGCAAGACTTACCAGTACTTGCCCTAAAAACAACATTACTAGTCCTGATGCAAAGGTATTCATATAGGGTATAATATTTAATATTTCCCATAAATCAACTAACAATCCTATAAAAATCGTATTCAATATTGTACCTACACCTATTTTTTCTCTAAAATATAAAGCTACGGCAATCAAAATAAGTATTCCTGTTATTACACTAACTTTTCCAAAAGAGATACCAGTTACATTGTATATACCAATACTGAAAGCTTCCCATGGTGCAAGTCCAATATTAGCATGTATATTAAACAATAGGCCGAAAGAGTATAGAATAAGACCTATACTAAGTTTCCACATCCTTTTTAAATAATTCTGCATTATTACCTCCTGGCGTTTTTAATAATAATATATGATATTCCATAAAAAAACAATATTATTCTTTATAAAAAATAGTTGAGATAGTTCTTCCTGGTTTATAAACCATTAATTTGTTTATTGACATTAACGTTACGTAAAGGTCTATAATACATATAAGCAATCTGGTAAGAGGTTCATAAGGACTTTAGCTAAACGATATGAATCCAGAAGTTCTAAACATATTATACGAGGAGTGAGAACATGGAATATACCATTAAGAAATTAAGTTCATTGGCAGGGGTAAGTACCAGAACGCTTAGATACTATCATGAGATAGGAATTCTTCATCCTGCAAGAATCAGCTCATCAGGATATCGCATTTATGGTAAGGAAGAAGTAGATAGATTGCAGCAAATATTATTCTATAGGGAATTAGGAATCAGTTTAGATACAATTAAAAACATATTGTCTTCCCCAGATTATGATGAAATAAAATCCCTTAAGGAACATCGAAAGAAGCTCCTTGAAAAAAGAGAACAGCTAGATATTTTAATTGAAAATTTGGAGAAGACTATTAAATATAAAGAAGGGAGAATTGTTTTGAGTGATAAAGAAAAATTTGAAGGCTTTAAGAAAAATTTATTAGAAGACAATGAAAAGAAATTCGGAAAAGAAATAAGAGAAAAATATGGGGAAGAAGCAGTAAGAAAGTCAAATAAACAATTTATGAATATGACAGAGGAACAATACAAGAAATTGGAGGAATTAAGCAGTTCAATTTTAGAAAACTTAGAGAAGGCAATGGAAACTAAGGATCCTGCTGGAGAACTTGCACAAAAAACAGCAGAGCTCCATAAAAAATTTATTACCTTCTGCTGGGGCAGTTATGACAAAGAAGCCCATGGAAATTTGGCACAGATGTATGTAGATGATGAAAGATTTAAAGCATATTACGATAAAGTTGGCCCTGGAGCTAGTGAATTCTTACGAGATGCCATATGGATTTATACTGGAAGAAAATAATATCAGTGGGGACGGTTTTTCTGGATTAATACATTTTAATGCTAAGTAAGAACCGCCCTGCTAGTTTGCTGCCTAGGAAAATTTGGCAGTGTTTTATTGAAACATATTTACAAATCTATCGTCTAATATAGTGTAACTTACAATGGCCATGTAAGAAATACTAGGAAAGGAAGATTAGCATGTTTGCAAGAAAGATAAAAGTAGCAACTATTAGCCTATGTATACTAGCAGCGTCTATTGGAAGTGCATTTGCAGAATCAATAGAACCGTTAGAAAGGGTTGTTCCGCCAGATTCACCAGTATATTATGATATAGGTGAAATTAATGAGGAAATTTATGAGAAACAGCTAAAAATAGATAGGATCTTGTTTAAAGAATACGACAATAAATTAGAGGAAAAAGATATTTTTGTAACCCATACGGCCCCAATGGATGAATATGTTGAAATAGGAATTACACCCTACAATGAAGAAAATATAAACTATATCTATGATTTAATAGGAGAAGATAAGATTAAGGTTGTGGAAGGTATTCCTGCTGTAACATTGGAGTATGCGGAGGATATGCCTCTTATAGATCCAGCAACATCAGATATAGCAGATACTAGTGTATCTGATTCAATAGCAGAAACTGATGAAGTAAGTGTTACTGCCGATTTAGGGGAGGATGGTGAAAAGAATAGTCCCTTACAATACATATTGGGTGGTGCTATAGTTGTTTTAGGAGGAGCATTAATAGTTAACAGAAAACAAAAAAGAGCATAAGCGGCTGGCTACAGTCGCTTTTTTAGTTTTTGATGGTTGGAAAAATGATGGAGAAATTTGTAGAAATATGCTATTATAGAAAAGATGTAATAATATATGAGGTGGACATGTTAGGGAAATTAGAAATAATGCTTGAAAATGAGGACAATAGATTAAATTATAACATTTCTTCTTTGTTTCAAGGTGTTTTAATGGAGTCAATAAGTGCGCCATATGCGGAAAACTTACATAAAACCGGATTAAAACCCTATAGTCAATACTTAGAATTTGAAAACAATCTAATAAAGTGGACAATACATACAATGACAGAAGAAGCAAAGAACCAAGTAATTAATCCTTTGCTGAATAACATGCAGGACGTAAACTTAAAACAAAAAAATATTACACTTAAAGTTCTTGAAAAAAAGGTTTCAATAAAGACTTACGAACAACTATTAAATGAAAAATACTTTTTCCAAGGGAATCCTTACTTAGATGTAACATTCATTACTCCTACAGCTTTTAAAAGTCAAGGAAAATATGTGTTTTATCCTGATTTAAAACTTATTTTTCAGAGTTTAATGAATAAATTTGACAACAGTTCAGCTAATTCTTCCATTTACAGCGAAGAAGCATTGGAACATTTAATAGAAAACTCAGACATTACAAGGTATCGATTAAAAAGTACTGTTTTCCATATGGAAGGTATTGTAATACCATCCTTCATGGGGCGAATTACTATTAAAATAAGAGGTCCACAAGCAATGGTGAACCTGGCAAATCTATTATTTGCATATGGAGAGTATTCAGGCGTAGGTATAAAAAGTGCTATTGGAATGGGCGGATTAAGAGTAAATGAGAGGAGCACAAAATGAATGAAAGAAAGCTGAAATTAATCTTAGGATCTTTATTACACGATTTGGGAAAAATAATATTTAAGGGTAGTGAGAACCATAGTTTAAGTGGGTACAGTTTTTTGAAAAATGAAGGTAAGATAACAGATACAGACATTCTTAACCAAGTATTGTATCATCATAGTAATATGCTTAAGGATGCCCCTATATGCACTTCATCTAATGCCTATATTACTTATATTGCAAATAGTATTGCAGCAGGCGTCGATGAAGAAGACAAATCTTTTAGTTTTGACAGAGAAATACCTCTTCAAAGTATATTCAATATACTAAACGGCAATCAACAAAAGTACGTCTACAAACAAGAAACTTTGCTAAATACCGGGGCTATAAACTACCCTGCAGAAAGGGTGAAGTTAACTCCAGCATTTTACGAAAGTATTGAAAATAATATAAAACAATCCTTAATAGATATTGAAATTAAGGAAGAATACATAAACTACTTATTAGAAGTATTAGAAGCAAATTTATCATTCGTTCCATCATCTACCCACAGGGAGCTATCTGATATTTCATTGTACGATCACCTTAAAATGACCGCAGCCTTAGCTACTTGCATTAATGATTATCTTCAGGAAAAAGAAATTAATGATTATAGGTCAGTTTTATACGATAGTAAGAAATTTTATGATGAAAAAGTATTTATACTATACTCAATGGATATATCGGGTATACAGGACTTCATATATACAATAAGCAGCAAGGGAGCCTTAAAATCATTAAGATCCAGATCTTTTTATTTGGAAATTATGTTGGAACATTTAATTGATGAGTTAATATGTTCTATAGGTGTATCCAGAGCAAATATAATCTATTCCGGAGGTGGACATGCCTATATACTGCTACCTAACACCCAATTAACAAAAGAAAAAATTATATGGTTTGAAAACTCTATAAAGAAATGGTTTATGGAAGTATTTAAAATTTCCCTTTATGTGGCGGGAGGTTACAGTATATGCAGTGCCAATGATTTAAGAAATCAGCCGGCAGGGTCTTATAAAAATATATTTAAGAAAATATCCCAAGATATATCAAGGAAAAAACTTCATCGCTACAGTGCAGAGGAAATCCTTTATTTTAATAGCAGCAGTATTTCTGGCGAAAGGGAATGCAGTGTTTGCAAAAGGACGGATATGCTGACAGAGGATAATAAGTGTAAAATTTGTGAAAGCCTCGAAAGAATGTCTACTGCAATTATAAACAATAAACTTTTTTCAATACTAAGCAAGCCCCACAACAACTCCCTTCCATTGCCAATAAATAAATATTTAGCATCCTATAAGGGGGAAGGTTGGGAAAATATAAAAAATGATAACCTTATAAGGTGTTATGGCAAAAATGAACCGTCTACAGAATTTCATGCTGCAACAAAGTTATGGGTGGGAAGTTATAATAATGGTTATAGCTTCGAGGATCTGGCAAATTCATCAAAGGGTATAAAGAGGCTGGGGGTTTTAAGAGCAGATGTTGATAATTTAGGACAAGCCTTTGTATCTGGATTTGAAAACGAAATTTCAGGAGATAAGTATGTTACTTTATCGAGAACTGCCACTTTATCTAAAAAGTTATCAATGTTTTTCAAACTTCATATAAACAATATTTTAGAAAATGGTCAGTACTACCTACTAGGTAACAAGAAGGGTAAAAGAAATGCTACTATTGTATATTCTGGCGGTGATGACCTGTTCATAGTTGGAAGCTGGGATGATATTCTATGTTTTGCAATAGACCTTTATAAAAGTTTTAAAAAGTATTCTCAAAATACAATGACCATATCAGCTGGTATAGGTATTTATCCTAACGGGTATCCAGTTTCAACAATGGCAAAGGAAGTAGGCCAGTTAGAAGAAAAGTCAAAATCTATGGAGAACAAAAATTCCATAACCTTATTTAGTGAAGAAAACTGCTATTCTTGGGACTGTTTAATCGATAATGTACTAGGTGAAAAATTTCAAATGATTAGGGAATTTTTTGATAATTCTCATGAAAGAGGAAAGACCTTTCTTTACAATATTTTACAATTATTACGGAACAAAGAAGAAAAAATTAATTTAGCCAGGTATGCTTACCTGCTAGCTCGTTTGGAGCCTGATGAAAAAGCAGAAGCAGCACAGAAAGAATTATACAAAAAATTTTCAAAACAGATGTATTTATGGATGCAACAGGATGAAGATTGTAGGCAGTTAATTACAGCAATTTATATCTATGGATTTTTAAGCAGAAAAGAAGGAGAGGAGAGAGGAGAACAATGGACAAATTAAATGAGCTAACCTATGTGGGACAAGCTGAAAATGTAATAAAAAGTTTACAGGTAAGAAACAACAAAGGCCAGTTATATATACATCTAACTGCTTCAAAAATAAGGAATTTATTAAGTATGATTTCAGAAATCTACAATTTAGCTGTTCATGAACCAGGTAAAGAATTAAGTATTGAGGTGCAAGGCAGAATTCAATATTTAAAGATGCGATTTGTATACGAGGCAGGAAGAGAAAAAACAGTGAAGGACTTCGTAGATAGAGCAAATATATTACAATATATTGACCAAATTGGGAATAACAGAGAAAAGTTTTTATTGTTTTGTAGATATATGGAAGCATTAGTTGCTTATCACAAATTTTATGGCGGAAGGGATTAGGAGGTAAGAATGTATTCCAAAATTCAAATAAGAGGAAAAATCACCGTGGAAACAGGTATGCACATTGGGGGATCCTCTCAATTTTCAGCAATTGGGGCAGTAGATTCAACTGTAATAAGGGATGTAGGCACTAATTTGCCCATTATTCCCGGCAGCAGTCTTAAAGGAAAGATGAGAACTCTTTTAGCAAAAAAATACAATCAGGGCATAGTAAGTTCTCCTGATGATGATCATGAAATTGTTCTTAGACTATTCGGCAGCGCTAAAAAAGGGAATATTAAAACGAGCAGGTTGCTGTTTTCTGACATGTTAGTAAGCAACATGGATGAGTTAAATTCCATAGGACTTCACTCAGCAACAGAGATTAAATTTGAGAATACTATTAATCGTTTAACATCAGTAGCAAACCCCAGACAAATAGAAAGAGTTATAAGAGGAACTACTTTTGATTTAAAAATTATTTATGATGCACAAAAAGAAGATGAAATTGAAGAAGATTTTAAGGCTATTAAAGAAGGTTTTAAATTACTTCAATACGATTACTTAGGTGGACACGGCTCGAGAGGTTATGGAAAAATAAAAATTTCAGATATTGAAATAGAAACTGTTGTAGGAGAGGTGGACAGTGAAATACTTAAAAGATGCCGATCTATGCTAAAAGAGGTTTAGTTATGAAGTATGTTATTTACAAATTATATTTCAGCACTGGTATCCATATTGGAGTGGATTCATTAACTGATGGAGAATATGCAATTAATTCAGATACTATATTCTCAGCCTTATGTCACGAAGCATTAAAGGCAGGAGGTACCGAAAGTCTTGAAAAATTAGTTACCTTAACCAAGAACAGTCTAATTCTTCTATCTGATGGACTTCCATTTATTAAGGATGAGTTATATGTTCCAAAACCATTAAAACCTGCTATAATAGAGGAAGAAGGAAATTCAGTTCAAAAAAAAGCTTTTAAAAAATTAAAATATATTCCTGTAAGTAAAATCCATACTTATATGCAGGGAAAATTAAATCCTGAATACGAGGAAGAAATATTTAAAAATTTAGGAATATACACACTGAGAACTCAAGTCAGGGTAAAAGGTTCAGAGGAAGCCCAACCCTATTCTGTAGGTTTGTACAAATTTTCAGAAGGTAATGGCATTTATATATGCATTGCCTATAGTAAGGATGAAGACTTACATTTTATAGACAAATTAATCTATAGCCTGTCCTATACAGGAATCGGAGGAAAAAGGTCAGCAGGTTTAGGAAAATTTACTTACGAAGTTAAGGAGGTGCCGAAAAAATTATTAAAATGTTTAAATGATGAGTCGGCTCAAACTTATATGACCTTATCAATATGTTTGCCTGATAAGGAAGAAATGGAAGATGCCATAGAAGGAGCTTATTATTTGTTAAATAAGCGAAGTGGATTTGTAAGTTCTTTAACTTATGCAGAAGGTAATTTAAAGAAAAGGGATTTTTACGCCTTTAAATCAGGTTCTTGTTTTAAACAAAAGTTTAATGGAAATATCTACGATGTATCTTACAAGGGCAATCATCCTGTTTACAGATATGCAAAACCTATGTTTATGGGGGTGAAATGATGGGTTATTTAAAAACATATAAAATTATTGTTGAAACTTTGGCGCCTGTATTCATAGGTTCAGGAGAAGAGATAAACAGGAAGGAATATGTTTTTCACAGTAACGATAAAAAGGTTTTAATTCCTGATTTGTTTAAATTGTATAAAGGTCTGGAAAAATTAAATTTATTAAAAGAATATGAGAATTATTTACTATATGATAGCAAAGATTTGTTTGCATGGTTTAAGGATAGAAATGTAGATAAAAAAGAATATCAACAATGGATGAAGTACAGCCTTGACAGCGGAGATGCAGTCTTTGAAGAAAAAGGTAAAAAAGAAATATTATTATTTGTAAAAGATTCATACGGCCACCCCTATGTACCAGGAAGTAGCTTAAAAGGAGCCCTTAGAACGGCTTTATTGACGGAAATTATAATGGAAAATAACAACTTATTCGATGAAGTTAAAAAAGACATAGTTAAAGCTAAAAAAGCTAAATATAAAAGAAGATATTTGTATAGAGAAGCTGCTACTATTGAACAGGAAGCTTTTAACGCTGTAAGAAATGATAAAGGCTATAATGCAGCAAATGATTGTCTTGCGGGTATACGTATCAGCGACAGCAAGCCATTGAACCTGTCTGACCTAGTTTTATGCCAAAAAATAGATGTAACAGTAGAGGGTAAACAAAAAAGTTTGCCAGTTTTAAGAGAGTGTATAAAACCCCATAGAAAGATAGAGTTCAATCTTACGATTGATACACACTTATGTAATTATAGTGTAGATGCAATTATAGGTTCAATAAATAGTTTCTTTAATTACCATAAGGATGTTTTCAATAAAGCTTTTGGAAAGGATAGGGAATATCCTGAAAATTCCTTCTACTTAGGAGGAGGTAGCGGATATGTATCCAAGACAGTAACCTACCCTCTTTTTGGAGAAGAAGGGGTTGTGATGGCAAGCAGAATTATAGACAATACTCTATCCTTTAAAACAAAACAAGAACATAAACATTACAAGGATGTTTCCTTGGGTGTATCCCCTCACATGCTAAAATGCACAAAATATGAGGAAACTTTGTACGAAATGGGGCTATGTAAAATTAATATATTGGAGAATAAATAATATGGACCCCCCTTAGGGGACGGAAGCCCATTATAAATACCTCCCCATAAATTTTTTTAACGATTAAGGAATCCCCCCAGGGGACGGAAACTCCCAGAAGGAATCTGATCCAAAAAGAACAGCATAAGATCCACTCCCCACAAGGGGACGGAAATAAACCTCTCCTTTCTTAAGGTATAATATTTTATAATAATCCCTAAAGGGGACGGAGTGTGTGAAATATAGGAGGACAGTATGAGTAAAAAAGTATTATTTTCATCTGTAGGAGGTACGGATCCCATCAAATATTTCAGGGATGGTGCAATGCTCCACATTTTAAGAGTATACAAGCCAGATGTAGTATATCTTTATTTATCTAAGCATATGTACAATTACCACATTACGGATAATAGATATGTCTACTGCATAGAAAAATTAGGGGAATTATTAAATCATTCCTTTAAAGTACATATAGTAGAAAGGCCTGAACTGGAAGAAGTTCAAGATTTTGACTACTTTTATGAGGATTTTAACAAGGTTATTTCAAATATTATTAATGAGTATAAAGACTACTCAATATTATTAAATGTATCATCGGGGACACCAGCTATGAAAGGTGCCCTGCAAACAATGGCAGCCCTTTCAGAGTTTAAAATGATTCCCATACAGGTTACTACTCCCATTAAAAGAATTAATGTACACGACCAAAATTTAGACGATTATGATGTGGAAGTAAATTGGGAATTAAATGAAGATAATGACGAAAATTTTGAAAACAGATGTGTTGAATCTAAGGGAGAAAATCAGTTAGCAGCTATTAAAAAGAATGTTGTAGCAAGACATATAGATGCATACGATTATGTAGCTGCTCTTAGTGTTTCTAATGACATAAGGACCTTTTTGAGGGAAGATTTGTTTAAATTGTTAAGGGCAGCAAATTACAGACTTCAATTAAACTTTTCAGGTATGGATACTGAATTAAAAAATACGGCTTATGACATATTGCCTGTTAAAGATCATGAAAGAAAAATTATATTAGAATACTTATTAAGTTTAAATATTAAAGTTATTAAAGAAGAGTATGCAGATTTTATTAGAGCAACCACTCCAGTTATTGCCGAGTTGTTTGAATTGGTTTTAAAAAGGATTTGTAATATAGATGTAAATAGATATTGTGACAGAATAAAAAACAATAACAATATAGTTATTAGAAGGTGGAGCAGAGAAAAATTATCCAGCAACCCTAGTTTGTTAGGAGTTTTAGATAAACATTTCTCAGGTGGTATCAAAGAAACCCCCTTGGCATCATACCATATGTCAGTTATAATAGATGCATATTGTACTGATATGAATGTAATAAATACTGTAGCAGATCTAAGGAATGTAGAACAAAGAGTCAGAAACTTAACTGCCCATGAAATTATTTCTGTAACAGATGAATGGATAAAAAATGAAACAGGATATAAGTCTGAAGAAATAATAAATAAATTAAAATACTTGGCTAATGTTTCAGGTATGAATATTAGCAGAGAACTTTGGGATTCATATGAGGATATGAACAAATTGATTAAAAGCCTCTTATAGATTCCTTAAGGCGGAAGAATCCCTCCCGGGGACGGAAAGATTCGAATTCCACCCATTGTTTAATTTGTTAAAAATAATTCCCTGCAAGGGACGGAAATCCTACAGGAAGCTGAGTTCTATTAGTGTAATAAGGTATAAGAATATCCCCTAAGGGGACTGACCTGAAAATTAAAACTATTCCCGGGAGTGGTAAGAAATATATTGAAAAGGAAGATAGTATGAGCTTGATACCGAAGGGTGCCCATTCCTCTTGGGATAAATTTCTCACAGAGGATATTATTTTAGAATTAGAAAGTATAGAAAGAAAAATAGGGAACAATACAAATCCAGAACACGGTAATATACTTCGCTTTATGATGAATAATCTTTATGATATAAAGGTTGTAATACTAGGGCAAGACCCCTATCCAGAAAAGGGGAGAGCCACGGGACGGGCTTTTGAAGTAGGAGATTTGTATTCGTGGAATCAAAAATTCAGACAAGTTTCCTTAAAAAATATAGTACGATTAATTTATAAAAACTATAATGGAATAAGGGAATACAGCCAAATAAAGAAGTTTTCTGAAATACAAAGAGAAATAAAAAAAGGTGACTTTACAATACTTCCTCCCGATAAAATATTTAAATCCTGGGAAAAACAAGGAGTGTTGCTTCTTAATACATATCTGTCTGTAGAACCAGGAAATACGGGAAGTCATATACATATATGGAAGGATTTCAGTGAAAGATTATTGGAATTTATTTCGGAAGAAAATAGAGATATTTCCTGGTTTTTATGGGGTAAAATGGCTGAAGAAAAAAAGCAATTTATAAAACACGGTAAACTCTATATAAGCAGACATCCTATGATGTGCTCTGAAAAGTACGAAGATGACTTTTTAAGAAATGATTGCTTTAAAGATACAATGAATATTATTAATTGGAAAGACTGAACACATGGCAAACCATGTGTTTTATTATGTCCAAGTTTCCTGGAACCTCAGAAATTTTGATTGTCTTATTGGGTGTATATTGCAAGGAAACTGAAATATATTGCAAGAAAAACTACAAAGGAAACGACATTTTATGAAAGAATTATAAAACAAGTTGCAAGTTCGCTCCTTCAAACCATGAAAAGCGCCCATAAAATTTAAAAATAATGAAATAAACACTTGACTTAGTTGCAAATTGGGATTATAATGACCTCTATAATACTAAAAACGACAGAAGGAAATGCAACATAAATAAAATATCTTTCAAAATTTTGGAGGTTAATATGAAGTATAATCCCGTAGATGTAATTAAGCCAAAGCTGTACAAAGAAGTTTTTCCTTATGATGAAATTCCTAAAATTAAATTTAACAACATCCAGCTTCCCATGAATATTCCTGAAAATATATGGATTACCGATACAACATTTAGAGACGGACAGCAAGCTATGACCAATATGGACACTAAGCAAATGGTGAAATTATTTGATTTGCTCCATGAATTGGATAATGATTCAGGGATAATAAAACAAACGGAGTTTTTCCTATATACAGAAAAAGACAGAAAAGCTGTTGAAGAATGTATGGACAGAGGATATGAATTTCCTGAAATTACATCCTGGATAAGAGCCAATAAGGATGATTTTAATTTAGTTAAGTCCATGGGTATTAAGGAAACAGGAATTTTAATGTCCTGTTCAGATTACCATATATTCAATAAATTAAACAAAACAAGGTCGGAAGCAATGAAGATGTACTTGGACATTGCCTACTCCGCTTTAGAAAATGGAATAGTACCTAGGTGTCACTTTGAGGATATTACTAGGGCAGATTTCTATGGTTTCGTTGTACCCTTGGCAAAAAATCTTATGGAATTAAGCAGAGAAAGCAAAATAAATGTAAAAATAAGAGCTTGTGATACCCTAGGTTTAGGTGTTTCACACTCAGGGGTTGAACTTCCCAGATCTGTTCCTGCAATAATACACGGGCTTAAATATTATGCGGGAGTTCCTTCTGAATCTATAGAGTGGCACGGACATAATGATTACTATGCTTCTGTAACTAATTCCACAACTTCCTGGCTGTATGGAGGTTCTTCTGTTAATACTACCTTGTTCGGTATTGGAGAAAGAGTAGGAAATACTCCCTTAGAGGCAATGGTAATAGAGTATGCACAAATAAAGGGTAATTTAAAGTCAATGAATTTGAAAGTACTAAATGAGATAGAAGAATATTTTGAAAAAGAACTTCAATATAGTATTCCTTCCAAAACTCCCTTTGTAGGAAGAGAGTTTAATGTTACTAAGGCAGGAATTCATGCAGATGGTCTTTTGAAAGATGAAGAAATATACAATAGTTTCGATACCAAGAAAATACTTAACAAACCTCCCTTGGTGGCAATTAACTCCTATTCGGGAATATCCAGCATTGCCTACTGGATTAACAGTTACTTTGGTTTAAAGGGAGATGAAAGAATCACCAAGACTGACGAAAGACTAATACCTATTAAAAAGAAAATAGACGAAGAATACAAAAATGGAAGGACAACTAATATATCTAATGAGGAAATGAAGAACTTTGCAAATATGTATATTTTCAAATATAGCGAAAAAGCAATATAGGAGGAAACATGGCACTGACATTAGCAGAAAAAATAATCAAAAACCACCTAGTTTCCGGTGAAGCGATTCCTGGTAAAGAAATCGGAATTAAAATAGATCAAACATTAACCCAGGATTCTACAGGTACAATGGCTTATTTGCAATTTGAAGCAATGGGAATAGACAGAGTAAGGACCAAGCGTTCCGTTGCCTATATAGATCATAACATGCTTCAATCGGGACCTGAAAATGCAGATGACCACTTATATATTCAAACAGTGGCAAAGAAGCACGGCATTTACTTTTCAAAACCGGGAAACGGCATATGCCACCAAGTTCACCTTGAAAGATTTTCGGTTCCCGGAGAAACCCTTTTAGGTTCTGATAGCCACACCCCCACCTGCGGTGGAATGGGTATGCTGGCCATAGGGGCAGGGGGCCTGGATGTGGCTATTGCCATGGCAGGTGGAGAATACAATATTATAATGCCAGAAATAATAAATGTGGAGCTGAAGGGAAAACTTAATAAATTTTGTTCCGCTAAGGATGTAATTCTTGAAGTATTAAAACACTTCACCGTAAAAGGAGGAGTGAACAAAATATTTGAATATACAGGTGAGGGTGTAAAATCCTTATCTGTTCCAGAAAGAGGAACTATTACAAATATGGGGGCAGAATTAGGAGCTACAACTTCCATTTTCCCCTCTGATGAAAGAACCTTGGAATTTTTAAAGGCACAGGGAAGAGAAGAGGACTTTATAGAGCTTAAAGCTGATGAAGGAGCTGTTTATGCGAAAAAAATCACTATTGACTTAAGTGCCTTAGAGCCTAATATAGCTCTTCCTCATTCACCAGATAAGGTAGTGTCTGTAAGAGAAGTAAGGGGTAAGAAGATAAATCAAGTAGCAATAGGTAGCTGTACTAATTCCTCGTATTATGATTTAATGAGAGTTGCCAATATATTAGAAGGACATACTGTACACGAGGATGTATCCTTGGTTATATCACCTGGATCTAAGCAGGTACTTACCATGATTGCAGAAAATGGAGCCTTGGCAAAAATTATTTCTGCAGGAGCCCGTATTCTTGAAAGTGGATGTGGACCCTGTATAGGAATGGGGCAAGCTCCCAATACTAATGGAGTGTCCTTGAGAACTTTTAACCGAAATTTCAAAGGCAGGTGCGGAACCCCATCGGCAGATGTATACCTGGTAAGTCCTGAAGTAGCTGCATTTTCAGCAATTAAAGGATATATAGCTGGATTGGAAGACTTTGATTACCAAGTTGATTTAAATATTGAAATGCCTGAAAAGTTTTATGTAAATGACAATATGATCGTAAGTCCTGCAGAAGATGGTAGGGATGTAGAAGTAATAAGAGGTCCCAATATTAAACCTTTCCCCCAAAATAAAGCAATGGAAAATACAGTGGGAGGAAAAATATTAATAAAAGTTGGAGACGATGTAACAACAGATGCAATAATGCCCTCCAACGCCAACCTTTTGCCTTACAGGTCTAATATTCCATATTTATCTGAGTTTTGTTTTTCTGCTATAGATGAAGAATTTCCTAAAAGGGCAAAGGAAAACAAGGGTGGAATAATTGTAGGTGGAAAGAATTACGGTCAAGGCTCCAGTAGGGAACATGCAGCCTTAGCTCCCTTGTACTTAGGAGTAAAAGCAGTAATGGCCAAATCTTTTGCCCGCATCCACAGAAGCAATTTAATAAATAACGGCATACTTCCTTTAACTTTCATGAATGAGGAAGATTACGATACTATCGATATGTTGGATGAAATAGTGATAAACAATCTTTTAGCTCAAGTAGAGAATAATGTAGTTATAGTTGAAAATAAAACTAAGAATAAAATATATAAAATGGAATTAGCTCTGTCTGAAAGAGCTGTTGAAATTATTAAGGCAGGAGGACTGCTGAATTATATGAGTAAGGTGATGAAATGAAAAAAATAACTTTTATACCAGGAGACGGTATAGGTTTGGAAATAATGTATGCTGCAAAAGAAATTATAGATGCTGTAACGGATAGTATAGAATGGGAAGAAGTTATAGCAGGAAGTACCGCATATGAAAAGTGCGGTGTTCTTTTGCCGGAAGAAACTATAAAGAGTATTGAAAAAAATAGAATAGTATTAAAAGGTCCCATAACTACTCCTGTGGGGACGGGATTCAGAAGTATAAACGTGGAGTTAAGACAAAGATTTAATCTCTATGCCAATGTAAGACCAGTAAAAACTTTTGAAGGTATCGATTCTCTCTATAAAAATTTGGACCTGGTTATTGTAAGAGAGAATACGGAAGACCTGTATAGGGGGATAGAGCATAAGGTAAATGAAAATGCGGCAGAAAGTATTAAAATAATAACGAGAGAGGCAAGCGAAAGAATAGTAGACTTTGCTTTTAAGTTAGCAGAAAAAGAAAAAAGAAATAAAGTTACTCTGACCCATAAGGCTAATATTATGAAATTAACAGACGGTTTATTTTTACAAGCTGGCAGGGATGTTTCAACAAAATATCCTCATATTAAGTTCGAAGATGTAATCGTTGATGCTATGGCTATGAAATTAGTAATGAATCCCCACGATTACGAAGTTATAGTTGCTCCTAACTTATATGGAGATATACTTTCAGACTTGGCAGCAGGTTTAGTAGGAGGTCTTGGTATGGCTCCTGGGGCTAATATTGGAGATAGTACGGCAATATTCGAGCCTGTTCACGGTTCTGCCCCGGATATAGCGGGAAAAAATATTGCCAATCCCACTTCTGCAATTTTATCAGGAACAATGATGCTTAAATATATTGGAGAAGAAAAAGCTGCCAATATTATAGAAGAAGCTCTCAAACAAGTTTTAATGAAGAAGGGATTGCATACAAAGGACCTGGGAGGAAATTTAACTACAAGTGAATTCAAAGACGAAATAATAAAATATATTCTAAATTGACTCTCAATATATAAAAGTATATAATATAAAAAATGAATGGGGACATAATTCTCTTGGTAAGAAGAATGTCCCCCGTTGTATAGGGAGGAATTTATGAATAGTTTGTTAAAGGAAGCGAAAGCATTGCAGGAAGTAATTATAAAAGATAGAAGATACCTGCACCAACATCCTGAGTTAGGTATGGATCTACCTATAACTTCTGCATATATTGCCAAAAGATTAAAAGAGATGGGTTATGAACCTGAAATTGTGTCTGGGGCAGGAGTAGTAGCCTTAGCGGGAGGAAAGAAACCAGGTAAAGTAATCCTTTTAAGAGGAGATATAGACGCTTTACCCATAGTGGAAGAAAATGATTTAGAGTATAAATCAACCACAGAAAATATGCATGCCTGTGGACACGATACTCACGCAGCTATGCTCTTGGGGGCAGCTCAGCTTTTAAAAGATCATGAAGATGAAATTGAAGGTACTGTTAAACTCTTATTCCAACCTTCAGAAGAAACTTTATCTGGTGCCAAAGCCATGATAGATGCAGGTGTTTTAGAATCTCCAAAGGTAGATGCTGCTGCCATGATCCATATATTTTCTGGAATGTCTATGAAATCTGGTACCTTGGCTGTAGCAGAAGAAGGATATTCTACTTCTTCCGGTGATAT
>ERZ773359.1950-NODE-1950-length-27171-cov-8.111779_pt1 | contig 27171 bp, 20 predicted proteins | sample MGYA00374955_ERZ773359 | MGnify/ENA primary metagenome ERZ773359 (study PRJEB29098, sample SAMN04486028) | biogas fermenter metagenome | study: EMG produced TPA metagenomics assembly of the Biogas fermentation microbial communities from Germany - Plant 4 DNA1...
CATCACCCGCTTGAGAGGAGGAAAGGCCGCCTGTCCGGGGACACAGGCGGCCTTTCGTGTTGTCATGTCTGCGGCGGCTTCCGGTCGCTCAGCGGTGGCGGATGTCCTCCGGCACGGTCTGGAACCACTCCCACGTCTTGCGCAGGCCGTCGCGGATTGACGTGGTGGGGCGGTAGTTCAGCAGGCGCTCGATCTTCTCGGTGCTCGCGTAGGTGATCGGCGGCTCGCTGGCGGGCGCGGGGACCGGCTTGACGCGCGCCCGCTTGCCGACAAGCTCCTCAATGATGTCAACGAAATCGCCCAGGCGGACGGGCTCGCCGCGCCCCAGGTTGAGGATTTCATAGCCGAGCGGCGTATCCAGCGCGGCAACCACACCACCAACGATGTCGTCCACGAACGTCCAGTCGCGGTGCATCTCGCCGTTCTCGAACACCGGGATCTCCTCGTCGCGCAGGATGCGGTCCATCACCATGAAGGCCATCATGTCGGGGCGGACGCGCGGACCGTACACGGTGAAGAAGCGCAACGCGGTGAAGTTCAGCCCGAACATGTTGTGGTAGGCATAGCCCATCACCTCACCGGCCTTTTTGGTCGCGGGGTAGGGCGCGAGCGAGTAGTCGGTGGACTGCTCCTCACGGAACGGGATCTCGTCCGTCGCGCCATAGATCGAGGAGGTCGAGGCAAAGACAAAGTTCTCGACGCCTGCCTCGCGGGCCGCGTCCATCAGGTTAATCGTCCCCTGGATGTTCACGTCGGCGTAAAGCGACGCGCGCTCGATGGAATAGCGCACACCTGCCATCGCCGCGAGGTGGGCGACGTGCGTCGGCTTCATCTCCTCAAAGAGGCGCAGTATGGTTTCCCGGTCGCGGATGTCGGCTTCTACCAGTGTGAAACCGGGATGACCGGCGAACGCCGCGGTGTTGTGGCGCTTGAGCTGCGGGTTGTAGTAGTCGTTGAAGTTGTCGATGCAGATGACGCAGTCACCGCGTGCAAGCAGCGCCTCCGTCAGATTGCTGCCGATAAACCCTGCCCCCCCTGTAACGACAATCGTGCGACCCGTTGATGATGCTTGCTCTGTCATAATTCCTCTACAGCTAATCGTTTGAACGGTTGTCTGTCGTTATTATATTGTTTCGCCGTGATTTGAGAAGCAAACCGGGGGAGATGATGAGCTCTCGACAGGATGTGCCAACACCCGGCACGCGTATTGCGGTTGTCGGGACGACGGGCTCGGGCAAGACGACGATGGCCCGGCGGCTGGCCGCGCGGTTCGGCCTGCGGCATGTCGAGCTTGACGCCCTGAACTGGGGGCCCGATTGGCAAGCGGCGGAGATCGAGGTGTTCCGCGAGCGGGTTGCCGCGGCAACCGCCGGAGATGGCTGGGTGCTCGACGGCAACTACAGTGTGGTGCGGGACATCTACTGGCCGCGCGCCGACACCGTTGTATGGCTCGACTATCCGCTGCCGGTCATCATGTGGCGGCTGTGGTGGCGCACTCTGCGCCGGGTTGTTACCCGCGAAAAACTATGGAACGGCAACCGGGAGGGGCTGCGCAACGCCTTCTTTAGCCGCGATTCAATTCTGCTGTGGGCGCTCCACACGTACGACCGGCGTCGGAAGCAGTACGCGGCGCTGCTCGCGCAGCCGGAGAGCGCGCACCTGACGGTGATCCACTTCACATCGCCACGTGCGGCGGATCAATGGCTGGAGGGGCTGGCGGCGGGGCAGGGCCTCCTCCGTGAATGAGCTTCGCGGCTGGCGGCCCCTGAACGATTAACCCCCTCCATACGACCCTGCGGGTCGCACGGAGGGGGCCCGGACGGAACAGCCGAATCACGTTCAGGCTGACGCAGCCTAGTGGTGCGCTTCGAGTTCCTCTTCGGTCGGGTAGATGGGCAGGAAGTAGATGCCGAGCGTCAGCCCCAGCAGGGCATAACTGACAATTCCCGCGAACGCGCCGATCTCGATCAGATTGGGCGTGTAGGCCAGCCGGGGGAACAGGTACGCCGTACCCGGTGACCAGTCGAGCGGCACCACCAGCCCGGAGATCGTCGTGTTCCAGCGCAGCATCACGACGCCGGTGATGGCAAGCGCCGCGCCGAGCATCAGCATCCAGTCGCTGCGCCGCAGCCTCGGCGTGAAGAAGATGATGATCGGGACGAGGCTGCCGAGCAGGACTTCAATCCACCAGAAGGTTGCACCGTAGGGCGAGGTCTGGAACAGAATCTCCAGACCGCTCGTGCGGGCGGGCAGGCTGCTGTAGTAGTTCTGCGCGAGCCAGTTCCACAGCTTGAGGTACAGGTAGAACGACAGCGCCGCACCTGCGATGGTGGCGACATCTCGCAGGACCTCGCGCTTGACGACGTACTCGCCGCGCAGGCGGCTGACCAGCAGCGTCACGAACAGGCACGCGGAAAGCCCGCCACCGGCTGCGGACAGGATGAACAGCACCGGCATGGCCGGGTTGTACCACAGCGGGCGAGCCGCGACGATGCCGTACGTCGCGCCCAGCGATGACTGGTGCAGCAGCGACAGCGCCAGGCCGATCACGGCGAACACCCCGGTGAAGCGGTGGATGAAGTGGCCGACCTTCGGCGCGGCGGGCCACCAGCGGAACAGGCGGCTCTCGAACAGCACCGGGGCCATCTCCAGCGCGAGCACCGTGAAGTAGAAGACCACGCAGATGGTGATCTCCCACAGCACTGAGTGAACGTTCCAGTATACGAGGGCGTGCCAGAAACGATCCGGGCGGCCAATGTCCAGCGCGAGCGCGAACATGGCAGATGAGTAGCCAAGGAAGCCGCCGAGCACGGCGACGCGCGCCATCGGCAGGAAGCGCTTGATGTTCAGCAGGTACACCACCGCCGACACGATGAACGCGCCTGCGCCGAGGCTGATGGCCGAGAGGTCGAGCGCGATCCACAGGCCCCAGGGAACCTGGTTGGAGAGGTTGGTCAGGCCCAGTCCGTATATGAAGACCAGCACGCCGCAGACGACACCGGCGACGATCAGGACGCTGAGAAAACCGATCCAGATCTTCAGGCCCCGGCTCATCGGCGGGTGAGGCTTTATGAGAGGGGGATGGATGGTCGTCGTGGTCATGTGATCACCATCCCTTCCGGCGGGACATAATAGACGTTCGGCTCAGTGCCAAGGTCTTCCTTCAGGCGGAAGGTTGGCGTGCTGCTGATAATCTTCGCAACCTCGGAGTTCGGGTCGTTCACGTCGCCGAATTTGCGCGCACCGACCGGGCAGATGTTCACGCAGGCGGGGGTGGCGGCGCGGTCAACGCCAGGGGTGAGGCCCTCTTCCAGCCCACGGTCGATCCGGTGGACGCAGAACGTGCACTTCTCGACGACGCCGCGCGGGCGGCGCGGGACCTCAGCCGAACCCCACTCAGGCTGGTAGGGGTTCTCATCGGTGCGGGCCGTCCAGTTGAAGCGACGTGCGTCGTAGGGGCAGGCGACCATGCAGTAGCGGCAGCCGATGCAGCGCGAGTAGTCCATGATGACGATGCCATCGCCGCGCTGGTAGGTTGCGCCGACCGGGCAGACGTTCGCGCAGGGCGCGTTCTGGCAGTGCAGGCAGGGGCGTGTCATGTGGAAGGGCTCGCCGGTGGGCGTCTGGTCGAGCGTGTAGACGTTCCAGCGCATCTCGTCGTTGGTGTCGTTCACCGCCTCGCAGGCATACACACAGTACTGGCAGCCGATGCACTTGCTGAGGTCGATGACCATTGTCCAGCGGTGCTCGCTTGTCGACTCGCCGTGCTGCGCCTTCGCCTGCTGTCCGCTTAACGGGGAGGCGAGGGCGGCGGCGACCGTCGTCGTGACGCCGGCAACGCCCAGCACGCCCAGGAACTTCCGCCGGCTGATAGACGTGTTCTTATCTTTGGCTTCTTTGGATCCCATAGTACCTCTCACCCGTCTCTATCCATCACTACCACTGTCGTTGTCGTTATCGTTGCTGATGCTATCGCTGCTGACGTTATCGTCGCTGGCGCTGATACTGGCGCTGCGGCGACGCAGGATCAGGAAGACTACCAGCCCGCCGATGACTAGCCCGCCGGCGGCGCCCTGCACGATGTTCATCGCCGTGCGGTTGCGCTGCTGGAGGAGGAGCGTCTCCACAGCGGCCTCAAGCTGCTGGGCGCGAAGCTGTGCCCGCCGCCCGTCGAGTTGGGCGACTGCCTGCGCATCTGCCACCTCTTGAGCCCCGGCTGGCTCCAGACGGATGTCCTCGTGGCAGTCAAGGCAGGCGCGGATGCTGGCCTGGAAGTCGTGCCCGGTCGGAGCAAGCCCGTCGTCGGGGATGGGGTGGCCCGGCGTCACATAGCCGTGACAGTCGCGGCAGCTCAGCCCGTTGTCGAGGTGTGTGGTGTGGGCGACAAAGCCGTCAAGCTCATCGCCGTGGCAGGCCAGACACTGCGCTACCTCGGTGTCGGCACGCAGGCCGTTGTCATGGGCATAGTGGCAGGTGGTGCAGGCCAGCCCCTTCTCGGCGTGCGCGCTTGCGCGGAACTCCGCCTGCGTCACCGTGTGGCATTCGGCGCAGACCTGGTTTGCCCGGTTGAGGTCAACCGGCCTCGGCGGATGGCCATCGGGAACCTCGCCATGGCATGCCTCACAGGTCACACCCTCGGCCTGGTAGTTGCCGGTTGCCGGGCTAAAGCCGGTTGTGTGGCAGGCGAGGCACTCCTGCGGCTGGTTCAGCTCGGTCCAACTGTGCTGGAAGTGCTCGATGCTGAAGGCTGTGTCATGCGGGCCATCCTGCCAGGCTGCGGTGACGTCCGGATGGCATTCGGCGCACTCCGAGAACTCGCCCCGGTCGTCGCCCTCGCCGTCATCCTGCATGGGGGGCGCGGTGTCGTCGGCAGCCAGCGCCAGCCCAGCCGTCACCGCAGCCAGGGTGCAGGCGAGAAGGACCGCCAGGGCAGCCGTTCGAGCCCATCTGGGTAAGTGGCGCAAAGAGTTCATAACGAGTTCCTTGTCTCCTAGTGTGTGTCCCTCGCAATGATGACGTCCGGGGTATCGTACCCGCCCTCGTCGCTGGCAACGACCGGGCGGTTGGTCAGCGCCCGCAGCGAGGCGTTCTCCGGTGCAAAGGCGTAGTCCCAGAAGGCCGCCTGAGCGCCCGTCGCCGGGCGGCCCGTATGCCGGGCCAGATAAAGGGTCTGTGCAAGCTCCAGCCCGTTGATGGTCACCGGGACGAGACGCCCTGCACGAATGCCCTCGGCGGCGACAACCGCCGAGACAAACGCCGCTCCGATCCCCTCTTCCACCGCGATACGGATGGCCTCGGTATTGCTGAGCACCATCACGGTTCGCAGACTGTCCAGACTCAGATTGTGCCAGGCGAGCTTGTCCTTGAGCGCCTCGCGCGTGCCGGAGCCTTCATCTTGCAGGATCAGGTCGCACTCTGTCAAGTCGGCAGGCTCGATAACCCGCCGCTGCGCCCAGGGGTGGCCCGGCGGCGCGATGAGAATGATGCGATCGGTTGCGAATGGCCGATATTCAATGTCTTTGGACGGCTCGCGAAGGTTGGTAATGGCAATATGCACCTCGCCATTGAGGAGCATTTGCAGCGACTGGTCTCGTGGGGCGACGCTGCAGACGATCTGGACGTCCGGATGCTGGCTGCGCAGGCCCGCAACCAGCCGGGGAATGATATACTTGCCGCTCGCCATGCTGTACGCGAGGCGCAGCACGCCCACGATTTTGCCCCGCAGGCAGGCCATCTCCTCCTCGATGCGGATGGCGCGGCTAACCAGGTCGCGTGCCATCGGCACGAGCGTGCGGCCTGCCTCGGTCAGCGAGATGTGCCGCCCCGAGCGGTAGAACAGATCCATGCCGAGCGTCTCTTCCAGCGAGCGGATCTGCATGCTGACAGCCGGCTGTGAGATGTTCAGCCGGCGGCCCGTCTCGGAGAAGTTCTCCGTCTCGGCGGCGATAAGGAATACATATACTTCGTGAAGGTTCAACATGAGTTAGCTCTATTTAAGGCTAACCGTCGCTTGTGAAGAGCGTCACAGATCGTTGAGACCATTGTAACGAAGGATGATATTCGAGTAAAGACGGGAACACCCTTGGTTTAATTCATTTTCCTTATGGATTCAAATAAGTAATTTGCATTATAAACTACTATTAAGGGCCTTGCTCTATATAAGCAGACTCGAGTACACTACGTGAGAGTTTTCACAATTTTGTGAGCGTTTCAGTGATACCTGGAGGGCTCCTTTGAGAGACCAAACCCCACTCCGCCTGCTCCTGACCCTCTGCGGAGCGTTACTCGTTCTCGCCGCGGCGACCGCCTGTGCGGGCCCGCGCGAGGCAGCTGTGGACCTCGACGCGCTGCTGAGCGGCACGCAGGCGCCAACTGCCGAGCAGCCGACTGCCGCGCCAACCGAGGTCACACAGCCCCGGCCTACCAGCGCCCCCCGGGCTGAAGTCGTCCCTGTGCTTGACGAGAACTGCGTCAACTGCCACACGAATCAGGAAATGCTCATGACCCTCGCTACGGAGGCCGAGGAGCCCCTCTCTACGGGCGAGGGTTGGGGTTCGGTGCCTCCGATGGAGGCGTGGGAAAAGGTCCTGATCAGCAAGGAAGCCGTTACCACCGGCGTCCATGCCTTTATCTCCTGCACGGACTGCCACGGCGGGAACGACGTCGAGGACATGGAAGAGGCACATGTGGGGCTCATCGCCGACCCGTCAGACGCGCCGACCAGTGTATGCGGTGAGTGCCATACGGATGTTCAGGCGGCGCACAACGGCAGCCTGCATCAGACGCTTGCCGGGTTCGATACCGCGCTCCACCAGCGCAGCATCCCGGAAAACCACCCGGCCCTCGACGAGATGCAGGCGAACAATTGCAGCAGTTGCCACGCCTCCTGCGGGGATTGCCACATCAGCCAGCCGATGCCCGTCGGTGGTGGGCTGCTGGCAGGGCACCAGTTCGTGCAGGAGCCGCCGATGACGCAGACGTGCACGGCCTGCCACGGTAGCCGTGTGGGGAACGAGTACACCGGGGGGAACGAGGGCATCCCGGCGGATGTCCACTTCACGCAGGGCGAGATGACGTGCGTCGCCTGCCATAACGGCAACGAGATGCATGGCCAGGGGCTGGCGGTCAGCCATCGCTTCCAGGGCACGCGCACCCCACGCTGCGAGTCGTGCCATGAGGCCGCGCTGACAGTCGCCGCCGGTATTGAGGAGCACACCATCCACGGGCAGGACGTTGCCTGTCAGGTGTGCCACTCAGTAGAATACACGAATTGCAGCGGCTGCCACGTGCAGCAAACTGAGGATGGCGTCCCGTACTACGAGATGGACCCGTCGTGGATGGAGTTCCGCATCGGGCTGAACACAAACCGGACGCCGGAGCGCCCCTGGCAGTACATACTGGTGCGGCATGTGCCCATCACCCCGGACAGCTTTGACTTCTACGGGGAGAACCTGCTGCCGAACTTCAACGCCCGCCCGACGTGGCTTGAAACCACCCCGCATAACATCCAGCGGGTGACGCCGCAGGCCGAGCGCTGCGAGAACTGCCACGGCAACCCCGACATCTTCCTCACGCTGGATGCTGTCGCTGAGGATGAGCTTGAGGCCAACCGGTCCGTCATTGTGAGCGAACCGCCATCGCTGACGCTGCTGGACCAGGTTCAGCGCGCGCCCCAGGATGAGCCGCAGCAACCAACCTCAGAAGACTAACTAGATGATCGCCGTCTGCCCTGCGCTGCTCGCCACAGTGCAGGGCAGGCTCCCACAAAGTCACACATCACACTTATGGAGGGAAAAGTATGTCAAAAGCATACCTGCTCGTGCTGGCTGTGCTCATGAGTATCAGCCTGCTGCTTGGCGGCTGCGCTGCCCCGCCCGCCGAGAACGTGACCGCTGAAGCCGACGCGGTCACCTCAGCGCCGGTTGAGGTGGCTACCGACGAACCGACGGCGGAGCCGACGGAAGAGCCGGTCGAAGAGCCGACAGAGGAGCCGACGCCGGAGCCGACCGAGAAGCCCACCGAGGAACCAGCTGCCGAACTGACCGCCGAAGAAGCCCTCACGGCGAATTTCTCCGCCTTCTTCGCTAATATGACGGGCTTCAACGCCATCATGCCCAACGCGATCTACCAGCAGATCGTGGATGGCAACGCGCCGTTCCTGCTCGACGTGCGCAGCGCGGAGGAGATTGAGGAGACGGGCTACATCGAGGGCGCGGTCAACATCCCGCTCAGGGAACTGGTTCAGAATATCGACAAGCTGCCCAGCCCCGATACGCCCATCGTGGTGTACTGTGGTGTCGGTATGCGTTCGGCGATTGGCGCGATCGCGCTGGCGGCGCTTGGCTACACCGACGTCAAGGTGATGCAGGGCGGCGGCTTCGGCGGCTGGGTCGAGGCGGGGCTGCCCGTTGTCGAGGGCCTGCCGGAAGATGCGCCCGTACTGAACGCGTTCGAGCCGGAACCGGCGGCAGTCGAGGCCGTGACCGCAATGCTGGCGACCTTACCGCCGGGGTGGGCGCAGGTCAAGGCCGAAGACCTGAACGCGGAAATCGCCGATGGGGCGGAGATCGTGTTCCTCGACGTGCGCTCGGCTGAGGAAGTCGCGGAGAACGGCTACATTGAGGGCTCGGTTCACATCCCGCTCAACGAGCTGATCGAGCGCAGGGCGGACTGGCCCCCGCCGGACGCGAACATCGTTGCCTACTGCGGCGTGGGCTATCGCGGCAACCTGGCGATGTCTATCCTGCGGGCCTACGGCTATCAGAACGTCCGCAACCTCAGCGGCGGCCTCCCCTCGTGGCAGGAAGCAGGGTTCCCGGTCGTCACGCAGTAGCTCCGATGCTCTGACAACTTTGCCGCCCGGCGGGCTTCCTGCCGGGCGGTTCTTGTTGTGAGCATATTGTAGGGGCATATTTGGTAACGTTTTTCACTAATAAGGCGGACCAGACCGGGTTATTATCGTGACAGGGGCAGAAGGTGCTCGTAATAAGCCAGACGGTTTGTCACGAGGGCCTTTTCCCATTTCCCCCAGTGGAACGCTGCGACGACGGAGGAGCGCGAGTACACGTACACCTTTATTTCCACCCAGTTCACTCCAAAGAGTAACGGATATGAAGCCATCACGTAAGTTCATCATCATTGTTGTCGTGTTGATGGCCTTCAGCCTGCTGCTGGGCGCCTGTACGCCCGCGCCTACGGAGACGCCCGAAGCGGCAGGTAGGGCTGAGGCCGAGGAACCGGCAGCAGAGGCTACCGACGCGCCCGCGGTTGCCGTGGGCGAGCCGGACCTCGGCGACGCGTCGGCTCCAGATGCCAGCGCGACCCCGTGCAGTGCGTCGGCGACGGCAACTGCGCAGTCGGCAGCGGCAACCGCCACCGCAGCTGCGGCGACGGAAGCGGCCCCTGCGATGCTCGGCGAGGTTCCGGGCGACATCGAGAGCTTTGACGCAGCGGTACAGGCGTTTCTCGATGGCGCAAAGAACCTTAACAGCATTATGCCGGAAGAGTTGAACGCCCTGATCGAAGTGGGCAACTCGCCGCACATCGTGGATGTGCGTACAGAGGAAGACATGGAGGCCAGCGGGCACTTTATCCCCGGTGCGGTGAACGTGCCGCTCAGGCTGCTGGCGCTCAATGTTCACTGGCTGCCACTTGACCGCGAGGCCCCGGTCGTGGTCTACGGGGACACGGATACCGATGCAGCGATCGCCGCGCTGGCAACCGCCGCGCTGGGCTTCCCCAACGTGCAGGCACTCCAGGGTGGGGGCCTCCAGGGCTGGTTGAAGGCCGGCCTGCCAACGCAAAGGATCGCCCCTGCGGGGCCTGGTTGACTGGCTCACGAAGTTGTCCGGTCGGGCAACGTCAGTGGTGTTGGGGCGACGGTTCACTATGTGGTGCAGAATCTGCCGGAAGACTTCGCGCAGATCAACGCGCAGGACTTGAAGGCTCAGTTGAATGACGTGGTCATCCTGGACGTCCGCACGGCGGAAGAGATCGAAGCGAACGGTGCGTTCGAAGGCGCGATCCACATTCCGCTGAACGAGCTTCTCGCACGGCAGGACGAGTGGCCCGCGCCGAACGCGCGCATCATCACGGTGTGCAGCAGCGGCTATCGCGGCAACATGGCGATGACCATTCTGCGCGCGCACGGCTACACCAACGTACAGAATCTGAGGAATGGCTTTGCCGCCTGGCAGGAGGCGGGCTTCGCTGGCGACGGTGAAGGTGAATAGCAGCCGCAGCTTCTAAATAGAGAACCGCCCGGCAGAAACATCCGCCGGGCGGTTTTTGTTAGATGGGGCAGGGCGCTCAGGCAGGCAGCGTCAGACTGTCGAGGTCGCGCGGGTAGTAGGTCATCAACTCGATGCCGTCCTCGGTGACGCGCACGGTGTCGGAGTGGCGGAAGCCGCCGATCTCCGGCACGTACAGCCCTGGCTCGACGGTAAAGACCATCCCCGGCTGGAGTACCGTCTCGTCGCCCGTATCGAGGAACGGCCCTTCATGATAACGCAGGCCAATGGCATGGCCTGTGTGGTGCTTCCAGTATGGCAGCAGGTCGTGCTGCTCATAGTAGGCGCGCACGGCCCGGTCCACGTCGCAGCAGCGGACGCCAGGCCTCATCGCCTCGAACGCGATCTCCTGCAGGGCGAGCATGTGGTTGAAGAACCTGCGCTGCTCGTTGCTGGGATGGCCGATGATCATCGTGCGCTCAAGCTCGGAGTTGTAGCCCCAGACCGTCGCAGCGGCGCCCGTCACGAGCACGTCGCCCGGCTGGAAGGTGATGTTGTTGGCGAGCGCATGGGGGATGGCGGCGTTGCGCCCGATCTGCCCTCGGTAGCCTGCGAACGCACCCCCGCCGCTGCCCCATGTGGCCTGCGCCCGGTAGATCGGGCCGATGGTGTCCAGCATGGCGCGGGTGGCCTCGTCGCTGGCGCGCTGGCTGACCTCCGTCTCGGTGCGCCCGACGGCGGTGTAGCGCTGCAGCAGCATGTGCGCGAGGTGGCCCCACTTGCAGCTTTCCTCGATGAGGCGCAGCTCCGCCGGAGATTTGATCATCATCTGGTCCTCGACGAACGGGCGGACGGTCTGCACGGCAGCGCCGGTTAGCTCGGACAGGCTCGGGCCGCGATAGCCGAGAATCCAGGGGTAGCCGTCGTCGTCCGCGCCGATGCGCCCCTGCACGCCCATGTCGTCCAGCAGGCGCTTGAGCACGGCCATCGGGTGCGGGTTACCGGGGTACTCCGGGTAGTGCTCGACGCGGTCAACCAGGGCGTTGGCCTGCGCGTGCTCGACCTCCAGCCGGGGCACGAACATCCCCTTCTCGCCCGCGGCGCTCATCACCCAGGCCATGGGGCGCTCGGTCGGGATGAAGGCGAAGCCGGTGTAGTACAGGATATAGCTCTGATCGAAGAGCACGACGCCGCTGAGCCCCTCCTGCTGGAGATGCTCACGCAGGCGCTCGCAGCGCTCGGCGTGCTCGGCGTCGCTGATGCGGAGGGAGTAGGTTGAGACGGGCATAAAGTGTACCTTTCCGTCGGGCCGGGTGGCTGTCTAAATCCCCGGCAGGAAGAAGAACGCCAGGACAAAAAGCAGGTAAACGGTCAGCAGCATTGCGCCCTCAAGCCAGTTGGACTCGCCATCAACCGCGATGAGCGACGCGACGAGCGCCGCTGCGAACAGGGCGGCAAGCTCGAAGGTGTTGAAGATCAGCAGCAGGGTGTTGTCAAACAGCAGGCTGATGAACACGAGCGCGGGCGCGACGAACAGGGCGATCTGCAGGCTGGAACCGAGCGCGATGCCGAGGCTCAACTCCATCTGGTTCTTGGTGGCGACCTGCACCGCGACGAGATGCTCGGCGACGTTGCCGACCAGCGGGATGATGATAATGCCGAGGAAGAGTTCGGTGAGGCCCAGCGTGGCCGTCGCCTCCTCGACCGCGCCAACAAGTACCTCGCTCATCAGCGCCGTGCCTGCCGTCGCCAGGGCGAGCACGACGAGCGCGCGCGGCAGGCTCCAGTGCGCCTCGTGTTCTTCGTGATGGCCGGTCTCGGCGTAGCCCGGACCATCTCGCTGCGTCATCGAGTACAGGATGCTCAGCCCGTATAACACGATCATGACGATGGCAACGCCCTCGTTGAAGCGCGTCTCGGCGATGACGTCCGGCTCGATCGCCGGGCTGAAGAAGGAGGGCACGGCCAGCGCGATCACGGCAAGCATCGCCAGTGTGGCGTTGATCCCGGCCTGCCGGCGGTCGAAGGTCTGGACGCCGTGCTTGAGACCGCCGAGCAGCAGACTCAGGCCGAGGATGAGCAGCAGATTGCCCAGGATGGAGCCTGCAATCGAGGCGCGGACAAGCTCCAGCAGCCCTTCGCGCAGCGCGAAGATCGTGATGATCAACTCGGCGGCGTTGCCAAGGGTCGCATTGAGCAGGCCGCCGACACGCGGCCCGGTGTACACGACAAGCTCCTCCGTTGCCGTGCCGATGAGGTCTGCCAGCGGGATCAGGCCGAGGGCGGAGAGGATAAAGACGAGGATGGGGCTGGCTCCGAGGAGATCGGCGACGAACCCGGCGACCGCGAAGACCAGCATACCGTAGAGAATTTTCTGAAACATCGAGCCGGTCCTTTAACTTGCTGTAGCAGAGAAACGATGCGAGAGATTATGCCGCCACGTGCAGCCCGTGACGCTTGGCGGCGAGATTCACGATTCTATTAATTAATTCCTCATAGCTCCAGCCCATCGCGCGGGCCTCGATGCACAGATCGCTGTAGTCGGGGTTGAGGCCGGGGAGCGGGTTGATTTCAAGGATGTAGGGCTTGTTGTCGTTCTCTTCGTCAAGCCGGAAGTCGACGCGACCGACATCTCTCGCGCCGGTTACGCGGAAGACGGCGGCGGCCAGCAGGTTAAGCTGGTGGACCATTTCCGGCTCAAGCGGCGCGGGGCACAGATAGTAGAACGTCTCGGCAAGCTCAACCTTGATGTGGTTCGTGTAGACGCCCGCCTCTGCCGGGTCGTAAGCGCCGAGGTCAACTTCGAGTGGGGGCAGGAACGTCAGCGTATCGGGCAGGGTGTTGGGCGTGTCGCGCTCGCTGATACGCCGCGCGACGATCGGGCCGAGGTTGCCGACCATGCCGATGGTGATCTCCCGCCCCTTGATGTAGTGCTCAGCCAGAATGGGCTGCTTGTAGCGCGCAAGCTGCATGGCGACCTGGTCGCGCAGCTCCGGGATGGTGTGCACGATGCTCTCCGGGGTGACGCCGACGCTCGTCCCCTCGTGGCTGGGCTTGACAAACAGCGGAAAGCGCAGTTCTTCGCCGCTGTCGTCGAGCAGGTCGTCGTCGATGGGGTCGTCGGCGCTCTCAAAGACCTGGAACTCCGGCGTGGGCAGGCCATGATAGGTGAGGATGCGCTTGGTCATGGGCTTGTCAAGCGCGAGGGCGAGCGTCAGCACTTTGCTGCCGGTGTAGGGGATGCGGAGCATCTCAAGGATGGACGGAATCTGCGCTTCGCGGGCATCGCCCCAGTAGCCCTCGGCGATGTTGAAGCACAGGTCGGGGCGCGTTTCTTGCAGTTTCTCGGCGAGGTTGTGCGGCGGCAGGATGCTGGCCTCAAGAAAAAAAGCTTCGTGGCCCTGACTCTCCAGGGCACGGATGATGCTGTCAATCGTTTTGGGGCTGTCGAGGTCATCCCACTGGTCGGGCGGCATTCCCTCCCAGGTGGGGGCATTTTGCTTCAGGTTGGCGAGGACGGCAATTCGCATCGAATTTTCGAGGACCTCCTCCTCAGCGGCACTTTGTGATGCGAGAGCGCGCAAATGGAAGCGCAGCGGTTGCAGGTGACTGCTCGCGCTGCTACATCCACAGATCGTAGCCGATCTCACGCGGCGCTACAATGCCCGCGCACTCCAACCTTTCTCAAACCTGACCACCTGGCCTGGTCAGGCAGGTCAGACGGCTGTCGGAATATGAACTCGCCGAACGGCGGATGGCCTAAAGCCAAATTTGCCGTATGATACAGCTACATAGGTGCTAAGGCTTCCTATGTTGCTCTCTGCAGACTGAAGTGTGCGTACTGACTTGTCAGGCTGCTCATTTCAGTAAAGGGGTTGGGCTAGCGTCCCCACAGAGCTTACCGCAGCTCCCGGCCCGAACTAAAATGAACCTTGCTACCCAACCCCTTCCCCCCGACAACCAGGCGCGGCATCTGCCGCGCCCTTTTGATTCCCCTGCGTGGTCGCCCGGCAGGAAGACTGCAAACACTCCTGCTATCGGTTACAATCTCTGCACACAATGGTTGTGGGGGAGGAGCCACACCACCGCCTGGCGGTCAACCCCAATGTGGCAGTGAAAAGGTGCCCGATGAAAAAAATAGCTGTAACCATTTTGCTTTTTGCGCTGGTCCTGAGTGTTGCCGCCTGCTCGGGCGGGCTGCCGGTCGCAGAAGCTGAGGACATTACCCTGCCTGACGTGCTGCCGGCTGCCGCACAGGGCGACGAGGGCGGCCCCGCCATCATCCACGGCGAGGTTGCCTACACCAACCCCTTTTTCACCGACGGCGTCGCCCAGCCGCTGATCCTGCTTGAAGACCAGGCGGGGTTCGTCGCACGCGATCGCAAGTATGTCATCCCGATCGAGGCGCAGGTGCTGGGCAAGATCACGTCGGACTTCTACACCTCACCGTTTACCTACAGCCTGACCCTGCCCGTCGTGCCGCAGGGCGAGTTGAACGACGTGGACAATGACGGGGAAGAGGACACCGGCGTGATGGTGTTCGCGGTGGCGTACTGGGACAACGTGTTCGAAGGCCCATACCTTGAGGAGCGTGACCTGGGCGGGGGCGGCTGGTCCACCAGCTACGCGTCGACGCGGGTTAGCGAGGATTACGAGACCGAGCGTGAGATCATCGGCGGTAAGCTGATTGTGTACGCGCCGGACGACGAGCAGGCCTTCCCGATCGGCTTTGGCGAAGACGGGCTGCTGTTCACCAAGGATGACCCGACCGCACCCATCCCGGCGGGCTACACCGTCGTAGACCTTGATTCGGAGCCGTTCGAGTTCAACCGGGACCGCGTGCAGCGGATTGACCTGATCGAGGCGGAGGGCGCGGCGCTGGAGGACTTCTCGGAGATGAGTTACACCGAGGCTTTCGACGCCATGGTGGAGCTGTTCAGCCGGGAGTACGCCTTCACCGAGTATAAGAACATCGACTGGGATGCCCTCCACGCCGAGTACCGCCCGCGCTTTGAGCAGGCGGACGAGGACAACGACGCGCTGGAATACCGCCGCGCGCTGCGCGACTTCCTTGCCGAAATCCCTGATGGGCACGTTGCCGGGCCGTTCGTGCCGGAGGACTTCCAGGCTGCGGCAGGTGGCGGGCTTGGAATGGGCGTGAGCGAGGTGGACACGGGCGAGATCTATGTGACCTTCCTGCTGCCCGGCGCACCGGCGGCACGGGCCGGTATCGAACTGCAGGCGGAGATCCTTGAGATTAACGGCCAGCCCGTGCAGGAGCACATCGACGCGACCGACCCGAACCTGATCGGCCCGTCGAGCACGGACCACAACCGGCGGCTGGCGCAGATAGCGCTGGCGTTCCGCTTCCCGCCGGGGCAGACGGTCAGCGTGACGTACCAGAACCCTGGCGAGAGCAGCCCGGAGACTGTTGAACTACCGACCGTGCCGGAGCTTGACAGCCTGTTCACCATGCTCTTCCCGGCGCAGCAGACAGCTTTCACGCTGCCCGTCGAGTACGAGATGCTGCCCAACGGCTATGCCTACGTCAAAATCAACACCTTCTTTGATAACAAGCTGCTGACCATACAGCTCTGGGACCGGCTGATGCAGGCCCTGAACGAGAACAACGTGCCCGGCGTGATCATCGACATCCGGGAGAACGGCGGTGGCTGGGGCTACATCGCCGACCAGATGGCCGCGTACTTCTTCGATGAGCGCATCGTGACCGGGCGTTCGGGGCGCTATAACGAGAGTCTGGGGGACTTTTTCTTCGACCCCGAGACGGAAGAGGAGCTTATCCCACCGGCGGAGGAACTGCGCTATGATGGCGAGGTGGTGGCGATCGTCGGCCCGAACTGCGCCAGCGCGTGCGAGTTCTTCGCCTATAACCTGACGCTGCAGGACCGGGCGACCATCGTCGGGCACTACCCGACGGCAGGGCTTGGCGGCGGCGTTGAGGATATCGCGATGCCGGAGGGTGAGATGGTGCGCTTCACCGTTGCACGAGCGGTGGATGTGGACAACAACATCCACATCGAGGGCATCGGGGTCGAGCCGGACGTGCGCGTGCCGGTGACGGTCGAATCGCTGTTTGGAGAAGGTGACGTGCTGCTCGAAGCGGCCATCGAGGTGCTGGAGGGGAACTAGACGAGCAGACGTGCCATGCAGGCGCCGCCGGTGTACACCGGCGGCGCTTTTGTTGGGAAACGGATGTAAGAAGGCCGCCGCGAGTAAATATAGCAGCCGCGAGTAATAGCGGCCACAAGTAAATAGAGCCGTCATGAGTAAATAGAGCCGCCGCGACTGAACGTCGCGGCTTTTAGCGTTTTGGCCACTTACGTGGCTCCGCTTGCCATTTTGCCGGGTTGGTTGGAACTGTGCCGCAAAGGTCCGCCCCGCGCTTGCGCCCTCCGGCGAGCGGGTGTTCAATACGTGCAGCAGTCATCACCATCAACCTGAACCTGCTGCCTGCACACCCGGAACTCGCCCATGACGCTCCTCGCCCTCTCTGCCGCGTGGCTCGCGGGGATTGTCCTCGCCCGTGCGGCTGATTTCCCCTGGTGGGGCTGGCTCGTGATGGCCGCTCCCGCTGCTGCCGGGCTATTGCTCGTCCGGAAGCGGCACGGCTGGCGGCTCGCCTTTGCCTGTGCGCTGGCGCTTGTGCTCGGCGCGGTGAGGTACTGCCTCAGCCTGCCGCGCCTCGACGCTTCGACGCTTGCCTCCTACAACGATCAGGGCTTTGTGACGCTCTCCGGCGTGATCGACGATATGCCGGACGAGCGCGACACGCATGTGAACCTGCGGGTGCGCGTCGACTCGCTCACGCCGGAGGACGGGCCTCAGCGAGAGGTTCAGGGCACGGCGCTGGTGCAGGCGCCGCGCGGGGAGCGTTATCACTACGGTGACCGGGTCGAGGTGCGCGGCAAGCTGGAGACGCCACCCGTGCTGGAGGGCTTCTCGTACCGGGATTACCTGGCGCGGGAGGGTATCTCCAGCATGGTGCGCTATGCCCGTGTCGAGCCGACAGGTAGCTGGGAGGGCAACCGCCTGCGTGCGGCGATGATTGCATTCCGCGAGCGGGCCCACAGTGCCATCACCGCATTGCTGCCCGACCCACAGGCAGCGCTGCTGTCCGGCATTCTGCTGGGCATCGAGAGTCGCATCAGCCCGGAAGTGCGTGAGGCGTTCAACGCGGTCGGCGCGACGCACGTGATCGCCATCTCCGGCTCGAACCTCGTCATCCTCGCAGGGATCATCCAGGCGCTTGCCGCTCGCGTCGTGAAGCGGCCCGGCGCGGTCGCCACCATCACGATCGTGGGAATCGTGGCCTACGCGGTTTTCGTTGGCGGCGACGCGGCGGTGGTGCGGGCGGCGATCATGACATCGCTGGCGCTCGTGGCGGCGCAGCTCGGGCGGCAGACGTACGGGCTGGCCTCGCTGGGCTTCGCCGCCATCCTCATGTCGGCCATCAACCCGCTTGTGCTGTGGGATGTCGGCTTCCAGTTGAGCTTCCTCGCGACGCTGGGGCTGGTGCTGTACGTCGAGCCGCTGCAGGGCGTGCTGGAGAAGGGGTTAGGGCGCATCCTGTCACAGCAGCGCGCACAGCAGGTCGTTGCAGCACTCTCGGATGCGTTTATCGTGACGCTTGCCGCGCAGATCACGACGACGCCCATCATGGCGCTGGCCTTCGGGCGGCTGTCGGTGCTGTCCCTGCCGGTGAACCTGCTCATCATCCCCGCGCAGACGCCGCTGATGGTGCTCGGCGGGCTGGGTGTGCTGGCGGCGCTCGTGTGGTGGCCGCTGGGGCAGATCATCGCGTGGGGAAGCTGGCTGTTCCTCACGTGGACGGCGGGGGTGGTCCGGCTGGCGGCGCGGCTGCCCTACGCCTCGCTGGAACTGCATAACGTGCCGCCGCTCGCGGTGTGGGGCATCTACGGGCTGATGTTCGGGCTGACATTCGCCGCCATGCAGCAGCCCGGCGCGCTCCAGAACCACCTCACCGGGCTGCGGCGCGCGCTTGGCACGAAGGCGCTGGCGGCGGGCGGGCTGGGAGTGGCGGCACTGCTGTTTGCGACAGCGTGGTCGCTGCCTGACGGGCGGCTGCACGTCACGTTTGTGGACACCGGCGGCGCGGCGGCAACGCTGATCGAGACGCCGGGCGGGCGGCAAATCCTGGTGGACGCGGGCGGGAGCGGGCGGCGGCTGCGTACGGCGCTCGGCGATGCGCTGCCCTTCTGGGACCGGCGGCTGGACCTGCTCGTGATCACCGAGCCTGCGGCGTCGAATGTCGCGGCGCTGCCCGATGTGCTGTCGCGCTACCGCTTCGACGCGGTGATGATCCCGGCGGGCGCGGCTCCGCCTGCCGTTGGTAGCGCACAGGTGATTGCTGCGCAGCCGGGTATGACGGTCCGCGTGGGGGACGGCGTGCTGCTGACTGTGCTCGACGCGCCAGCCGCGCCGCCGCCGGGCGTCGAGCCTTCCGCCGAGCCGGTGGTGCTGCTCGTCGAGTACGGGGATGCACGGGTGCTGCTGCCCGGCGACCTCACGCCGGAGGGCGAGGCACGGCTGCTCTCCGCCGGGACGCCTCTGCACGCGGCGGTGATGCAGGTGCCGCGCGGCGGGCATGAGAGCGTCTGCGGCGAGGCGTTCCTCGCGGCGACAAGCCCGCAGATCGCGGTGATCGCAGTCGAGGAGGGGAACCGCTCCGGCCTGCCGCATGAGCCGGTACTGGAGCGGCTCTCGGCGGCAGGCGCTGTGATCTACCGCACCGACGAGGACGGCACGGTGCGGATCACGACGGACGGGCGCGGGCTGTGGATCAGGACCGGGCGGTGAAGGGTTAGTCGGAGGCACAGACTCAGAAGCCCGATGGCCGAACCCTCTCCGCCCTGCGGCCTCTTCGCGGCCTCCGGCTTGCATGGTGGGGGGCCACGGGCTCAGCGTTGAGTTATGGCAGGGCTAGCGACTTATCACCGGCTCGACGCTGACGGCGAGGCGGTCGAAGAAGCGGTCGATGGTCGCCTCGACGCGGTTGGCGGCGCCATGCTCAAGGGGCAGGGGGGCGACGAACGTCTCCGTGCTGAGGCCCTCCCGGCGTGCGGGCACGACGAGCTTGAGACGCAGCCGGCTCGTGCCCTGCCAGTCGACGAGAGCCAGCGTGAACTCACCCTGCTCGTTGGTCAGGGCGCGGGCGCTCACAGCCTGCCACTGCCACGTTTCGTCGCCAGTTGAAAGCCGCTCGGCAAGGATCTGGACCTCGGTGGCGGGCAGCGGGCGGCGGTCGTCGCCGCGCACTATGCCATAGATGACTGTGGTTGGCAGCGATAGCTGCTGTATGTACTCCACGCCCGCCGGTACGGTGAACCGGGCCAGCGCTCTCGCAATGGCCTCCTCCGGTAGATCCCCGCTCAACTCGAACAGCGTAGCGGCTGCCTCCTCAGTGTTCTCTGCGGCCAGCGCATCGAGGGCGGCCTGACACACGGATGGCTCAGGGTCGCGGGCAAGCTCGGCGAGCAGGCTTAGCCGTACCGGGTCATTGCTGCGGGCGACGATGTCCACCATGAGGCGGCGGACGCTGGCCGACTCGTCGTCGAGGTGCGGGGCGAGCACGGTGAGGGCGTCGGGGGCGCGCTGGATCGCGCTGACAACCAGCGGCACGTTGCGATAGGCGGGGGGAGGGGGCGGGTTCGCCGCCACGTCGAAGAGCGCCTGGATCGCGTTCGGCGTGCCGATGTCGGCGAGCAGGTAGGCTGCTTCGGCGGCAGGCTGCCCGCCGACGGTCTCCAGTGTTTGCCGCAGCTCGCCGATCACGCGCGAGTCGCCGAGGCGGTCCATCGCGCGGGCGAAGGCCGCCGCCGTCGATCGCTCCTCGCCTTTGCGCATCTCGCGGCGGAAGCCGAAGTAGAGCAGGCGGGTGGCCCACGTCTGGCCGCTGTCGGCGAGGCGGGTGGCGGCGCTGGCGCGGACATCCGGGCTGCGGTGGAACAGACCGCGCACGAGGTCCAGAAGGGTGTGGACCTCGCTGACGTACAGGCCCATGTCGGCCAGCTCGCCGCTGACGCTGGCGGGCGGGGTCACGCCAAGCCGGAGTGCGGTTTCCAGCACGCGGCGGCGGCGAGCGGAAGGCCATGACGCATACTGCTCGCTGCGCAACACGGCGGCGAGGGCGCGCTGCCCGTGCTTGTCGAGTGCATCGAGCGCCTCCCAGTCGTGCGCGGTAAGGATGTCCCGCAGGCGCAGGGCGGCGGCGGCCTGAGGGCTGGCAAGCTGGCGCAGCGATTGGGTCGCAGCGCGAGCATCCTCCACGCGGGTGCTGAACATGACCTCAGTCAGCGCATCGACGGCGGGGTCGGTAGCGATGGCCTCCAGCGACTGGATCGACCAGCGGCGCACGTACTGGTCGGGGTCGCGGCGGGCGGCGCGGAGCAGGAAGGGTACAGCGTCGGCGTGCCCAAGCTGGCCGAGCGCCTGCGCAGCCTGCCGCCGGATCAGTGCATTGCGGTGGCGCAGCAGGCGGCACAGCCCGCGCACATTCCCTTTTTTGACGAGTCGTTCGATGCGTCTGCTACCCTTCAACGTCAACCCCGGCGTGTTGAGTGCTTCGTGTGGTCATGGCCTCAATTGTGCCCGGACGGGCGTGTTTGTGCCACATGGTTGGTTGAATGAGTTGGCGTGAGGAGGGAGATCGCGCGAATAGATGGGATAGAAGCGTCGCGAATGAACTTCGCGGCTCCTGTGTGTAAATAGCGTTTGCGCCGCCTGTAAACCCCCTCCGGTGCTCGCTTCGCGTGCTACCACCTCCCCCTTGCAAGGGGGAGTCGTAGAGAAATCGCTCTGCGATTTCTCCCTGGCAGTTGGCTGTGCCAACTGCACACTGAGCGGTGACGCAGTCACAACGAGGTTGGGTGGGGGTTCTGTCGGCAGTCGTTACGCCGGGGAAAGCTAACAGGTTAAGGTGGTTGCGCTGATTTGTGTATCTTCGTTTCTCCAGCCGGGGGCAAGTGAGACTCGGCGATGCCATCGCCCCCCGGCTTGTGAGGCTCTCCGTGCCACACTACAATCAGGGTACCTGCGGACATGAACCGATTGCGCCAGGAGGACAATCAGCATGGTGGAGAACGAACGGACGGCTCTGGGGGAGAGCCTGCGTGAGGAGATCGCCGCCGAGAAGGCGCGCTGGCAGCGGGAAACGCTGGCCCGCTCGCTGGAGAAGCTGCCGGAGCGGCAGGACGAGTTTATCACCGCGTCCGGCGTGCCCGTTGAGCGCCTCTACACACCCGCCGACCTGCCCGATTTTGATTACCTGACCGAGCTGGGCTTCCCCGGTGAGTACCCTTACACGCGCGGCATCCATGCCACCATGCACCGGGGGCGGCTGTGGACCATGCGCATGTTTGCCGGGTTCGGCACGGCGGAGGACACGAACGCGCGCTTCAAGTACCTGCTGTCGAAGGGGCAGACGGGTCTCTCCGTCGCCTTCGACCTGCCGACGCTGTACGGCTACGACACCGACGCGCCGGAGGCGCTTGGCGAGTTCGGCAAGTGCGGGGTGGCCGTGTCCTCGCTGAAGGATATGGAAATCCTGTTCGACGGCATCCCGCTTGGCGAAGTCTCGACGAGCATGACCATCAACTCCCCCGCCGCCATCATCTGGGCGATGTACATCGCCGCCGCCGAGAACCAGGGCTGGGATCGGCGGCAGCTTCGCGGCACGCTCCAGAACGACATCCTGAAGGAGTACATCGCGCAGAAGGAGTACATCTTCCCGCCGCGCCCGTCGATGCGCCTCGTCACTGATACGATTGAGTTCGGCACGCGGGAGATGCCCGCCTGGAACACGATCAGCATCAGCGGCTATCACATCCGCGAGGCGGGCGCAACCGCCGCGCAGGAGCTGGCCTTCACGCTGGCGGATGGCATGGAGTATGTACGCTGGGCGATCGAGCGCGGGCTGAACGTGGACGAGTTCGCGCCGCGCCTGAGCTTCTTCTTCAACGCGCACAATGACTTCTTCGAGGAGATCGCCAAGTACCGGGCCGCGCGGCGCATCTGGGCGCGGGAGATGAAGGAGACGTTCGGGGCGAAGGACGAGCGCTCAATGCTGATGCGCTTCCACACGCAGACGGCGGGCGTCTCGCTGACCGCGCAGCAGCCGATGGTGAACGTGGTGCGCGTGGCGATCCAGGCGCTGGCGGCGGTGCTCGGCGGCACGCAAAGCCTGCACACGAACAGCATGGACGAGGCGCTGGCGCTGCCCTCCGAGGAGGCGGTGCAGATCGCGCTGCGGACGCAGCAGGTGATCGCGCACGAGTCGGGCGTGACGAACACGGTCGACCCGCTCGGCGGCTCGTACTTCATCGAGGCGCTGACGCGCCACCTCGAGGCGGAGGCCTACGAGTACTTCCGCCGCATCGAAGAGATGGGCGGTGTGCTGCCGGCCATTGAGGCGGGCTTCTTCCAGCGCGAGATTGCCGAGTCGGCCTACCGCTACCAGCGCGAGATCGACGAGCGGCGGCGCATCATCGTCGGCGTGAACGAATACGTGGAGGACGAGGACATCCGCATCCCCATCCTCAAGATCGACCCGAAGGGCTACGAGCGGCAGGTGGCGCGGCTGGAGGCGCTGCGGCGGGAGCGCGATAACGAGGCGGTCGGGGCAGCGCTGAGCGCCATCGAGGCGGCGGCGCGGAAGGAGAACGAAAACCTGATGCCGCACTTCATCCACGCGGTGAAGGTCTACGCCACGCTCGGTGAGATTGTGGACGTGCTGCGCAAGGTGTTCGGCACCTACCGCGAGCCGGTCGAGTGGGTGTAAGGAGAGTTCTTATCCACCCTGCCGTATCATTTGCCACACCGACCCGATCTCGGCGCGGTGCTCGGCCTCGTGCTGCATCAGGTGGTGCAGCACCCATTCGGGGGTGACGGTGTGCTGCGGCGTCTCTCTCCCCCGGCGGAACTCGTCGATGAACATGTTTCGATAGGCGCCAAGCAGATCCATATGGACGGCCTCCAGGCGTTGCAGATGCGCCTCCAGAGGCTCGTCCGGAACGGCTGTGATGCCCGGCATCGTCACGTACGGGGTAGGGGAACATCGAATCGAAGTCCTCGGGCCACTGGTTCTCGAGGACTTCGTCGTACAGCCAGCTCGCCTCAATTGCGGCGACGTGGTAGAGGATGGCGCCGATGCTAGACTGCCCCGGCGGGACCCGATGGATCATCTCGGGGTCGACCTGCTCAAGCAGCGTCAGCGTCCGGCGGCGGGCATCGTTGAAGGCGGCCAACCACCGCCCGATGGTGGGGTCGGCACCCATGATCGGCTCCAGCGATAACAGCTTCTTTGTGTCCATTGGTTCTCCGTGGTTCAGTGCGCCGCTTCGTTAGCAGGCTTGCCGACCGGCGAGTCGTGGCCGCCCGCATCCACTCTACTCGCTTCACCATCTGGGGGCAACCGGGCTTGCTCTTCCCGATACAGGTGGTCATAATTGGCCATCACCTGATTTCATCCAACCCGTGAGAGCGTATGTCTGATAAGTACCCGCTTGGAAAACTCCCGCCTGAGCATCTTGCCGCGCTGCTGGCCCGCTATCCCATTGCCGACCCGCGTGTGATCGTCGGGCCGCGCCCCGGCGAGGACGCCGCCGTTCTCGACGTGGGCGGAGAGCAGTACCTCGTCGCCAAGATGGACCCCATCACCTTTGCGACCGACGAAATCGGCTGGTATGCTGTCAACGTGAATGCTAACGACATCGCCACGACCGGCGGCACACCGCAGTGGTTCATGGCGACGCTGCTGCTGCCCGGCGGGCAGGCCGACCCCGCGATGGTCGATACGATCTTTGAGCAGATGCACGCCGCGTGCGATGCGCTTGGCGTGGCGCTCGTCGGCGGGCACACCGAGATTACCTACGGCATCGACCGGCCTATCGTGGCAGGGATGATGCTGGGACAGGTGGAGAAGGCCCGCTTGCTGAGTACCGGCGACGCGCAGCCCGGCGACAGGCTGTTGCTGACTAAAGGCTACCCCATTGAGGCTACGGCCATCATCGCGCGGGAAAAGCACGACCTGCTGGAGCACCGCTTCTCGCACGAGTACGTCGAGAGGTGCGCCGGCTTCCTGCACGAGCCGGGTATCAGCGTGGTGCGGGATGCCCGCGTTGCGCTGAACGCGGGGCGCGTCCACGCCATGCACGACCCGACGGAGGGCGGGCTGGCGACCGGCCTCTGGGAGATGGCGGAAGCCTCCGGGCTGCGGCTGGTGGTCGACCCGGCGGCGGCGCTGCTTGAAGAGGGGCGCGCGCTATGTGAGGCAACCGGGCTCGACCCGCTCGGCGCGATTGCGAGCGGCGCGCTGCTGATGGCCGTGCACCCGGACGATGCGGACGCCATCGCCGCTGCGCTGGCGCAGGACGGCATTCCGGCTTACGACATCGGGCGCGTGGAGGAGGGGGGCACCGCCGTCGTTGGCGTCGACGACAGGCCGCTGGCCCGCCCGGCGCGTGACGAGATCGCCCGGCTGTTTGACGCTGACTGATTAACCTTCGCCTGGTTGGAGGCTGCGTATGCCTGACCCTCTGGTACAGGGACCTGTTGCCGTATTTCTCACCATCATGGCCGTTATCCTTATCAGCCCGCTGCTGTCACAGTGGGCGCGGCTCCCGGGCATCATCGGGCTGATCATCGGTGGACTGCTGGTCGGGCCGAACGGGCTAAATCTGCTGGCAACCGAGCGCACAATCGAGCTGCTGTCGACGGTTGGTCTGCTGTACCTGATGTTCAATGCGGGGCTTGAGATCGATCTGCAGCAGTTCAACCGGGTGAAGGGGAAGTCGGTACTGTTCGGAGTGCTGACGTTTATCGTGCCGCAACTATCAGGCATTGCGCTGGGGCGCATCCTCAACTTTGGCTGGGCGGAGAGCGTGCTGCTGGGCTCGCTGTACGCTTCGCACACGCTGGTGGCCTTTCCTATTTTGAGCCGCTTGCGCATCCTCCGGAATGAGGCCGTATCCGTCACCATTGGCGCGACGGTGTTTACGGACGTGCTGGCGCTGCTCGTGCTCGCCATTATCGTCGGCACGCAGGAGGGCGGCGTTTCGTTTCTGTTCATCGCCCAGTTGATCGGGCTGATGATTCTGTATGCTGTGTTTGTGCTGCTGGGGCTTCCGCGTCTGGGCCGGAGGTTCTTCCAGCGCTTTTCCAGCCCGAGTATCGAGTTTCAATTTATCATCGTTGCCCTGTTTGTATCGGCGCTGCTGGCCGAGCTTATCGGTATGCACGCCATCGTCGGGGCCTTCCTCGCGGGGCTGGCTATCAATTCGGCGCTGCCGCCGCACAGCCGCGCGCTGGGGCGGGTGCTGTTCGTCGGGGAGTCGTTCTTCATCCCGCTGTTCCTCATGTATATCGGCATGGTGCTGAACCCGCTGGCGATGATCACCGACCCGCAAACGCTACTGCTGGGGGTTCTCCTGACGGTGGCGGTCTACAGCACGAAGTACATTGCCGCCTGGCTGGCTGCCCGGTTCCTGAAGTACGACAGAAACGAGCGCATGACCATGTGGGGCCTGTCTCAGGCGCAGGCAGCGGCGACGCTCGCGACGGTTCTGGTCGCGAACGAGGCCGGGCTGTTTGGCGAGAGCCTGTTCAATGCGGCGATCATGACCGTCCTGTTCACGACGATCACATCCCCGCTCATCGTGCAGCGTTTTGGCAGCCGCCTGATCGCGGAGGTGGAGCCGAGCGAGGAGGCGCCGGCCTTCGAGCGCATCCTCATCCCTGTTGCCAACCCGGCCACACAGGAACACCTCATCAACCTGGCGAGCCTGCTGGTGCGCGCGGGGGAGGGCACGCTGCTACCGCTCAACGTCGCGCTGGAGGTTGACGGGACGATCAGAGGGCTGGAGAACCAGGAATATCTGCTGAACGCCGAGGTCCTGACCGACCCCGACACCAACGTCATACCCATCCGGCGGGTGGATACTTCGGTCAGCGGCGGCATCCTGCGTGCGGCCAAAGAGTATGACGCCAGCCTGATCGTGCTGGGCTGGCAGGGAGAAGGGGACTTTACTCAGACGATCTTCGGTTCGATTGTCGACAGGGTCGTGTGGCGGGCCGACATCCCGGTGCTGGTGGCGAAGATTGACAAGCCGATTGACGCGACGCGGCGCATCGTGATGGTCGTGCCGGAGAACGCCGTGGGTATTGTGGCTGCCCGGCGCTCGCTGCCGCTGGTGATGCTGATTGCGAGCGCGCTCGACGTGCCGGTGCGCATTCTGACCCCTTCGCGCTTCCGCCAGAGGCTGGAGGATGTGCTGGCAGAGACGGAGATCGATCACCCCTACACGCTGGTAGAGATGGGCGGGAATCCGCGCGAGGCGGTTGCGGAGAACGCCGGCTCCCAGGACCTGATCATTCTGGCGACGACAGGCTCAACGCAGCGCTTCCGGTCCAGCCTGGGCAGCCTTGCGCACGAGATCGCAAACAGCCACAAAGGCTCGACGCTGGTTATCCACCAGGCACCTAACGGGCGCTAGGATGTGCCGGGGCTTTCAGCCGGGGAGCAGGCTGCACACACCCCGTAAAACTCGAGCAGATGGCCGACAATGTGTACGTCATGGCGCTCGCCGTAGACGTGAGCGAGGTCGTCCATGAGGCAGGAGTCGAGCTCTATGACGCGGTTGCAGTTCACACAGATGATGTGCGAGTGATGGCCCTCATGCGTCAGCAGCACGTAAGTCGGCGTGCGTGACTCCAGATATGTGGGCCGGATGATGGCAAGCTCGGTGAGAAGCTCCAGCGTGCGAAAGACGGTCGCGCGGCTGATGGAGGGGCTGAGCGCGTGGACGTGCTCAATGATCTCGGCGGACGTCAGGTGCCCGTCGTGCTCCTCCAGTACTGTGAGCACCGCTCGCCGGGCTGCGGTCACCTTGCGCCCGGCTTCGCGTAA
>ERZ773359.1954-NODE-1954-length-27135-cov-11.712149_pt1 | contig 27135 bp, 24 predicted proteins | sample MGYA00374955_ERZ773359 | MGnify/ENA primary metagenome ERZ773359 (study PRJEB29098, sample SAMN04486028) | biogas fermenter metagenome | study: EMG produced TPA metagenomics assembly of the Biogas fermentation microbial communities from Germany - Plant 4 DNA1...
TCGAGGAGCACTCCGGCAAGTGCTCCTCGATCTGGAGGAGAGCCTCCGATGTGCTCCGCCGAGCCCCCACGGGCTCCAACGCGCTTCAACACGCCCTAACACGCCCTAACACACCCTGGCATCCTCGCCGCGCCATCCTCACCCTGCGATACCCTACCACACCACCCGTCCCTCGCACACAACCGAACTACCACCCTCGAGACCGCCATCCTCCACGAGATCACTCTCCTCCGTACACAACCGGACCGCCTGTGCGTACACGCACAGACGGTCGCGTGGGCCAGAGTGACTCTGCGGGGCCAAGGTTAGGCTAGATGCAGAGCACGAACCGGAGGAATAGATACACCAGGAACGCAATGACGGCCACCCAAATCCAGAACCACCAAGGCCAGAAGAACTGGCTAGCTCCTACCTCAGCCACGTGCGTCACCTCCCTTGCCAGGTCTGGCTCATACTATGTCAGCCCGACAAGTTTGGCGACTGTACCCTTTGCCCACACCGCTCCACCGTTCGCCAACTGGTCTGCCCGCCCTGTAGCGCCCGCTGGTTGGCACCCCAGGCGTCGCCCCCTACCGCCTCCTCCGCGCCAGCTCGTCCAGCACCGCCTGGGGCGGGATCCCGTGGTACGCCAGAACCATAAGCGAGTGGAACCACAAGTCCGCAGTCTCGTAGACGATCTCACCCGGGTCGTCGTTCTTCGACGCCAGCATCACCTCGCCGGCCTCCTCCGCCAGCTTCTTGAGCACGCGGTCCTTGCCGGCGCGCATCAGCCGCGCAGTGTATGAAGCCTCCGGGTCGCCGTGTGCCTTCCTCTGAAGTAGTACTTCATACAACTCCTGAAGACTGAACTCCGATCCTTCCCCACGCTCGCCAGCCGCTGCCGATGCCGCAGCGTTCCCGCTCTGCGCCCAGCTCTCAAAGCAAGACTGCGCCCCCGTATGGCACGCCGGGCCCACCTGCTCGACGCTGAGGAGCAGCGTGTCTCTATCGCAGTCAACAACGATGTCCTTCACCAGCTGGTAGTGCCCGCTGGTTTCGCCCTTCGTCCAGAGCTGGCGCCGGCTACGGCTCCAGTAGCAGGCCCTGCCAATCTCCAGGGTGCGCAATAGCGACTCACGGTTCATGTAGGCCAGCATCAGCACCTGCCCAGTGCGGCAGTCCTGCGCGATGGCCGGTATCAGCCCGTCTGCATTGAAGACCAGTTGCCCCACGTCTTCACGGGAGATCATACGGCCACGTCAACCCCTCTCTCAGCAAGGTACTCCTTCACCTGCGCCACCGTATACGTCCCAAAATGGAAGACCGACGCCGCCAGCGCCGCATCAGCGCCGCCGTCCACCAGCGCGGCGTAGAAATCCTCCAGCGTGCCCGCGCCGCCAGACGCGATCACCGGTATGTCCACCGCATCTACCACAGCCCGCAGCTGGGCGATGTCGTATCCGCGCACGGCGCCGTCCCGGCTGACACTGGTCAGCAGGATCTCGCCGGCGCCCAGCGACTCCACCTGCCTGGCCCAGTCGATGAGGTCGATATCGATGACCTCAAGGCCCCCTGCCACGCACACGTTCCACTTGCCGGGCTGGCCCGGCCGCTCGATGGCGTCGATGGCCGCCACCACGCGGGGCCTTCCGAAAGCCCTGGCCAGCTCTCGCAGCAGCTCCGGGCGTCGCACCGCAGCTGTGTTGACTCCCACTTTGCTGGCGCCTGCGTCCAATACCAGCTGTGCTTGTTCGCGGTTGGCGATCCCCCCGCCCACCGCCAGCGGGATCCTGATGGCCGCCGCCACCCGCCGCACCGTCTCCAGGCGCGTTGCGCGCCCTTCGGTAGTCGCGGAGATATCGAGCAACACCAGCTCGTCGGCGCCCTGCTCTTCATACTTTATTGCAAACTCCACCGGGTCCCCAGCATCGCGAAGCGCTACGAAGTTGACCCCTTTGACTACTCTTCCTTCCTTAGTGTCGAGGCACGGTATGATACGTTTGCGCATTTCTCCTGCTCCTTCCCTCTGCAATAGTGATAGCCTCGACCAGGTCTACAGCGCCGGCGTAGAGCGCTCGCCCGATGATCGCCCCCACCAGGCCCTTCTGCCGCAGCGCCAGAGCTGCCAGCCGCCGTAGGTCGTCCAGCGACCCGACCCCTCCGGCTGCCACCACGTGGGCCCCGGTGGCGAGGATCTCCTCGATGGGCCCTGTGTCGACCCCGCGCAACGTGCCATCGCGGGAAACATCAGTGTAGACGAACTCCCGCACCCCCAGGGCGAGCATCGCCGCGGCCAGCTCAGCCCCGCTCAGCTGCGACGAGTCGAGCCAGCCTCTGGTTACCGCCACCCCGCCGCGGCAGTCGATGCTCACGGCAACGCGCTCCGCGCCGAACCTTCGCACCAGCGTCGCCACGAGCGCGGGGTCCTCGCAGGCGGCAGTGCCCAGAAGCACCCTGGCCACTCCGGCCTCGAACGCCTCCTCAACGTCGCCGACGCTGCGGATGCCTCCGCCCAGCTGCACCGGAACCCCGACACGCCTGGCGATACGTCCCACGATCTCCAGGTTCACCGGCCGCCCCGCCCGGGCGCCGTCCAGGTCGACGGTGTGGAGCATCCGCGCGCCCGCGGCCGCCCAGCTCTCCGCCACCTCCACAGGATCGTCGGAGTACTCCGTCACCTGCGCGTAGTCTCCCTGATAAAGACGGACGCACTTGCCTTCATGCAGGTCGATTGCGGGAATGACCAGCATCTACAGCACTCCCTTACTGGACGGCACGCTCACCCCGGCCGTGGCCGCGGCCCCGCCCCCGACCCGCGACACCGCCGCCGCCTGCGCCAGCGCGCGGCCCAGGGCCTTGAACATGGCCTCGATGATGTGGTGGGTGTTGCGCCCGTACATCACGTTCACGTGCAGCGTCAGCCCGGCGTTCGAGGCCAGCGCCTGCATGAACTCCTCCACCAGCTCCGTATCGAAATCCCCGACTTTCTCAGCTGGAAGACTGGCGTTGTACACCAGCCGCGGGCGCCCGCTGATGTCGATGGTGACCATGCACAGCGCCTCGTCCATCGGGACCGCCGCATGGCCGTACCGGGCGATCCCGGCCTTGTCGCCCAGAGCCTTCTTGAGGGCTGTGCCCAGACAGATCCCCACGTCCTCCACCAGGTGATGGTAGTCGACGTGCGTGTCGCCTGAGCCGGTCACCTCCAGCCGGAAACCGCCGTGAAACGCGAAGAGCTCCAGCATGTGCCCTAGGAAGCCGCAGGACAGGTCGATGGAACACGCGGCGCCATTGCTAGCGCCGGCCACGTCGCCAGCCCCAGCCGCATCTCCAGCTCCGGCCGTGTCGTCCAGCCCCAGCATCACCCTGACCCTGGTCTCGCAGGTGGCGCGTTCAATTTCAGCAGTACGTCCAGCAATCATCGCTCAGCTCCCCCTTCACGCAGCGCCGCGAGAAACGCGTCGTTTTCCTCAGGCGTGCCCACCGTCACCCTGAGATACCTCCTGAGCGCCGGCTCCGACGGGAACCGCCGCACCATCACCCCGCGGCGCTTCAACCTCTCCCACACGGGCGCCGCATCGCCCTCGCCCACCTCAAACAGGATGAAGTTCGCGCTGGACGGCAGGCGCTTCACCCCAGGCATCGCATCCATCGCCTCCTCCATGCGCGCGCGTTCGGCCAGGATGGCGGCCACCGCCTCGTCCCGCCTCCACACACAGCCCAGACCCACCTTCGCCGCGGCCAGGCTCAGGCAGTCCAAGTTGAACGGCTGACGCACCTTCTCGAGTTCCTGCGCCAGCTCAGCGCCGGATATTGAGTAACCCAGCCGCACCCCGGCCATGCCGAAGGCCTTCGACAGTGTCCTCAGGACCACGAGTCTCTCAGGATAGGCCTCCAGCAGGCGCAGGGCGCTGTCGCCGGAGAAGTCCACGTACGCCTCGTCTACAACGATTAGACTGCGCGTCGCCTTCACCAGCGCTTCCACCTGTTCGGAGCTTACCCGCCCGCCGGTGGGGTTGTGCGGGTTACAGAGCATCACGATGCACGGCTCGTCGCTGGCCGCGGCGGCCAGGCTTTCCACCTCCACCCTCAAACCGGGCCCCAGCGGCACCTCCACCAGGCAGGCACCCTGCACCAGCGCGGCCGCCTTGTACTCGCTGAAAGACGGCTTCTGAACCACCACGCGCCGACCACTGCCGAAGGCCTGCATGAGCATGGTGATCACCTCATCGAGACCGTTTCCCATCACCACCTGCTCCGGACCAACGCCGTGCATATCCGCGATGAGCCGCTGCACCTCCAGCCTGAGCCGTCCTGGATAACGGTTGAACGGCACAGCCTGAAGCTCCCACCCGAGAGCCTCTTTCAGCTCAGGCGGCCAGTCGAATGGGCTCTCGTTGGAATCGAGCCTGATCAGCCCGGTCTCAACGCTGAACTCGTATGGCTTCATCGCGGCCAGCTCAGGCCTGGCGAACTGGGAGAAATCAATCACTGCGCACCGCCCCCTCGCCGCGGCGGCTCCGCTTCTTGCGCCCACGGCGCGCACCGCGCCGTCCATGCTGTCCCCGCCATCCCAGCCGTCCCAGCCATCCCGGCCCGCCGCGCCCGCACCGACGCCGCGTGCGCGTGCAAGCCCTCCACCTTGGCGATGGTCTCGGCCAGGCCCGCCACGGCCTCCAGCCCCTCCGCCGTCAGGCTCGTCACGCTCTGTACCCGCACGAAGTCCCTCACCGACAGCGCCGACCAGCTCCGCGCCGTCCCGCCGGTGGGCAGCACGTGATTCGGGCCCGTCGCGTAATCGTTGGCCGCCACCGGCGAGTTGGGCCCCACCATGACGCTGCCGGCGTTCTTGAGCTGCCCCAGCAGCGCCCAGGGATCTCGCGTCAGCACCTCCAGGTGCTCCGCCGCATAGGCGTTGGCCACCGCAACGGCCTCCTCCATGCTCCCGGCCAGCACTATCAGGCAGTGCCTCTCCAACGCCGCCAGCACGATGTCGCGGCGGGGCAACGCCCGAGCCTGCGCCTGAATCTCCCTCGACACCTCGTCAGCCAGCTCCGCGCTGGTCGTGATGAACACGGCCTGCGAGTCCGGACCATGCTCCGCCTGCGACAGCATGTCCGCCGCCACCAGCCGCGGATCGGCGCTTTCGTCCGCCAGCACCGCCAGCTCGCTGGGCCCTGCCAGCATGTCGATGTCGCAGTAACCGTATACCAGCCGCTTCGCCGCCGTAACGTAGGCGTTCCCCGGCCCCACGATCTTGTCCACCGCCGGCACAGTTGCCGTTCCGAACGCCATCGCCGCGATCGCCTGGCACCCGCCGACCTTGAACACCCGATCGACCCCTGCGATGTCCGCCGCCACAACCACATATGGGTTCGCCAAGCCACCCGGCCCCGGCGGCGTGCAGGCGATCACCTGGTCGACCCCGGCTACCTGCGCCGGGATCGCCGCCATCAGCACCGACGACGGGTACGCCGCCGTGCCGCCCGGCACATATATCCCCACTGCCTCAACTGGCCTCATCAGCTGGCCCACCACCGACCCGTCAGGCTGCACCGCAGTCCACGACTGCTGCACCTGCCTTGAGTGGAAGTCACGTATACGCTCGGCCGCCGCCATCAGCGCCTCCACCACGGCTGGGTCAGCCCTATCCCAGGCCGCCGCCTTCTCCTCAGGCGTCACCTCCAGCCGCACCGGCACGCAGTCCGGGCCATCGAACCTGGCCGTATACTCCGCCAGCGCCTCGTCGCCGCGGCGCCGCACGTCTTCGAGAATGGGGCGCACCCTGTCTTCAAGTTCGGAGATGCCCTCAAGACGCCGGCGGCGAACAGTCTTCAGATAAGTTGCAGCAGTTATGGTTAGCATGATCACGCCTCCCTGACGTTTCTGACAGCTAGAGCGTCTGTCATGGCGTTTATCAGATCCGATTTCAGCTGTACACTTGCGCGGTTGGCGATCAGCCGCGCCGACACCGTGAAAAGCTCCTCCAGCACCACCAGACCGTTTTCCCGCAGCGTCCGCCCGGTGTCGACCAGGTCGACGATGACGTCCGCCAGCCCGGTGATGGGCGCTATCTCCACCGCGCCGTTCAGCTTGATAACCTGCAGGCACACGTCGCGCCGCGCCGCCACATAGCTTCGGGCGATGTTCGGAAACTTCGTCGCCACCCGCAGCACGTGCGCTCCGCCGCCGCCGTTGCCGTTGCCGTTGGCCCTCGTGCCCGGCTCTGCCGCCCTTGACGCCGGCCCCGCCACCACCATCCTGCACGTGCCGAAGCCCAGGTCAAGCAGCTCGTACACGTTCCAGTCGCCTTCGAGCAGCACGTCCTTGCCCGTGATGCCCAGGTCCGCCGCACCGTACTCCACGTAGGCGGCCACGTCCGCCGGGCGCGCCATGATGAACCTCACGGTGCCCGTGCGCGCCAGTGGCGCCCCCGGCACCCCCGCGCCGGAGACCCCCGCCCCCGTCAGGCCCACGTGCCCGTCACACTCAAACACCAGCCTTCTATCGAACTCCCCTATGTCAGGGCAGTTGAGCCCCGCAGCCGTCAGCGCCTGCAGCGCAGGCCCCAGCAGCCGCCCCTTCGGCAGCGCTATGCTCAGGTCGACGTCACGCATCACACTGCACCCCCATGGCGCACACCAGCGAGTCCATGTCGATGGCGAACCCGGCCGCCGGCGCCGATGCCCCGAACCGCTCCAACAGCGTGTCGTAGCGCCCGCCCCCGATCACCGCGTTGCCCGCCCCTCTGGCGTACGCCTCGAAGACTATCCCCGTGTAGTAGTCCAGCTCCCTGGCGATGGTCAGGTCCAGGCGGAAGCAATCCGCCAGTCCCCTCTCACGCAGCGCGTCCATGGTCTGCGCCAGGGCCTTTGCCTCCGGCTCACTGGAGACTGGACCGTCCTCCACCGGCATCCTCAGAGCGCACAGAGCGCCCTGGTCAAGACCGGATGTAAGCTTGCCGAACAGCACGAAGTCGCGACCGGCCAGCGCGCGCCACGCCTCTGCCAAGCGCTCGCCCTCGGCGCCGGCGCGGCGCAGCACCTTCTCCAGCAGCCCCGCATGGCCGATGCCGATGGAGAAGTCCCGCACTCCCAGGCTGAGCAGGCTCTCGGCTGCCAGCGACAGCAGCTCCACATCGGATCCATCGTCGGCCGCCGACCCCATCAGCTCCACGCCTACCTGCCGCCATTCCTCCTGCTTGCCGCTGCCTGGCTTCTGCGCTCTGAACACGCTGCCGGAGTAGAACAGACGCACCGTCTCGCCAGAGCGAAGCAGGTGACGCGCGGCCAGCGCCGCCACGGGCATGGTAAAATCGCAGCGCAGAGTCATAAGGCAGCCATCCCTGGTCAGCACGGCGTACGACACTCCCGAACCCCCGGAGCTGCCATAGCCGCCGCCTGAAGCACCTAACGCGCCTGATCTGCCCAGTCCGTTGGCACCAGAGCAGTTGCCACCTAACCAGCCACCACTTGGATCCATTCCGGCCACGCCCAACCCAACCAGGATGGGCGGTATGATCTCCTCAAACCCCCGGCTGGCAAAGAGCCGCGCCAGGCGCCCCTCCGCTTCCCGTCTCACGCGGGCGTCAGCCGGCAGGTAATACCGTCCCATGACGAACCTGTCATCCACCATCCGCACCTCCACAACCCCTAGAAAAACAGGAAGCTTCTCGTCCCAACAAGGGACGAGAAGCTCAATACGCATTCCCGCGGTCCCACCCCAATTGGCCTGGAGCGTTACTCCAAGCCCACTCGATAGGATACGGACAGGCTGCCCGGTGCTCCGGCGCTCCTGCACTTCCGCGCAACCGCGCTCGCGCACCTGCTTACTGCCTTATATCCCCTCTCCTGATAACGGTGAGAGATTCCGTCGGAGCCTACTTGCTGCCGGCCGCTTTCGGTCCGCGCTCGCGGGTGTGTTTCAGTCGCCTTCCTGCACCGGGCTCGCACCGTCCCCGGCTCGCTTCGCAAGGTTCGGGCGCCTACTTGTCCCGCTCATCGCTTTCGCATGTTAGGGCTATACGGTTATCGATTATCCAACATGATAGCACCGGGCCGGCGCAGGTGCAACCACCAACGAGAGTCAATCCAACGACCATATATATCCTGGCGCCGCAGCCTGCAGACGCTCTGCTGCTAGAGAGTGGCCGTCAAAGAGCGGGTGCGGCGACCCGCCGGTGGGTCGGTTTTCAACGACAACGACCCGCCCATGGGTCGCCTCGGGCAGCCAAACCGGGCGAGGGCCTTTCGCACTGGTCTGACGCTCGCGCTCTCGCTACAGGCTGTCGCCGAAATCTGCCCTGAACGCCTGGACCAACCTGGCCTGCCAGTCTGACGTGGGCTTCAGTCTCCCAAAGAAGAAGCGGAGAACTGCAGGCTCCTCCGTAAACTCCAGGCCGCCCACGAGATCGCGGCGGCTGTATAGCCACACGATGCGGTCGATGGCGTACTTCACCTGCGACAGCGTGAACACCCGCCTGGGGACGGCCAGACGCAAGAGCTCCATGTCGGCCAACTTCTCTGAACCGTCGGGCTCACGCGCCTCGCTCAAGGTGCCGCGCTCCATGCCGCGCACGCCGCCGGCGATGTAGAGGGCGGCGGCCAACGCGCCTGCGGGGTACTCCGACTGCGGCACGTGGGGCAGGAACTCCATGGCGTTGAGGTGGCAGCCAAGGCCGCCCGCCGGCGTCACCACGGGAACCCCCGCCTTGACCAGCTCGTCGGTCATGAACTTGATGAACTGTGGGCCCTGGGAGACGATGTCCTCGTCCATGGTCTCCTCGAGGCCCACCACTATGGCCTCCATCTCCCGCACCGACATCCCGCCGTAGGTCAGGAAGCCCTCGTACAGGGGCACCAGCTCCCGCATCTTCGCGAAGAGCCCCGGGTCGCGCACGCACAGACCGCCACCCCTGGCAAAGCCCAGCTTGCGCGCGGAGAAGTATATGATGTCCATCTCGTCGCAAAGCGCCCGCGTGATCTCGCGTAGGCTCATGTCTCTGCACTCCGCCTCGCGCTCCTTGATGAAGTACAGGTTGTCTTGTAGGAGACTGGCGTCCAGTACCAGCGGTATGCCGCTCTCCCTGCATATGGCCGAAATCTGCCGGGCGTTCTCCAGCGAGAAAGGCTGCCCTCCTATGAGGTTCGTGCCCGCCTCAAGACGGACGAAAGCGATGTTCTCCACGCCCTTCTCAGCGATGAGCTTCTTCAGCTTGTCGGGGTCCATGTTGCCCTTGAACGGGAAGTCACTGGTGGGCTTGAGGCCCTCGTCGATGAGCAGCTCCTCCACGACGCCGCCGCACCTGGTAATGTGGGCCTTCGTGGTGGTGAAGTGGTAGTTCATCGGTACGATGCTTCCCGGCTTCACCAACGTGCACGCGATGATGTTCTCGCAGGCTCGCCCCTGGTGCGCAGGCAGGAACCTGGGGATGCCGAAGAGCTCTGCTACTTTGCTTTCGAGCTTGGTGAAGGTGGCAGAGCCTGCGTAGGCGTCGTCCGCCACCATCATGGCAGCCAGCTGCTGATCGCTCATGGCGTTCACGCCGCTGTCGGTGAGCATGTCGAGGAACACGTCGCGGTTCTGCAAGAGGAAGGTGTTGTTGCCGGCCTCGGTGATGGCCCCGAGCCTCTCCTCCACCGGCAGGAGAGTCAGTTTCTGCACGATCCGTACTTTGTGCATCTCCAGGGGTACGTTTTCGCCGCTCATGAACTTGACGTTCGCCACAAAGACCACGCTCCTTCTTCGTCGTGTTCTTGGATTCCTGGAGCGTGCCCTTTGGCGGCGGCGCGCCCCACCGCAGGGGGGAAAGCAACAGCGCCCGCCCCCTGCCTTGCCTGCAGAGGACGAGCGCCAAATCCCGTGTTACCACCTCTGTTCGCCGACAGCTCGCGCTGCCGACCTTTTCGAGTACGGTGCGTCGCCGCCGGAAACGCCGCGGGAGCGCACGATACTCTATCACGATAACGGGTGAAACCGTCTCAGTCTACAAAGCGCCCATGTGTCGCGCAACGCGGCGTAGCGCAGCGCGGCGTCGCGCAACAGTGCGCACACCACGCGTGGCGCGCATCACGTGGCGCTCTTCGGTGAGCGGCTACCAGGATGTATTCAGCTACGGCAGTCCCGCCCCCTCGCACCACCCGGAGGCTCTCTGGTGGTCCCGTTCGCAGCTTACTTCTTCCCGGTCATCGCCTTTGTCGTGTATGAACTTGCATGAAATGCTATTGCTGGTATTTTAGCAGGCGCACGCGGAGTACGCAAGATCTGTCGCAGAGGTTGCATGCGCCGTGCGGGCCGTGGTGCCTTTGTGCCCCTGTCCTCAAGCGCATGAGCCGGCGCCGGCATACACTGAGTGCAGAACAACCCGATGACGGGTGACGCAGTTGAAAGGGGGAACAAGTAAGGTGGAGAACGTCGAGAAGGCCCAGTTTTTCACGGATGAGTCGCTGCGTCAGCATCCCATAGGCCAGTTCCTCGACAAGTGCGGCCAGCAGTGCGCGTGCCCGGTGATCGTGTATTTTCAGTGCGGCGAATGCTGCCTCAGGATCTGCAATGCCAAGATATCGGGGATAAGCAGCGGCTTCCTCACCCTGCAGGCGTTGAGCCTGCCCGGGCTCATCACGGCGCCGTGCCCGTGCGAGGAGGAGGAAAACGATAACGGGCCCGATCTCCAACTGATGGCCAAACCAGGGCATCACGGCAAGCACCACAACACCGTTCCGACCTGCTCTGACATCGCCCAGTGCGCTCTCATACCTCTCGACAGAGTGTGCTGCATCCAGGCCGGCGTGCCTGCGGCAATGGCGCTTGGGGCTGAAGAGTAGCCGACGCTGCGCGCATACCACACGCCAACACCCAGTGACCAGCGCCGGGGCGGCGCCTGCGTTGGGCGCCATCCCGGCATCTTTTCCGTCTGTTCGAGCTCGACCCAGGTCGGCCCTTGCGCACAGTCACGGAGCCACGCCACATAGAATAGTACGATTCCAGCAGCCATCAGTCTACAAAGATATCAAGGAGGGATCCCTATGCCCGCAGGGATCAGCGTATGCGAAATAGTGACCACGCCGGTTGCCTGCTCCGAGAGGAATCTGTCTTACTGGTTGAGGATCATGATGGAGCACGCCATCTTCATAGAGAACGGGCTTCCCGCCGAGAGAGTGGACCTGCGCGCCCAAGCCGCACAGTTCCAGGAGACCTTCAGGAGCCTGCTCAACTGGAGCGGATGCATGAACGCCATGGCCCCGCCCGAAGCCGCCCAGTACCTGCAGAACGTGCGGGAGGCAGTAGTCGCCTTCCTGGCCTTCAAGCGCATGCTCCTTGGGCTGGCCCTTAACTGCACCGTGGGCGGTCTGGGAGGATACAACTACCCGCTTCTACTGGACCACATCGCCCGCGAGGCTCAGCTGTTCCTCCACGCCCTCGACACCTCGGGCGCTCCCGCCGGAAGCCCCTTCGAGTTCGCCCTGGGCGAGGAGATGTTCTGGCTTCGGATCATGACGGACCACGCCAAGTTCATCGCAAGCCTGCTGGACCAGTCGGAACGGGGCTTCGTCCAGCAGGCTAGGGAGTTCAGCCAGCTGTTTGACCGTCTCCTGCGCCAGGCCCAGGATTACACGTCGATGCTGCAGGCCGACCCCTCCCAGTTCCCCGTAGTGGCGCGGTTCACCGACGAGGTGATGGCGGAAACAGAGCGTATCAGGGATTTCAAGCGCGCGGCTCACCAGCTTCTGCTGGGATGCAAGATTCTGTCGATCCTTCCTCCGCTGCTTGCAGACCACGTGGCCCGCGAGGCAGAGCACTTCCTCGAAGTGCTTCAGGAGATCCGAGGCGCTCTGCCGGCGTAAACTCTAAGATGAGCACGCCCTGCACGGCGCAGCGCAGGGCATGCTCATCCCTTTTTGTCCGTCCCCTTGGCCTCTCCTCGCCGCCGCCCGTCGTCCGCCGACGTCCTAGCATGAAGGATGTCAACCTCCCCCGACGAATCCTTCTGGACGGAGGCGAATGCGGCGATGGAGCGCGATGACTTCCCTGGCTACGAGCTGATGGACGAGTTCTTCGACAGGCGAGTCGACATATACGAGGACCACATGCGCGAGGTCATCCCCGACTTCGATGCCTTCTACTCTTGCGTCGCCGCACAGATCCCACAAACCGGCGCTGATCTGACGATCTTGGATTTGGGCTGCGGCACAGGTTTGGAGCTCGATTTCGTCTTACTGAGGGCTCCGAATGCCAGGATCACTGCGGTCGATGTATCTCATGAGATGCTCTCTCGATTGCTGGCCAAGTACAACGCGCGACGGCCACGCCCGAACGTGACCGCCATCGAAGGCTCTTACCTGACCCTCAGCTTTCCTGCCGGCAGCTTCGACTACGTAATATCCGTGGAGACGATGCACCACCTAACCGGTGACGTCAAGCTCGACATGTACTCGAAGATCGCTCACTGGCTGCGGCCCGGCGGGAAGTATATCGAAGGCGATTACGTGGTCTCTTCCGCCGAAGAGCGTGCGCTTCTCCAACAGTGGCCCGAAAAGATGGACGGCACGTACCACATCGACGTGCCTGCCAGCATCGACACCCAGCACACACTGCTTCACCAGGCCGGGTTCGTCGATATCAGAACCGCGTACCATCGGGAATCTGCCGCCGTTTTTGTCGCGCGAACGCGTGCCGCTACCGCTAATTGACGGCTTGCCCATCAGCCCGTGTAACCTGTGCAACGAGCCACCGTTCCCCCACTTGAACGACGACGAGTACCTCGCGCGACTTCCCAGCCGGGCCTGTCGATGTCGCCCACTGGTACTCGATCTCGTACTCCCAGCGCCCGTCGACCTCCCGCCTTTCAGCCACCACTTCGACACCAGCCACCCACGGGCTAGACGTCCCCGTCACCCAGCCCAAACCCTCGTAGTACTCGAGCATCTTCTCCCTGAGCTCCGGGGCGAGCACAGCGTACTGCAGGGCGCCGTTGCGCGTCTTCACGCCCTCAGCCCAGCGCTCAGCCGCCTCCCGCGGCGACCGCGGCTCCAGCGCCATCTGAAGCAGCTGCACCTGACGCTCGAGGCTCTCCACCGCGCGGATCCTATCATCGGTTCCGTCGCCTTCGCCCTCCCTCGCCTGCCCGTGCCCCTGCGTCTGCACCGGCCCGCCGGAGGCCCACGCAAGGGGTCCGACGGCCGCACCCCCCATCGCGGCCCGAACCCCCAGCACGATCCCTAGAGCAACCAGCACTGACACGGCCGCCTCCAGCGCGGACCGCCTGCCCGCACTCCGCCTACCCGCAAGCCGCCTCCGCATCTGCGTCTGTATCCGCATCCCCGGCTCCACCCCCAGCTTGAGCAGCGTCTCCGGTAACTATGACGCGCCGCAGCCTCGGCCGGTTCCGCCTGGTTTCGCCTGGTTCCGCCGAAACCACGCCCGCACCCCTGCCGCCGCCCGCCGGCACCATCATAGTCCGCTCCGCTACAGCCATCGCGGGTTGTCGCACGGGTAATCGGGAAACCATGGGATCGGCTCCAAGTTCTCAACCGCTATGTTCTCAAGGAGCCACTTCCCCACCTCATCCTCGGCCCCCGCTCCTCCGAACATGTGCAACTCATCGAAGATGCTCAACGGCACAGCCATCCGGCCCGCGCCCGTGGCGCCTAAGGCCCCGGGCACCTTCATCAGCGACTCGATGGTGTTCATCGCCTGGTTCACCCCGAAAGGCCTCAGCGTGCCCGCAGCGTACTCGGCGTATCCGGCATATCGGCCGCCCTGGTGGTCGCTGCCCTGGTCGCCACCCTCGCCCCCGCCGCTGACACCGTTCACCGGCGCCACATAATACACCTGCGGATCCGCCTGCATCCCCAGCACCTGTGCGTACGCCAGCGCCGCAACGAACTCAACGCACGAATCCTCGTCCACCACATACACAAACGCCGGTAAGTGCCGCCCCTCGATCGTGCCCGCCAGCGCCCGGTACGTATCCTCGCTCATCACCACCATCGGCACCGTCCTGTTCACCATGGGCACCGACAGCTCGTGCTCCGCCACCGTTCCGGCGCTGCCCAGCCCCAGCTCAGCGCTGATATCGACCCACAGATTATCCGTGCCCGCCTCCACGCCGCGCACCCTCTCCGTGAACGCGAACCCTCCGGTCGCCTCCACCCGCACCTCCTCGCCGCCCAGCAGGTAATCAACGATGAGATACTCCGCCGCGTAAAGAGGGACGTAGTGCCCTCCGGTCGTCCACAGCTGCTCCGCCATGCCCAGCGACTCCTTGAGGCGCATCGCATTCTCCTTCACCATGATCGCGTCAGACCAGCCGTTTATCAGGAGCGCCGGCCGCGGCCATGCATCCGGCACATTGATGGGGTCCACGATCTGCAGCGCCTCGACGAACGCCTCCGGATCCACCAGCCCCGCCCTGGCAGCCGCCCTGAAGACGTCGAGCAGGTCGATGTCCCCGCTTTCCAGGATCCCCGCCACGCCCGACGCCGCCCCCACGAACACGCCCCTGGCGAGCCTCGGCTCCACCTTGAACGCCAGCGCCGCCACGACACCCCCGAGGCTCGCCCCAGACACCGACACCCTCGCCGCGTCCACCCCAGGCACGGTGGACAGCCAGTCCACTGCCCGCCGCACGTCCAGCACCGCCCGGCGCAGGTTCACCTGCACCGCCTCCGGCCTCCCCACTATCAGCTGCTGCCCGGGTATCAGGGGAAGCCCCTTCGTCCGCCTGTGGTGAAACGGCATGCTGGGCATCAGCACGGCTATCCCCCGTTTGGCACAGAAGTCTCCCATCGTCCGAAACTGGTGCTCGGTTCTGGAAAACATCCCGTGTAGACCCACCAGGCACGGCGCTGGGGACGCTACCGATGACACGGGAAGCATGAAGTGGGAGTACACAGTCTCGCCGAGGCTCTCATAGGTTACTTCGTACTCGTCGTACCACTGAGTGCGCCCCACCGAGACCACCACCGGGCTCAGCGGCTCCTCAGGGTCGTACCAGTAGAAAGCCTCCACCTCCGCGGCGCTCACGCCCGGCCCGCCGCCGACTTCCTCAACCGCGCCTGCGCCCGCCGGCACCACGCCGCCGCACAGAAGCCACATCAAGAGCACCATCACGCCGAGCGCTCCCCGGACCACCCTCAACATCTGATTCCCTCCCCCAGCTGCGGTGGCTACCTTGACCTGGCGGTCTACTGCTGAGGCTCCGGCCTCGGCCTGGGCTGCTGACGGCCGGCCTCCAGCAACACCCTGTTGCGCAGCATGAACAGGCTTTGGCCCAGCATCACCGCGGCGCCCACCAGAAGAAGCCTCTCGATCCTTACCACGTCGGCCATCGGCCCGAACACCAGCATGCCCGCGGGCATGGTTATGCTGGCCAACATGTTGACCACCGCGAAGACCCGCCCCAGATAGTTGCCGTCCACCTTCTGCTGCAGCATCACCGTGGCCGGCGTGTTGAACACCGGCATCGCGACCCCGCACAGAGCCATGAAGGCCAGGTACACCCAGAACACTTGGGACAGCGCAAAACCCAGCGTGCACAGGCCCACAACGAAATTGGACAGCGCCATGGAGTGCACCCTGTTCCTGAACCCGCCCCACACCGCCATCAGCATGCCGCCTGCCATCATCCCCGACGACCAGGCTATCTCCATGGCGGTCAGCCTCCATACGTCGCCGCCGAACCTCCGCGCCACCTGCAGCGGCGTGAGGAACGCGGTGGGCGCCACGGCCAGGAAGAACACTGCGCTGTAGAGGCAGTATGTCCTCACCAAAGGCGACCGTCGGATATAGTCGAACCCCTGACGCATGTCCTGAAAGTAGCTCAACGCCTGCTTTCCCGCGGCCTTCTCGTGGCTCGGGATCTTGAGCAGCGCCAGCAGCACGAACACGGCGATGGCCGCCGTGGCAACGTCGATGAAGAATAGCGCCTCGATCCGGGCGAACGACATCAGCGCGCCCGCAAGCATCGGCGAGACGAGAGCCACCACCGACTGTATGCTGCTGTAGGTGGCCTGCACCTTCGTCAGCCTGTCAGCCGGCACCAGCTGAGGGAACACGGCTGACACCGCCGGGTTCTGCACAGCTCCGCCGAAAGACCTTATCGCAGATGCTACGAAAAGCATCCATATCGCGTTGTGACCGGTCATGAAAAGCACGGCGACCACCAGCGTCGCCAGGGCGATGCCTGCATCGGCAGCGGCGATCAGCACCTTGCGGTTGTAGCGGTCAGCCCACACCCCGGCGAACGGCGACAGAACGAACATGGGAAGAAAACCGCAGATGATGGAGATCGTCATCATCGCGCCCGACTGCGTGCTCAAAGTGATGTGCCATACGATGGCGTATTCTACCAACAGCGATCCGAACAGCGATACCGTCTGGCTGATCAGAAATAGTGCTGTGTTCCTTTTCCAGGCGTGGTCCATTCATCTACCGCCTCAATCATCGTGTGTCGTGGACAACTCAGTATATCGCAAGGGCCCTGGCCAGTGTCAACGCCTGTCCCTTTACTGGCCCCCGGGCTCCGGCGCGGCGTCGCAGCGCCAGCGGCCATCCGCGATCCGCCACCCACCACCCGCCACCGGCCACTGTCTGCCAGGCCGCCGGGCCGCTCAATGACGTGCCTCACGAAGTGATGAACAATTAGGCGCCGAATACGTCTCAAAGGAAAAGGAGAAATCGCACCAGTGGCGTACAATTACACTAGCGGCGCCCACTGGCCCCACCAGCGGCGCCGCGCCAGCCTGCTACAGGGAGGCGGTGCACGAGATGGCCGGAGACTGGGGCGAAATCCGCACGAAGTACATCTGGGAGCTAATACAACAGACTTCCTGGGACGACACTGAGGGCAGGAAAAAGATCGGCGAGCTCATGTTGATCGAGGAAGCTCTCTACATGCGAATGACGGGCAGGCGCATGAACCGCGTCGAGGAGCTCTACACCGACTCTCTCATTGTTGACAAGTACCCAGATGAAGCGGAGCGCATCGAGTCCGAACTCACGCTCCACCTCGTTGAGACCAGGGGGATACATCCGAGGTACGTGTTCGGCGACGCCGTCGTGGACCCCGACGACGACGATGAGGATCTGGATGAATTCTTCGATGAGCTCGATGACGACGATGAGGACGACTGCGCGGACCACGTGATTCAAGAGATAGAGCAGATATTCCGCCGGCGCGACGAGGAGTTCAACAGCAAGGGCCGCGACGAGCAGCCCTGAGCCGCCTCACCGGATGATACGCCAGTATCGACCCGCCGCGCTGCGCCGCGTCGCAGCCCCATCAAGGCCGGGCGCCACCCTTCAGCGGGCTGCTCGGCCTTCCTGTTTCACCTGTTTCGCCTGGCCGTGCAGGAACGGCACCACCCGGTTCTTCCCCGACCGCTTGGCCTCGTAAAGCGCAACGTCGGCATCCCTCACAAGGGTCTCCGCGTTGCAGCCGGGCCCCACCTCGCCGCTGGCCACGCCGATGCTCACTGTCACGTGCACCTTATGGCCGTCCCGAGCCACGTCAAGCTGGTCCAGCCTGCTGCGTAGCCTCTCGGCCAGGGAGAGCCCGTCGGTCAGGCTCATGCCCGGCGCCAGCACCAGGAACTCCTCGCCTCCATAGCGCACGAGGGTATCCTCGCTGCGTATGTTGCTCTTCAGCACCGACGCCACTTCCTGAAGAACGATATCGCCAACGTGGTGCCCGTACGCGTCGTTCACCGACTTGAAGTTGTCGATGTCGATCATCAGGACGCAAGTACTCGCGCCCTTGGCCTGCGGCCCCCCGAGATCAGCCATCTTGGAGTGCAGCGTTCTGCGGTTTGCGATGTTTGTCAGCGCATCAAGGTACGCAAGGTTCCTCATGGACTGCAGCAGCTTCATCTCGTTCGTGATGTCCGTCATGATGAGATACTTCGCGGCGGCACCACCGCACCTGCCGCGCACGGCGCGAACAGTGACCCTGAACACGCGGTCGGTGCCATCCTTGAGATGCACCTCGACGGAACCCTCTGAACCTTCCGACACAAGCTGAACCACTTGCGAGTAGTCCTTGAACACTTCAGACAACAGCCTGCCTCGACAGTCCCCGCCGCAGTCCGTCAGCAGCTGCCGCAGGGACCGGTTGTAGTCCACTATCCTGTTGCTGTTGTTCAGTATCACCAGTATGTCCGACATGGTGTCGACCATGATGCGCCGCACAAGCGGCACGATGTTGAGAAGCTCGTTGCTGCGCAGGCCGTACACCAAGACCAGGATCGCGAACAACATGTAAACCGGAGCCGGATCCATGCCGTACGGCGTCCAGCCCAAGGCATACGCGCCGTAGCTTACCAGTGGCATCATCACGCCCAGCATACACAGACGGTACTGAGGCCTGAGGTCCGCCGGTGCCCTCCACCACGACACGCCCACCGTGACGACAACTGCTACAGATGAGAGCAGAGCAGACCCCAAGAAGACCTTGTACCATGGACCGGGGATGATCTTCACGATGTTGAGCCCAGCTACCCTTGTGAGCTCGAGATCAGCGTAGTACTGATGATGAAGGTCGTTCGTGTAGAGCAACGCCAGCGTCAACAGAGAGATGGCCAGCAGTCCACCTGCCAGCCACCTGTCCCGACGTCTGTCGAACCTTATCTCATTCCCGGTGAACTCGCGCGCAGCAAGGAGTCCAAAGAATGGGTACAGCACTATGCCCACGTACTCAAGCTTGATGAATACCATAGTCATGTCCACAGTGCTTGAAGCTAGCTCCAGGGCATAGCCCAGGCAGTGAACGGACGCAGAGAGCACGAACCCCGCGAACCACCGGTTCCTTCCCCTGACGCTTTCCAGGAGGATGTACACGCCGATGGCGAGCAGGACCATGCCGACGATGGCTATCGCAACAATCACCAGGTATCCCATCATGCTCGGTGCCTCAAATCAGAGCTTTCTCAACTAGCCCACGAAGAGAAGAGCATTCTTACTCTGTGTTACCATGCCGGAGTGAAATCTCAATCACGGCATCTGGATGTATTCGTCTCTCCCGGCTCCCACCGACACCCAGGCGATCCTGCATCCCACGGCCTCCTCGAGGTAGCGCACGTATTCCCTGGCGGCCCGCGGCAGTTCCTCGAACCTCCTGCATCCGGAGATGGGGCCGTCGAAACCGTCCAGGTACGTGTACTCCGGCTTCGCCCGCTCCAGCGCCGGCGTGAGCGGAAACTCCGTCGTGCGCCCCCCGTCGATCTCGTAAGCCACGCACACAGGGATCTTCTCCATCCCCGCCAGCACGTCCAGCTTCGTCAGTGCCAGCTCCGTGGCGCCCTGGACTCGCACGCCGTACGCCGACGCCACAGCGTCGAAGGGCCCCACCCGGCGAGGCCTGCCCGTGGCTGCACCGTACTCGCCGCCCGCCTCGCGCAACGCCCTCGCCTGGTCCCCAAAGAACTCGCACACGAAGGGTCCCTCGCCCACGCACGTGGAGTACGCCTTCATTATGCCGATGATCTTGTCCAGCTTCTTCGCCGGGATCCCAGCGCCGATAGGCGCGTACGCCGCGATCGTCGACGAGGAAGACGTATAAGGGTAGATTCCGAAGTCTATGTCGCGAAGCGCCCCCAGCTGCGCCTCGAACATTATCGCCTTGCCGCTGTCAGCGGCGGCCGACAGGTATTCTGTGGTATCAATGAGATATGGGATGAACGGCTTTCCGTAAGTCGCGAGCCATTCCAGCATCTTTTCCCTGGAGACTGGATCATGTCCGTATCCCCTGTAGACGGCGAGGTTCTTCCACTCGACGATGTCGGCCACCTTCTCCTCGAGACGGTCCCACTCCAGGAGATCCCCCATGCGCAGCGCTTTCTTCATGTATTTGTCGGAGTACGCAGGGGCGATGCCCCGTCGCGTGGAGCCGAACCTCTTGTCGCCCAGCCTGTCCTCCTCCAGCTCATCGAGGAGCTTGTGGTACGGCATGGATATGGCGGCACGGTCGCTGATCTTGAGGTTCCGCGGACTTATGTCGACGCCCTTCTCCCTGAACGACGCCACTTCCTTGAACAGGTGCTCCAGGTCAAGCACCATCCCGGGCCCGAGCACGTTGGCTTTGTCGGGGCGCAGGATGCCCGAAGGAAGCAGGTTCATGATGAACTTGCCTCGTTCGTTCACAACAGTGTGGCCAGCGTTGTTCCCGCCCTGGTAACGAACGACGATATCGTATTCCTCGCTCAGCAGGTCCACCATCCGGCCCTTGCCCTCGTCGCCCCAGTTGATCCCTACTACAGCTGTTAGCACCAAAGAACACCTCACTAAACGCGAGTGCGGATGTCTAGCTCAATCTCGTCGGCGTTCGCATCAAGCAGCGGTTTCACCACGTCGTTCAGGTACGACTCCGTCTGCTTGGGGGCCAGCCCCACGAACTTGCTGATGTCCACCAGCTCCGCCAGGGACTCCCCCGTCAGGTCGAACCTCTCATCCGACAGGAGTCTCTCCAGGAGGTCGTTATCAAGCCCTTCCGCCTTCACCCTGGCGGCCGCGGCCAGCGCGTGGCGCCTTATGGCCTCGTGCAGCTCCTGCCTATCGCCGCCCCGCGCCACAGCATGCATCAGGATATTCTCGCTGGCGATGAAGGGCATCTCCTCTTTGAGGCGCCTCTGTATCGTCCCTGGATATACCGTTCCGCCCCGCACCACTTCAATGCACAGGCACAGGATGGCGTCGGCAGCCAAGAACGCCTCCGGGATCACGATCCTCCGGTTCGCCGAGTCGTCCAGCGTGCGCTCGAGCCACTGGTTAGCCGCAGTCGCCGCCGGGTTCGCCGCAAGGCCCATCAGATACCGCCCCAGCGCCACTATGCGCTCGCAGCGCACGGGATTGCGCTTGTACGCCATCGCGGACGAGCCCACCTGCTCAGTCTCGAACGGCTCGTCGAACTCTTTCATGTGAGCCATCAGGCGCAGGTCCGTGGCCATCTTCGAGGCGCTCTGCGCGATCCCCGCCAGCACGTTTATGACGAACGAATCGACCTTCCTGGGATACGTCTGCCCGGACACAGGAACGCACGCCGAGAAGCCCATCTTCTCTGCGATCTTCCTCTCCAGCTCCGCCACCTTCCGCGCGTCGCCATCGAAAAGCTCAAGGAAGCTCGCGCCGGTGCCGGTGGTGCCCTTGCACCCCAGGAGCTGCAGATGCTCCAGCTCGAAATCAAGGCGCTGGCAGTCCATGACGAAATCCTGAATCCACAGGCAGGCGCGCTTGCCCAAAGTCGTAGGTTGCGCTGCCTGGAAGTGGGTGTACCCAAGCGTCGCGAGGTCCTTGTGCTTGCCCGCGAACTCCGCCAGCGCCGCCACCGCGCTCAGCAGGCGCTTCCTTACAAGCCTCAGCGCCTCCCGCATCTGGATGATGTCGGTGTTGTCCCCCACGAAGCTCGACGTGGCTCCCAGGTGGATGATGGGTTTCGCCCTCGGACACGCATCCCCGAACGCGCGGATATGCGACATCACATCGTGCCTGAGCCTTCGCTCGTACTCCGCAGCGCGCTCGTAATCGATATCATTGACGTGCGCCTTCATCTCGGCTATCTGTTCGTCGGTGATGGGCAGCCCCAGCTCCTGCTGGCTTTCGGCCAGGGCAACCCAAAGCCGGCGCCACGTGGTGAACTTGAAGTCCGGCGAGAACAGGCGCTGCATCTCTGGCGATGCGTATCTTGTGCAAAGCGGGTTTTCGTAGGATTCTTTCATCGCTACACTCCGTTATCGGCTATCTCAGCCGCCTCTGCGCTTCATCCTCAGCTCCGTCGTCACCTAAGAGAGGGCCTCGGCGTCATCTCCAGCCCTGGCCCGCCCGTCACGAGCCCGGCGTCGGTGCTGACCTCTCTGTACACCGGCCCCAGTCCCACGGAGCTGGACCAATCAGGTGTAACCCTCGCCACCGGGCCTTCGAAGTTGATCGTCGCCCCGAACTTGGTGCCCAGCGACACTGGGCCGACGCCCGCCTGCCCGCCCACACCCACGAATACGCTGGCCACGCGCTTCTCCTTGAAGTTCCACTTCAGCGACCCGGCAGCTATCAGGGCAAACCCCACCTCCACGGTGGAGCAGTCCACCTTGTAGCTGATGGGTCCGAGGTTGATGGAGAACTTCTTGCCGTCCTTCCACGGGCACTTGTCGTCGCTTTCAGGCACGTTCATCTCGTCCTCGTGCGTCGGCACCACACCAGTGCCTCCGCACCTGCCGCAGTCGGCGTGTATCAGCGGCAGCACCGCCAGCCCACTGCACATGGCCGCCATCTCAGACATCATCCCGTACGTTTCGTATCTGAGCGAGGCCTCATGATAGCGGTAGGTCGTAGGGTCGTATGTGGTGTCCAGCACGTTCCGGGAAAAGGCCCAGTAGTCTTCGATGGCGGCCGCGGCCTCAGGGTAGTATTTCATCCAGATGGACTTGCTCCTCGCGAATTCCGTCCTGGCGAAGCTGGTTGCCTCTGCGCAGAACCGAGCCCACGCCGCATCAACCTGCTCCTGCGTCGCCGCGGCCTTCAGCCGATCCAGGAAACTCTGATGGATGCGCATGTACTCTTCCTGGACTCGGTCGAATTGCAGTTCCTCGTGGGCCTGCCGATTGGCACGGTCAAACAGGGCCCTGAAGTACTTGTGGATGAGTCTCAGGTGAAGCACCTGGTTGTCATAGCTGAGCTTGAACACCGAGTCCCCGTACCCGGTCCCTCGGACCGCCCCCAGCTGCAGCGCCGCCGCGAACTGCTGCACGTGGGCTGCGCTGGACACCACCCCTCGGTTGATCATGGCCACGATCTGGGGTATCCCCGTCTCGTTGAAGGATTTGAGACTCTCTATGGAACTCCAATCGGCCATGCGGGGCACTATGAGCGTCATCTGTGTACCGCCGGCCCCTGCGCCGCCGGACGCCTCGGCTCCGCCACCGCCCGTCTGCCACATCGGCGGCGGCGGGGGAAGGCTATCCGGATCGTCGTACGCCGCGTCGAGAGCCTCGCAGCAAGCTTCCTCCACCGAGGAGGAGTAAGAGCCCGCCTGCGCGCCTCTTAGCATCATCTCCAGCGCCCGCTTGTAATCGCGTCGCGCCATGTATATGTTCCCCAACGCCGTCAAGGCGGGGCCGAAAGAGTCGTTGGCCTGGAGCGCCTCGTTGTACAGGGCCTCGGCTGCGGCTACGTCTCCCAGCTCGTACAGGGAGTTGGCCAGGTTTGTCAGTATCATTGGAGACTGGGGATCCAACTTCCTCGCCGCGAGCAGCACCGTGATGGAATCGCGCAACTCGTCCAGCAGACGGAGTATCGCCGCGAAGTTGTTCAGGGCCAAGACGTGCTCTGGCATGGCCATGACGGCTTGGGCCGCGAGCACCACTGGCATCTCCCGCGATGCCCCAGGCGCAGCCAGCGCCACCGCCGCCGAGGTGACTTCTGCAACGTCCGCCTCCGTGGGCACGAGGCTCGTGGCGCCAGCAATCCGCTGCGTGATCCACCGCACCGACTGCTGCTCCTCGAAGTCCAGGAGCTCCCAGTATTCGTCATAGTATCTCCGCGCGAGCCCCACAACCTCGTCCGTCGAGGGCACAACATCCAGGTCTATCGGCTCTCCGGGAATGTCGGCGGTGTGCCCGAGATCGTCGGGACCCTCATAGCCTACAGATTGAAGAGAATCGAAAAGGCCTTGCAGTGCCTTGAACCCGCCTCCGGACACCTCTACCACGCGGCGGACGGTTTCCCCAGCCGAGATGTTCACTTGGATCATCGCAGGCATCTGGCTGATCGATGCACCGCCCATTGCCGAAGCATGCATCACCACGACCGTGTACCATCCGGCGGGCAGGTGCGCTGCCAGGGTGCCTGCGGGCGAGGGGTTGAACATCCTCGGCATCATCGACGATTCGCTCGTCGCCATCGCCATGTATTCGGACGTCACATCCTCGCCGTCGCGGAGGACGGTCAGTTCGACGGTGCCCATTGCGGCCTGTGCGCCGACCCCGGTCGGGGAGCCAACCAGCAAGCAGCATCCCCATAACAGCACGATCACGAGCCCCGTCATACTCGAGAAGACTCGCGGCAAGCAAGCATCCCCCATTCCGTGTCGTCCGTCGGCGTTCTAGGCAACTGTTATTTTTCGGCAAACACGTCGCAATCCCTGCACCTTCTGCAAGTCCAATATGGGCCGACGCAGCAGGGCAGGGCAAGCGGATGGCGGCTCGAGCAGCGAACCGCGAGAACCACTCAAGTGTACCATATGTTGTTCGTTCTGTGATGGAGAATCGGGAAGTTGTACGGGTCCTCCAGGGACAGGGCGGGATCAGCGATGTAGCTGCGTTCCGGTAGCGGCATGTTGCCCTTTCCCCCGACGTGGATCTATCCCCTGCCTGCCGGCGACAGCGAGAAGCTTCGCCCGTAAGGCGAATCGATCACGTATACATCACCATCCCTATCGCACTTACAGGCGTCAAGTGCATCCCCGGGCTTCGGATCGTAGCGGAAGAGCCATTCAAGGCGGCTTCATAGGCTAGCCCCCTAGTGCGCTTGGCCGGATACAGTCTGCCGTCATACTTCAAGAACGTGTTCCTGGCATATCCGCCGGTATTGAAGCTATCGTACTTGGAGATAGCCTTGAGGACATGCTCCGTGGTAACGTGCTCCCACTTGCCTTTCACGTAGTCCATCTCCCATCGACCACACACCGGCGCCAGGCCATCGTGCGCCCTATCTCGAACGGAGCCGCCCCGTCGGGTTGACGGTTGAACACGGAACGCCTACTAGGCACTTGCCACACACGTCCTTGATGCCGGGTATGTCCACGTGCAAGCGGTCATTGTTGAGGCACATCTCGTAGCACTTGAACCTGTCGAAGCCATCTTCTCTCAGCGCATCGTTCACGCAGTGTTCAACGCACTTGATGCAAGTCCCCGAGTACTTGTACAGGCAGGACTCGATGTCGGGCCGTTTCGTCGGTTCGATGACAAGGTCTGTAACGAAGGTTCCGAGCCTGCCGCAACAGCCCTTCTCCGTTATGAGCATGTTGTTCAGGCCGAAGGTACCGAGGCCCGCGATGTACGCCACGTGACGATGAGACCAATCACTGATCAGCTTCTCTGGATTGAAGTTATGCGTAGGTGGCGCTGTGGCGACTTGGTAGCCTACGGCCCGGAGTGCGTCGGCGATGTGCGAGTTCAGGTCAGATATCAGCTGGTTGGTTTCGACGTACGCCCTTGCCCATGCAGCAGAGGCGTTTCTGCCCTCGATGTTGCTCCTCACCACAGCCTCATCGAAGGGCAAGAAGTACGCCACCACAGTTCTAGCCTCTGGCAAGAGGTCGGTGGGGAGCGAGTGAGACGGGCTCACAGCCTCCTTGAGCCTGAGGAACATCTCATCCGCTGCATCAGCGTACGCAACCAAGGGCTTTCCCCACCTCGTGTGAACACCTTCCGCACCCGACCGGCCCTCTACGTATCGCTCGATCATAGCTTGTATCTGTAATCTGTCCACTGCCCTCGTCTCCCCTCTTCGCTGCAGTCTCCATTACCGGTGAAGCACTGCCTGCCACCGTCTGACCCAGCCTGGGTCTGCCACTTGCAGCTGGTGCTTCTTGAGGTTCTCTCGCACTATCCATCTGATATCTCTGTCTTCAATGGAAAACCAATGCTCCATCGTTTTCGCAGTCACGATCCAACTGCTCTACTCTGCATAGCCTGGCAGGTAGCCCCACTGCTCCTACTTAGGCTCAGTGTTATCTCACCCGTCGCGAAACACAGTTCATCTCCACGACGGTGACAACCTGCTTCACGGTCACAGCAAACTCATCGCCCGGGTTTTGACCTACGAAGACGACCTTCCTATTGGCAGGAAGCTGAACTGGCTGATTGCCCTTGATCGTGGAGTAGTAGACGCAGGAGGTCTCATCGTAGACGGCGAACGCGCCCCCTTCGAGCAGGGTCAATGTCAGTGTCTTGCCAACGCTCTGTTGGCCAACCGTGAACCAACGAGCGTGTCCATTTGCTCCGATGGCATACGTGATGTTCTCGCCAGCCTGCAGCTCTTCCATGTCTTTTCGCTCAGGTAGACCATGTCCGCAGCAGACAGATACTCCTTTCCGTCTATGACAGAGATCTCAAGGTCTACGCTGCCGCGTCCCGCCATTACAGGAATCTGAAAGTCCTGAACGGCACTGTTGGCGTCAACGATCCTGTGCCTGTCAACATATCCTGGCACCGCTTCGTCAACGGGCTTGGGTTCGATCCTTTCCATGTCGTAACCCGTCACCACCACTTGCCCTACCCCTGGCAGTGTGTTCGTCCGAACCAGAAGCGTGTACGTCTTCCCGTTGGATTCTTCGACAAACGTCAGCCTCTTGTCACCCTGCTCACTCACGAACTCGCCACTTAATGTATAGAAGTAGGTTTCACTGGGCCTGTCCGCCCCCATCTCGGGCAACCCAGCCAAAGGTGTCAGCGTGAGTTCGCCACCCGGGCTGATCGCGATCCTGCCCAGCATAGAGTTGTTGCCGTAGAGGCCGGCATACTCAGTGAGCTCGGACGGCATCTCGGACGCTATCGGCGGCGGGATCTCTTGCGGTGGGATGATTTCGGGGATCATCCCATCAGCCAGCAGCACCTGAAGCAGCAGGGATTGTCTCATCGCGTACCCGTACAGGCTGGAACCACCAGACATAACGACAGCGGCGGCCATGTTGTGCTCGGGCAGAACCATCAGGGAGCCGTGATACGATATCGTGTCCCCGCCCCTCCACAGCGCCGGCACGCCATACTTACTGAAACCGCTGTCGACGACGAAGTCCCAGCCTAGTCCGTATGCGAACAGGCTCTCCTCCTGCTCGGGCCAAGTACCTCTCAGGCACTCCTTCTGCGTCGCACGGCGTCACATCTTCCCCGATGAAAGTCTTTGCCATCCGGCTCCTGTCGAAGCCACTCTGAGGCGTCCAGGTATTGGCCATCCCGAGAGGCTCGGCGATGCGCTTTCTGATGAAATCTGTGTAGCTCATGCTGGTGACTCGCTCCATAGCCAGCTCAGCAACGGAAAACCCGTCATTGGGGGGTGCGGACGTTTTCTTGGACTCGGTCATGCTGCCAAGCCGATGCTTTGCCTGTAGGCTTTGGGGCTCTTCGTCAGGTTCCGTGCAAGGTACTCCCTGTTGAATCCGCTGTGAGCTGC
>ERZ773359.1960-NODE-1960-length-27042-cov-18.987624_pt1 | contig 27042 bp, 24 predicted proteins | sample MGYA00374955_ERZ773359 | MGnify/ENA primary metagenome ERZ773359 (study PRJEB29098, sample SAMN04486028) | biogas fermenter metagenome | study: EMG produced TPA metagenomics assembly of the Biogas fermentation microbial communities from Germany - Plant 4 DNA1...
CAGCTTTCATGAACAGGGCCAGGACCAGGGAGCCGATCAGCATAACCAGGGCCATATTTTTCCGCAGGAACAATAGCACGAATACCAGGGCAACTGCTACGATTACGCCAATCAGTTCCATCATCTACTTCCTATTTCCTGGTTATGATATTATCTACGTCAAAGCTAGATTCCTCCTTTGGGAGCCTTAATCGGAAAAGAAAATCTTTTTTAAAAAAATTTTACGGAAAAGAAGGATTTTCTGATCTTGCCTCGAATTAGATAAATACGGTCTTATTCACCTTATATGTCTTTTATTGGGGATGATTAAAATTCGCCTTACGCGGCACGGAGAATATGCCATTAGATGCGCCCTGGAACTGGCCAGGCATTACGGAGCGGCGCAGGTCACGACTAAAGAAGTGGCTTCGAAACAGGAAATACCGATTTACTTCCTATCAAAAATCCTGGGCCGCCTGATCATTGCCGGCCTGGTTGTAAGCCAGAGAGGAGCTGCGGGAGGAATTTCGCTGGCCAGGCCGCCGCACAAAATTAGCTTGCGGGAAGTAATTGAAGCTGTCGAAGGTCCCCTTGCCCTCAACAAATGCCTGGCAGAACCCGGTGCATGCAGCCGGGAAGCCCAATGCAAAGTCCACCCGGTATGGGTCAGAGCCCAGGAGGCATTGTTGAGAGAACTAGAAATAACTCTGGATCAACTAATTTGAAGTTCCAGGCAGTTGGCAAAAGCATTGGCCATATTTCAAGCAAAGTTTGGGGCTGCCTCAAAAAAAGTAGCTCCAATGTTACTACCCTCTCCCGGGGCTCCTTCCCGGGAAAGGAGAAGCAGCTACCATCGAAATAACTTACGAGACTCCGGATGCACCCCTCTTCCCCTGGGAAGAAACAGCCATAATCATCGCGAAAAAAATTTTGAGGCAGCCCCTTTTTACTTTTGGCCGTGCTTCAGCAAAGGGACATGATTCCAAGAAAAATTATACGCGCCTCAACTCTTTAATCAAGTAGCCGGCAGAAAGCAAAGCCAAGTACAGCGGAATCGTGACCAGCAGTATGGCGCATAAGTCTCGTGTGGCTGAATATGACATGAAGTGAAGACCCTTTATGCACAGGCTGCCCACGATGTAAGCCGCCGGCAGAAGAAATATTTTAAAGATCACTTCCTTTGCTTTTGCGTGGCGGCGGAATATATACATGGCTATCAGGCAAAAAATGGCCAGCGCTGCAGCCATGAAGAAGTAGTATGCCAGAAAGCCTCTGGGCAGGGTTACTACATTTCCATCCGGAACCTGATCCCGGCCGTAGATTAAGATGTCACCATCCCCGGCATATAAGCGATCTCCACTTCTGTAAGGCATGTAGTAATAAACCGAAGCCACTGTCTTGCCGTCGGGATTTAAAACAGTATTGTTGGCGGAACTTTTGCTTATATACCTGTTCCAGATACTGCTCCACGCCGTAATGTGATATACAAAGCCGGGTCCCCTGTCGGCAGGATAATGATGGATGCTGTATCCCGATACCTCGTCGCTGAATACGGCCAGCACCGCCCCGTCAGCGTTTTCTTTTATCAAAACGGGGTTTCCGCTGTATGGAATATATTGCGGCGCAGTCAAAAAGGCAATTACAGCAACAGCGGCAGCCAAAGTTAACATAACTGACAGGAGAAAGATCTGGATTTTATTCCTTCGCAAGATAGCTTTCAGCTTCTTCAATGGTTCGGTATCAATATCTGCCGGAAGATTTTGAGAGGCGTTCATCTCATCGAGCTGCTTCTTGCAGCTTTCACACGCAGCAATATGCTCTTCCACGATTCTGCGTGTATCGCTGCTCGCCAAATTCTCCACGTATAACGGCAAAACGTCTCTAATCATGTTGCAGGATACCTTCATTTATAATCCTCCATTTGCTCTTTAATCTTGTTCCTGGCCCGGTGATAGGTAACGCAAGCCCAGTTCTCGCTTTTCCCAAAAAGCCGGCCAATCTGCTTAAAACTCAACTCTCCAAAAACGCGCAGGGTAAAAACTTCCTTATAGGGTTCGCTGAGATTATGGAGCACTTCGTGAAGTTTCATAGATGCTTCCGATGCAACTATCATATCATCCACAACACAATCATCAGCTCTTTCCGGAAGAGTCTCCAGGTCAACATCTTTCTTCTTCTTGCGCAGATAAGAAAAGTAGCTGTTTTTTGCAATCTGGCACAACCATACCCGTATGTCACAGTTGCCCTTAAAGCTGTCGATAGATTGAATCGCTTTCATAAATGTTTCGGCGGTAATATCTTCGGCTACATGCTTATCGCCGGACAAACTGTATATGTACAGATACACATCTTTAAAATAGGCATTGTATACATCCTCGATCTCCGGCACTTTTTCTCCTCCTGCCAATAAGACGCTCTTGGCCTAATTATCTTACACACCTGGAATAAATCTCAAGCAAAACCTTGTAGCCTTAAGCAATTGCCTTTACATTAAACAATTTCCCACACCGACTGATTTCACCTGAAAGGATCAAATCCGCCGGGGCAGCAGTAATGTTATGTATAGTTGGAAGAAATGAAATTGCCTCATTTTCGCTTCCAGGATCGCGGTTATAGTGAGGCAGCAGTAATGTTATGTATAGTTGGAAGAAATGAAATGGAGGACCGCAAATCTTATTGATTTTTCGTTGTCCACGGGGTAATATAATAATGCGTGCGCCTGTAGCTCAGAGGATAGAGCAGCGGACTTCTAATCCGCGGGTCGGGGGTTCGAATCCTCCCAGGCGCACCATTTTTTTGCTAATGCGTTCAGAAAACTAAAATTGTCCTCTTTTCCTATAGTTAGTCCGATTATAATTGCACATTTTTTCGCTTCTCAATCCTATATAATTGGGAGGCTTTTTAGGAGTCACAAGCATTGGTTTTGCAGTTTGCTTAATGTTAATGTCGATGTTTTTTGAATTGCAGAACTTCTATTTTTGACTTTACATTTTTCCTGTTTCATTCCCCTTTATAAGTGAGGGGCTTTTTTATTTAATAGTGAAGAGGAAGAAGCAATTTTTGAGGGCCGGTCCAAGCAAGGCTTGGGCCGGCTTTATTTTTTAAAAAGGAGGCGTTTTGTTTTGTATGTTAAAGCAGTTTTCCGGGGCGGACATGTAGGAACAGGGCGTTACCATGAGATGACAAGGTACATGATTGTTAGGAACCTGGTTGAAGCGCTTGATATTGCTAAAAGAATGCCCCGGGTGAAAAAGAATCACCTGGCGGTAATCAGCTGCAAGCCGATCAGCAAACAGGAATACCGTCGTGGCAAAAAAGCAGAGAAGTTAGATCCTTATCTAAATACCAGAAAAAATAAAAGAAAGGGGTAATTTTTCGTGTGGGATCCCATAGAAGTTTTGCTGGAAGCGTCATCGGAGGCAGTTGGCGATGAGAAAAAGTTTAACGAAGCAAAGAAGATTTCGGTAAAAATATTAAGCCTGTTGGACAGGCATTGTACCGGGCATGAGGCAGAAGTCGTTTTCCTGGCGCTTTACATGGTAATCCGTGCTTTAGTAGAAGCTATTGTTTTAAAAACCAAAAATATCAATCCTTTTCACTAAGTACACTTGAGCTGGTAATTCTCCTGAAGAATTCTATTGCCCCCTTCACATCGTTTTCATCCGGATGTCCTTTTGCAATTCCGCCGATCAACTTGAAGGGGCCAAACGTATCAAAACCTCGACATCCATAAGTTCCAAGCAACTCGCAGGACTTCTCGGCGATGATCTTCTTCATCTCCTTCGTGTAATCGCCTTTAACTCCATAGGTGTTAATAAGAAATACACGTTTATTGCTTGGCAAGTTGTTCCTGGCAAACTCCATTACCGCCTTGCTGAATTTGCCAAAATAAATACCAGATGCAAAGCCTACTAAATTGTAGTCAGATAGGTCTGCCTTTTTACATTCAACCACGTTGATTAGTTCTACATCTGCCAAATCCTTAATGGCATCTAGAAGTTTCTTTGTATTCCCATGATGCTGGGAATAGTATGCAATGGCAACTTTCATAGAGAATACCTCCCAGCTTTGCTGTTGTCCTGGTGCTATATTTCAATTATCGCCTCTACTTCTACCAGGACATTTCTGGGCAATTCCTTCACCGCCACGCAGCTGCGGGCAGGTTTTTCTGTAAAGTACTGGGCATAGATCTCATTAAACAAGGCAAAATGAGACATGTCGCTTAAATAGCAGGTTGTTTTAACAGTTTTGCTAAGATCGGTCCCTGCTGCCTCGGCAATTGCTTTAAGGTTTTCCATCACCTGCTTTGCTTGCGCTTCTATTCCCTCAGGGATTTCGCCACTTTGGGGGCAAATAGGGATCTGCCCCGAGGTGAACAGCAGATTGTTGACGCATACGCCCTGGGAGTAGGGTCCAATAGCGGCAGCAGCCTTTGACGTTTTAATTCTTTTGAGCATTCAACATACTCCTCCATTCCCGGATACGTCTGGATTTGCAAGGCGATAAGAATTCTTCCCTAATAAAATATTATCTTGCTGATTAGGAGCCAGTGGTGGAGTTGGCCACCACCCGCTCGCTCCACTGTTCACCGGCCTTGAACCACAAAAGCGGCTTGATGGCGCTGGGGAAAGGTACGGCGGCGACTTCATCCTTGCGCCCGGGGTTCAGCCAGCACTCCGCCAGTTTTCCCGGTATAGTTTCGCCCCATCGCGCAACTACGCCGGCAAGGGTTCCCCTGGCGGCCTCTTCATTCCCTCCCATGGCCTCGAGCGCCGCCCGCATCAGCAGAAGCGGCAGGGTCTCTCCGTCAACGGCGATGGCCTGATCCAGGAAGAGCCGAGATTTAACATAATCGCCCGACTGGAAGAGTTCGGCGCACTTCAGGGCATGGTGATATCCCGTGGCCGGTATGTCTAGTTCGGGCAGCCGCCTTTGCCCGGCAAAATCAAAGGCGTAAAAGTTGCCCTGGCAGCCGGGCACCTGGATATCGCTTACCCAGACACGTTTTTCCCGCGCTTTCATGATCATGGAAAAAGAGGTGATGTCGCGGCAGATAGTGGCACGGGGCGAGATGTTGGGGTGCAAAAATCCCTCCGCCTCGCGCGGGTAGGGATCGCGCAGGAAAGATGCCGCCGCAGTTGCGTCCAGCTTCCCGTGGTGTTTCTCGAAAAGCTCAGTATAAGCGGTAAAACGCGGGAACCTCTGCCATTCCTCTTCTTTCGGGCACTCGCGCCAGTTGCCGCGCTTGTCGTAGCGGGCCAGTTCCTCGGAGCGGAAGCAATTGGTGGACCAAACGGCGCCGCCCACCATGGGCCGCCGCGCATGCAGCGTCCCCGCCGTCTCCAGCGCAATGGCGCTGTTCTCGGCGGCGCTGCCAATTATGATAATGTCGCCAAAAGGCCTGGGCAATCCCTTAAGGGCTATGTCCACCGCCTCGTCAATGCTTCTCGCGTTCTGCAGGATTTTTCTCAGGGTGATGATAAAGGGCACCGCCTTGCCCTTGATGTCCTTGAACAGCTCATTGGTGTTCAGGTGCGTATCATCCCAGGCCACGGAAATACCGGCATCGTTGAGACCGGCATTGGCCCCCACGGAACCGACAGTGTTTACCGTCATGAAGGGAAGTCCCTCCGAGGGCCGGTAGAATATGGCCGCCAGGTACGGCTGGATGATGGCGTGCTCGGGTTGCATGAGGTCGTAGTTGTAGCCGTGGATAATTGATCCATCAGGGGTATAGGGCGATATAGCCGCGAACTCGGAGCAGCCCGAGGTAATGAGCATCTCCCATATGGCCGTTGCCACCAGCACCTCCACGGGGTGAGCGCCGGCTCCATCGGCGATGCCTTTCATCTCCTCGCGAAGATCCGCCGGTATGGTTTCCCAGTATGCCGAGGCATAGTAAAAAAGGGCCGGGCGCGCCAGGAACCTGGGGATGGGGACAAGAGTTTCTACATAGGCATAGGCCTCGGCGCGAAACTGCCGGATGAGCTCACGAGCCAGCACCCCATGCTGGTAACCCATCTCGTAGGGCGTCCCGCTGAGATAAAGGACATGAAGCCCGCCCACTTTTTCCATGCGGGCGCGGGACATCACCCTATGATGCTCTTTTTCGGGCAGCTTTCGCGGACGCACCGGGTAAAATGCACGCAACGCATCAGTGAACTTGCCAGGCATCTGGATACCTCCAAAAACTTTGATTGACGACTTTTTATTTATAGTTATAAAATTAATACAACCTTGAGATATTAATAACTTTTTTCAATAAATTGCATAGGCATATTTTAGCATGGTCAATGGCAGACATCAAGCAGAGCTTAGGCGCTTTTGGCCTTGCAAAAAACGGGCGTTGCGGCGGCCTGGTATATTCACTCAAAGGGGCTGGGCCGCAGGGTGGGAATTCAAGCAGATTATTAAACTACGAGGAGGACGGACGATGAAAACACGGTTTGAAGTTCTTTCCCGGGAAGAAATTGAACAGATCCATGCTGCTTCTCTGGCCGTTTTGGCCGAGGTGGGGATTAAGGTGGACTACCGGAAGGCGCAGGAACTTTTCCGGGAAGCGGGCTGCACGGTGGACGAGGAGACGCAATCGGTGAAAATACCGGAGAAGGTGCTGATGGAGGCAATCGGCCGTGCGCCGCGGCAGTTTACCCTCTACGGCGCCGACCCAGAATTCAAGCTGGAGATCGGGGGCGACAGCGTTAACTTCGCCGGTCTGGGGACGCCCACAGCCGTCCTGGATACGGAAACGGGGCAGCACCGGCCCGCCACCATGGAAGACCTGGCCCGCCACATCATCCTCATTGACTCCTGCCGCTACATCGGCTGTTCGCAGCTGGATATCTGGCCTACTGACATCCCCATGACCACCATACACACCGAGGCTATCCGCGCCTGGGTGCGTCACAGCCGCAAGCCCTTCGGCATGGGCTGCTACGGCTTCCTGCCCACCCTGGACATGATGCGCATGACCGCCCTGGTGGCGGGGGGGAAGGAAGAGCTGCGCCGCCGGCCGCGCTTCTTCAGCATCTGCTCGGTGGTCAGCCCGCTGCAGATGAGCCGGATGCAGATAGAAGGGCTGCTCATCTGCGCCGAGTACGGCCAGCCGCTGGCCATGTCCCCAGAGGCCATCGCCGGGGCCACCGCACCGGCTACCCTGGCCGGGCTGCTGGTGCAGGAAAACGCGGCCATCCTGGCCCATATCGCCCTGGCCCAGATCTACCGGCCCGGCACGCCGGTGCTTTACGGGACCGTTTCCACCATTGCCAACCTGCGCCTGGGCACGGTGGCCCTGGGAGCGGTGGAGACGGGGCTGATCAGCGCCGCCTCAGCTCAGCTGGCCCGCTATTACGGGCTGCCGGTGCGCTGCGTCGGCGCAACTACTGAAGCAAAAACAGAAGATATTCAGGCCGGACTGGAACGCTCCGCCACGCTGCTCCAGGCAACCCTGGCCGGGGCCAATTTCATTACCTGCGCCGGGACTCTGGACAGCACCATGCTGGAAAGCGAGCCGCTGGTGCTGCTTGACGACGAATGGTGCGGCGCGTGCCTGCGGGTGGCCCAGGGCATCGATGTGCGCCCGGAAACAATGGCCCTGGATGTAATTAAAGAGATAGGTTTTTCCGGCAACTACCTGGCCGAAGCGCACACGGTAAAGCATTTCCGGACCGAACATTATATCCCCAACCTTCTGCCGCGGGAACCCTACGATACCTGGGTGAAGGAAGGGGCAAAGACAGCCCTGGAGCGGGCCCGGGAAAGGGCAAGGGAAATCTTGAAGACACACCAGCCCAGGACCCTGGATCCGGAGCTGGAACGCGAGCTGGAAGAATACCACCGCATGGTTGCCGCCCGGCCCCTGGAAGAATTCTACGCCTACGAGGCCGATGAGAAGCAGGATTTCTCAAACCTGTAACTGCTGCAAGGCAGGCGGATTTTAGCGCCGGCGGATAGTGAAAGAAGCAAACTTTAGCAAGGGAAGGGAAAGGATTTGAGCCAAAATCAAACACTGACAGAAGCAAGACGTTTCTCAACGGGGTGGAAGTTGCTGTTCAGCTGCGGGGACCTGGCGGTAAGCGTGCCCTCAGCCATCTTCATGTTCTTTCAGCTTTATTTCATGACCGATGTGGCCGGCTTAAGGCCGGATTACGCCGCCTGGGCCATAGGCGTGGGGCGCGTCTGGGATGCCATCAACGACCCCTGGTTCGGCATTATTATCGACCGCATCCGCTCCCCCTTCGACAGGAGACGCCTGGTCCTGCTCTACGGGGCAGTGCCTTTGGGGGCCAGCTTTGCCTTGTTGTGGGTGGTGCCGCCCTTTTCGCAACTGGGCTTGGCCGTTTACTACTGCCTCGTTTACATCATCTTTAACAGCGCTTTTACTTTTGTCTGCACCGGCTTCTATGCCATAGTGCCGGAATTGACCAGTGATTACGAAGAGCGCATCTCCATTAACGGCTACCTGATGGCCTATTCCATTGCCGGGTCCCTGGGAGCAATTATCGTGGTGACCGTAATAAGCTGGTATGTCACCAACCCGGTGGCCCTGTTCACCGCGATGGGGGTGGGCTTGGGAGCGCTGATAATCTTGCCGCCCCTGCTGGCGGTCCGCTTAACACGCGGCATCCTTAAGGAAACGTCTCCCGAGGTGCTGTCTTTTGGAGCCGCAATCAGGGCAACCCTGAGCAACCGGCCCTTCCGGCACGTGATTGGGCTTTACGCCCTGAGCTGGACTACCGCCGCTGTCATCGCCGCCGACCTGGTCTATTTCGCCAACTACTACCTTAAGGTTCCGGAGCAGGCCAATTACTTTGTCCTGGTGGCCCAGGGAGCGGCGCTGCTCTTTGTGCCCCTGTGGGTCTGGCTGTCCAAGCGCATGGACAAGGGGCCGGTTTTTATAATCGGCTGTTTCAGCTGGCTGGTAATCCTGCTGGCCATCTCCGGGCTGGCTCCGGATCAGATCGCCTTGGCCTACGTGTTGGCAGTCCTATCGGGGGCCGGTATCGCCAACGCCTATGTCCTGCCCTGGTCGATGATCCCCGATGTCGTGGATTACGATCAGCTGAAAACGGGGCAGCGGCGCGAGGGATCGTACTATGCCTTTGCCGCTTTCTTCCAGAAAATGGCCACCGGCGCAGCCATCTGGCTCATGGGACAAGCGCTGGCCCTGGCCCACTATATCACCCCTACTGACGCCAATCCCGTGCCGGTACAGCCGGAGCAGGCGGTGCAGGCGATCCGCCTATTCATGGGGCCCGTCCCGGCATTGCTTTTGATTTTGTCCATTCTCTTTGCCTGGCGCTACCCTATCACCCGGGAAAAGCTGCGGCAGATGAGCGAGCAGCTGGCCGCTGCGAAGAAGAGCTAACCCGGATTTCAACGTAATAATAAAAAGGCCTGGCAATTGCTGTCCAGGCCTTTTTAATAAGATGTTTTGAAAGCGTAAGGCAGGCTAAATATCCTTAATGTGCACTTTTAAGTCAAGGTTGCCAAGTTTCTCGGGTCCATTTTTACCAATTAGTACGGGATACTCCAGCATCATGCCGCCTACACCGGGCTGGTAGAGGTGCGCGCCCATGGCAATGACCATGCCCTCACTTAAAATGCCGTTGCCCATGGGCGTGATATTGGGTTCCGTCCGCGCACATACTCCCAAGCCGTGCCCGAAACTGGGCACAGCATACTCGGCCAGACCATAGCGGTTATAAACGGACATCCCCAGAAGCGCCACCTCGGAGATGGAAGCACCTGGCTTTAAAGCATTGAACACTGTATTCACGGCCTCTTCCCAGCATTCAATTAATTTTTTCTGGGCATCATTGGGTTTTCCGAAGAAAACCGGAACACTGACATCCCCCAGGTACAAATCGATCATCGGGTGGACATCCAAAATTATAAATTCATTAGCCCCTATCTTTCGTTCCGTCGCCTGCCTGGTAACATCAAAAAAGTAGGCCGTGCGCTCCCCGGAGCCTACTTCCGATCCGCCCGTGCTGGACCAGGACCACATGCTCCCCTTTCTCCTAATAGCCGCTTCCATGACCCCGGCCAGGTAGTTTTCGGTAACTCCCACCTGGACAGCATCATATCCGCATTGCCAGCCATAGTCCCCGACCAGGGCCGCCTCCCGCAGGCGTTCAATTTCGGCTTCATCTTTGATCAACATGACCTCATCGAGGCAATCCGTCCCATTCTTAATCGTGGCCTCGGGAAAAGTAGCACGCATCTGCAAGTATTCGCCTGCCGTGAGCATGCCGGGCGCCAGCAAGGCATTATTGCCTTCATGGACAATATCCATGCCGATAGTGCCTTTCGAAATGCCCAGTTCATCCAAGTAGCTTTTCAACACATCAAACATGTCGGCCAGAAAGTAAGTCGCCACGTCCATGGACTTGCCTTCAGCCTTAATTCTTTCCGTATCACCGATCCAGTAGATAAACTTGCAATCCCCCTTGGCGGTGACAACAACCATGCCCCGCCAGGGCATAAACGCACCGCCCAGGTAGTGCAATGCGGCCATCCTCGTCCCAATGTAAGCGTCAAAACCTTTTTCAGCTACCTTTTCCGCCACCGCCTGCCGTCTCTTTTCAAAATCAATCGGTAAGATGGCAAACACTCCTTTACATTCACTTTAGTCTATATTTCGGAAACATTTTATTCTTTTCCTGCTTCTGCTACGGTAGCACGCGGCCATGGCCGGCTTTGCTTAGACGACTTGCCGGCAATTACCCGGTCTCCTCCTGGTACATGGAGTCGATGAGATCCCTGTACTTCTCTTCGATGACTCTCCGCTTGATTTTGCGGGAGGGGGTCAGCTCGCCGCCTTCTTCGGTGAAGGGGTGGTCGGTGATGACGTACTTTTTGATTTGCTCATACCTGGCCAGCCCCCTGTTGACGCGGTCGATGATTTCCTGGACCAGCTTTTTGACCTCGGGATGCCGCACCAACTCCGCGTGGCTGCGGTATTCAAGCCCTTTCTGCCTGGCCCACTCGGCCAGGGCTTCAAATTCGGGTACAACGAGGGCGGAGACGAACTTGCGGTTCTCTCCCACCACCACGACCTGCTCGATGAAGGGCTCCGTGCTGAAGGCATTCTCGATGGGCTGCGGGGCCACGTACTTGCCGCCGCTGGTCTTGAGCAGCTCCTTCTTCCGGTCCGTGATGGTGAGGTAGCCCTCTTCGTCGATAAAGCCGATGTCCCCGGTCCTGTAAAAGCCGTCCTCGGTGAAGGCTTCCCAGTTCGCCTCGGGGTTGTTCCAGTAGCCCTTCATGACCTGGGGACCCCGCACCAGGATCTCGCCATCCTCGGCAATTTTTTCCTCCACGCCCTTCAGCGGTTTGCCCACCGTGCCCACCTTGTTGCAGGCCGGGGTGTTGGCATTGATGATGGGGCTGGTCTCGGTCAGGCCGTAGCCCTGGTAGAGCTTGATGCCCAGGCCGCCGAAAAAGACAATCAAGTTGGGGCTTATGGCCGCTCCGCCGGTGGAGCAGAAGCGCAGGCGGGTCAGCCCCGCCTTCTTCTTGATGACGTAGAAGAGAGGCCTCGCCAGGGCCAGCTTAAACTTTAGGGAGAAGGGCACTTTCTTCTTTTCGTTCTCCAGCAGGTAAACCTGCCTCCCTACGCTGCTGCCCCAGTGGAAATACTTTTGGACGAAGGGCGGGCGCTTTTGGAGCAGGGCATGAATCTGGATGAAAATCCGCTCCCAGAGGCGGGGCACCGAGTTCATCACCGTGGGCTTGAAGGTTTGCAGACCCCACTGGATCTCCGCGGGCTCCAGCGAATCCACCAGGGCCAGCGTGCCGGGCACGTAGCTGGCCCCCATCAGGTCCGCGGAGAAGCCGTAGGAGTGGCAGAAGGGCAGGTGGCCCATCCAGGTGTCGTCCTGCCGGAAGCCCATCTCCGCGACCACCGTTCGCTGGCTGACGATGTTCCGGTTGGTGAGCATGACCCCCTTGGGCCGGCCGGTGGTGCCGGAGGTGTACATGAGGGCAACCATGTCGTCTTCTTCCACGCAATCGAGCTTCTTTTGGAGTTCCGGCAGCTTATCCCGGTTGTTGCGGCCCAGCTCGAGGAGTTCTTCAAAGGCCATAACCATGCTGTCCGGCCTTTCCTCCAGGGGGTCCATGATAATAATCTTCTGCAGGTTTTCGAGCCTCTCTTTTATCTCCAGGACGCGCTCCACATGTTCCCTGCTCCCGCAGAAGCAAAACTTGGCCCCCGAGTCGTAGAGAATCCACCAGACATCCTCGGTCTTGCTGGTGGGGTAGATGGGCACCATGGCGCCCCGCAAGAAGAGCGGCGCCATTGCCGCGAAAACCCAGCGGGGCCTGTTGGGCGCAAACACGGCGGAGCGATCAAATTCCTTAAATCCAAGCACGTGCAGGCCAATGGCCAGGTCCCAGATAATGGTGTCCGCTTCTTTCCAGGTGTAGCTATGGACCTGGTCCGTCCGCCGGCCTTGGTGGTCATACCTTGAAACAAGGTAGATCTTGTCAGGATACAGATGGGCATTCTTATGGGAAGTGCCGACAATGGTGTTTTCATCAAATTGCTGCACTGCACTCTCCCCCTGTCGCCTGGAATTGGAAAGTCTGTATATTATATATATTATTTGAATTCGCAAAATTCCTGCTTCTAAGATGGGTAATTTTTAGAGGGGCTTAAAGAAAGGGCTAAAAAGCAAAAGGCTCAGCGGGCAGGCTGCCTGCCGGCGCTGAACCTGGACAAATCCATCCCGGCCTATTTTAGAGATCTTCTGCCTTTTTGTCCTGGAGAAGCTTGTTCTTGCGCTCAAGCATGGCCGCGTAATCGAGGCTGTATTTTTTGCCGGCATAGGCTTGCAGGAAAGCTTCCCGGTAGTACTTGGAGCGGAAGTATTTGATGAGGTGGTCCGATATGGGAAACAGCTGCTCGGAGGGAATGTAGTTCTCGGGACGGCCCGTGGTGCGGTCGATGATGCTTTGCGTGAGCATGCCCCAGGAAAGATCGGCGAGGGAGCACCCCTTCAGGTCCCGCAGGATGGCCTGGAGAACGGCCTCCTGGAGCGGATCGAAGAACTTGAATTTCTGCGAGTACATCACGGCGACGTGAAAATGCTCCGGGATGTCCATGAAGCCGTCAACCATGAGTATCCTGCCGGTGATATACATGATCTCAAGAAGGTAGCGCAGGCTGCCCAACCCGGGCTTACGCTGGCCGGGAAGCTGGGGCCGTTGGGGAGTGAAGCCGGCGCAGGGGTCCTCGGCGGAGAGCCACTCGATCATGACCATGTCCAAAACGGGCTTCTCCCCGCCTTCCCTGAAAAAGCGCTTATCCGGCACAAAGCGGGACCTGGAAAGACGCAGGTTGATGAGCAGGTTTTCCGGGTCTATGCTGCCGTCGTAGACCTTCAGGTGGTGGTGCTGGACCTCGTCCCGCATTATTTCCACCTGGAGGCTGTGAAAGCCCCGCGCATGGAGATGGTCCACCAGCCCCACCTTTTTCATCAGCGCCATGATCTCCCCGGGGCCGAACCTGTCCAGGAAGAGGGCGCCGCTTTTTTTTTGCAGGGCAAAGTGGCCAAAGCTCTCCTCCAGCGAGCCGCTGCCTTCCAGCAGCCCGTAGATGTCTTCCGGTTCCGCCGGCTGGAAAAATTTCAGGGTTGATTGCTTGCGCGGTTTCATAGAGCCCGGTTCCTTTTCCTATTTTTTTTAGAGCGTTCCGCGGCCTTGTTTTCTCATGTATCAGCCGCCGCAAGGCGCTTTTTGTTTATCGCCTTTATCCCCGCAGCCCTTCAATGAAAGCGAGCACGTTTTTGCCCAAAACGCCGTGATTGTAGCCGCCTTCAAGGATGGCGAAGCAGCCGCCGCCGTTTCGCCGCGCCGCCTCCCGCATCAGCCGCCCCATGTGGGTGTAGTCTTCGCTTTTCAAGAGACCGCCCCAGTCGTCTTCATGGTTGTCGAAGCCGGCGGAAGCGGCAATCATGTCGGCGTCGGTGGACGCCAGGGCTCTCTCCACGGTGTTAAGATATTCACGGCGGTTCCGGGCCGATGGATTGAGGATGGTCACATAACCCTTGCCGCTCAGCAGGTTGACATTGCCGTCGCCAAAATGCAGGTCAAAATCCAGGATGAAGGCCTTTTTTATTTTGCCCTGGCGCTTCAATTTTTCCAGGGCGATGGCCATGTTGTTGAAGTAGCAGAAGCCCCAGCAGCTGTCCGCCGAGGCGTGGTGCCCCGGGGGGCGGATAAGGGCGAAGCAGGGCTCGGTCAGGCCAATCTCGGCGGCCTTGATGGCGCCTCCGGCGGCCAGGGCGGCGATGTGGTAGACACCCTCACGCCGCACGTACTGAAGATGCTGTTCCGTGTGAAGGCGGAGGATGTCCTCCTCGGATGCCGGATCGGGTTTGACGAATTCCACCTTTCCCTGGAGGACTGTTATCACCGCTTCCATCCGGCCCGGGGAAGCAGCGGGGTCAAGGGAGTAAACCGTATTGAAGTCTTCGTGGAAGACAACTTTCATGCTGGCGCCCTCCTTACAGCATTATGATTTTTCCGAATACAATTAATATTTTCTGGAGCCGGAAGGGAAATCCTCTCGCGGGGGATTTTAATTCGCAGGGAGAAGAAATTGAAATCCCCGGCCCCTTTTGAAAAAGGGATTGAAATCCCCCCCGCCCCCCTTAGCAAAGGGGGAGCAATCTGCTTCAACATGGGCTGTTAAAATATCCCCCTGCTTTAAATCCGAGACACTGTAATGCGCTTCATGCAAGCCTTAAAGTCATAGCGCGTTATTTGTTAGTAAGTGCATGTCCCAGCTGCTTCACTTCACCCAAGGGAGGCAATCCGATTACAATGGGCTGTTTAAAAGTTTCCTTTTTTTAATGTAGATTAAGGGCTTCTAAACATTACCCGGCAGTTATGGTTTTCCAGGAAGGAAAGTAAAGGCATACCATAGAAATTTACTTGTACCAGGTGCAATTCTTGCCCATGTTGGTTGAATCGTTGCCTGCAGCTTTATAAAAAATTTAAGCCAAAGGAGCAATCAGCATGGCGACCATATTTATTACCAGGGAAATACCGGAGAGCGGCCTGAAGCTTCTGGAAAAGCACAAGTTGATCGTAAACCCTGCCCCCAGGCCGGTAACACGGCAGGAGCTGGTGGAGGGGTTAAAAGAAGCCGACGCCCTTCTCTGCATGCTCGTGGACAAGGTTGATCGCGAGGTCATCGAAAGCGCCCCCAGGTTAAAAATTGTCGCCAACATGGCGGTGGGCGTGGACAACATTGACATTGAAGCCTGCACCGAGCGCGGCATCGTTGTGACCAATACTCCCGGCGTGCTCACGGAGGCCACCGCCGACCTCACCTGGGCCCTGCTCCTTGCCGTGGCCAGGCGGGTGGTAGAAGGGGATCGCTATGTCCGGGAGGGGAAATTCAACGGCTGGGCTCCGCTCCTGCTCGTGGGCGCAGATCTCCATGGCAAGACCCTGGGTATAATCGGCATGGGCCGCATCGGCCAGGCCGTGGCCCGGCGCGCCCTGGGCTTCGGCATGAACATTGTGTACTACCAGCGCAGGCGATTGCCTCTTCACTCTGAGCAGGAGCTTAAAGCCACCTACCTGCCGCTGGATGACGTCATCAGGGAGGCCGACTTTTTAACCCTTCACCTGCCCTACTACCCCGAAGTGCATCATCTCATCAACCGCGAAAGGCTTAACCTGATGAAGCCCACCGCCTACCTGATCAACACCGCCCGGGGGGCCCACATCGATGAGCAGGCCCTGGTGGAGCATCTGAGAGCGAGAAAAATAGCCGGCGCAGCCCTGGATGTGTACGAAAGGGAGCCGCATTTAACTCCCGGCCTGGCCGAACTGGACAACGTGGTCCTGGCCCCGCACACCGGCAGCGCCAGTGCAAGCACGCGCAGCTTGATGGCCGAAATGGCGGCGCTAAGCATTGTCCAGGTGCTGGGCGGGGAGAAGCCTGAGCACGTGGTCAACCCTGAAGTTTTAGGTAGAGAGTAGCCAGGCAGGGATTGAAATAAAACTGAAAGAATTAAGGAATTGAACACACAAAACAGCTTCGGGTGAGGCAAGTGGCAGGAAGGATGCGAATTGCTCACGACAGCCTGCTGGATGCTCTCCAAGCTGAGGAAGCCAAAGGAATACTGCATTTATTTGTCGAAAAGCGCTACCAGAAAAAGGAGATCATCTTTCTTCCCAAGCAAGCGGATAACTATGTTTTCATTGTTAAAGAGGGCCGGGTAAGGATTTACTTGGCCTTCGCCGACAAGGAGTTCACCATTTCCATTCTTGAAGTGGGCGACGTATATTCCACGCACACCAGGGCTTTTGCGCAGGCGCTGGAAGACTGCACCCTGCTCATCTGCAGGACGGAAATCTTTAGCCGCATTCTCGTTGATCACCCTACCTACACCCGCTACCTGGTTAATGCCCTGGGAGATCTGCTGAAAAATTGCTTCACCATCATCATTAATCTTGCTTTCATGGAAGCAAAGAACAGGCTGAGAACCTACCTGCTCGCGGAGGCTGAAGATAAGGGCGTTTTCTGCGACGAGGGCATAAGGGTGGAGATGGGCCATGACCTCAGCCAGATGGCCACGATCATCGGGTGCTCCCGCCAGACGGTCTCCACCCTGGTGAACGAGCTCTGCCGCATGGGCATACTTGAACGGCTGGACCGCAAAACCATCCTCATCAAGGACCGCGAAGCCCTGCAAAAGCTGGACCAGCAATAACCTGCCCTTAATGCGGCCCCAATGTTTTACTGGCACATCATCCATGGAGATCCATCGCTTTGCCCAGGTTGACATGTAAATAACCAGGACTCAAAGGTAATCCCTGGCATGCGACCTGCAGCGTTTTTCTTCCTTTCAACTTCTCACTTCTCACCTCTAACTTCTCGTTTCTCATCATACACCCACCCGTGAAGTGGGACAAAAAGGTACGTCCCTAGTGTCCCACTTTTTTAACCGTGACAATGCCCGCATTGTATTAAAATGCGAAAAGTACATTCTTTAAAAATTTGTCGTGTATTTGACATATTGATTTTTGAATAAGTATTACAATGAAAGTGCAAGCATGGATATCTGCAAGCATTCCTGGAAAAGGAGGGATAAAAGGTGCCCGGGCAAAAAGAAAATTATTTCGTCTACGCCGACCCCGCCAAATGCCTGGGGTGCAAAAGCTGCGAGCTTGCCTGCGGGCTGGAGCACGCCAAGGCCGATCTCTTCGCCGCCGTGCTGGCAGGCCTACCCGTACAGCCGCGGAACCGCGTGGTAGAGGCGGCGGGCATCAGGACACCCATCCAGTGCCGCCAGTGCGAGGAGGCGCCCTGCGCCCTGGTCTGCCCCTCCGGCGCCATCAGCCGGGAGGAGGGCATGATCTGGCTGGACAAGAGGCTGTGCTTCGGCTGCAAGAGCTGCGTCATGGTCTGCCCCTTTGGCGCCATCCAGGTGCGGGACGAGGGGAAGGCGATGAAGTGCGATCTCTGCGTCGATTCGCCGGCGGAGATCAGCGCCTCCCAGTGCGCCTGCATCCGGGCCTGCCCCACCAAGGCCATCTCGCTGGTGGATAGCGAGGAGCTGAGACAGAAGCTGATGGCTGCCAGGGTGGGCGAGATCGCCCAAGCCCGCGCGGTGGATAAGCCGCCCGCCGTATGAGCGGCGCCGCCAGGGCCATAAAGCACGCTTTATGGAGGTTCCCATGGAAAGCTATAAGGACGAAGATTTTGCGGCGCAGGCAAAATCAATTTTAGAGCGCTATCCTCGCGAGCAGCGCTTTGCGCTGGCCATGATGCAGGATTTCCAAAGGAAGTACGACTACCTCTCCCAGGAAGCCATCCGCCAGATTGCCGCCTACCTACAAATTCCTTCCGGAAAAATCTACAGCCTGGCCACGTTTTACAAGGCTTTCAGCCTGGAGAAAAAAGGCAAGTACATCATCAAGGTCTGCGACGGGACCGCCTGCCATGTGAGGTCCTCCATGCAGATCCTCGAGGAGATTGAAAAGCTGCTGGGAATTATGCCGGGCGGCACCACCGCCGACGGCAGGTTTTCCCTGGAGACGGTCAAGTGCCTGGGGACATGCGCCCTGGCCCCGGTAATGGTGATTAACGATGAGTACTACGGCTCCCTGACGGCGGGCAAGGTCAGGGAAATACTGAAAAAGTATGGGGATGGGGGCGGCGCCGATGAAGAGTGAACAGGCGAAAAGAAAAATCCTCGTCTGCTGCGGCCCGGGCTGCCTTGCCGTCGGCGGCAGGGAGATCCTGGAGGGGCTGCGCAGCAGGATCGCCGCAGCAGGCCTCGATGCGACCGTCGAGCCCGTCATTAAGGGCACCGGCTGCCACGGCCTCTGCGAGCAGGGCCCCATGGTTCGCTTCCTGCCGGAAGACATCTCCTACTGCCGCGTCAGCCTGCCGGACCTCGATGAAATCGTTGAACAAACAGTGCGGCAGCAGAAAGTGGTGGAGAGACTCCTTCTTGTCGACGCCCTCACCGGCCGGCGGGTGAAATCGCAGGGCGAGAACAGCTTCTACAAGAAGCAGTTGAAGATTGCCCTGCGCAATACCGGCGAGATCAACCCCCTCAACATAGACGATTACCTGGAACGCGACGGCTACCGCGCCCTGGCCAAGGTCCTCTTCGAGATGGATCCCGAGACGGTCATAGCCGAGGTGGAGAAATCCGGCCTCCGGGGAAGGGGCGGCGCGGGATTCCCCACGGGGCTGAAGTGGCGGCAGTGCGCCCGCGTGGACAATTCCCCCAAGTATGTCATCTGCAACGCCGACGAAGGCGACCCCGGGGCCTTCATGGACCGGGGCATCATCGAAGGCGACCCCCACAGCGTCATTGAAGGCATGGTTATCGGAGCCTATGCCATCAAGGCGCACCGGGGCTTTGTCTATATCCGCGACGAGTATGCCCTGGCCGTTAAAACCATGCTCGAGGCCATCCGCCAGGCGGAGGCACGCAGCTACCTCGGCCGCAACATCCTGGGCAGCGGCTTTGACTTCAGCCTGGAAGTGGTCCGCGGCGGCGGCGCCTTTGTCTGCGGCGAATCGACCGCCCTCATGGCTTCCATTGAGGGCCGCGTGGGCGAACCGCGGGCCAAGTACATCCGTTCCGTGGAGCGGGGCCTCTGGGATCAACCTACCGTCCTGAACAACGTGGAGACCTGGGCCAACATACCGCCCATCATTCTCCGGGGCGGGGAGTGGTTCAGCAGCATCGGCACCGCCAAGAGCAAAGGCACCAAGGTCTTCTCCCTCGTGGGCAAGGTGAAGAACACGGGTCTCGTGGAGGTGCCCATGGGGATTACCCTGCGCGAGCTCATCTTTGACATCGGCGGAGGCATCTTGAACGACAGGAAGTTCAAGGCGGTGCAGACCGGCGGCCCCTCGGGGGGCTGCATCCCCGCGGAGATGCTCGACCTGGAGGTAGACTTTGACTCCCTGACGGCGGCCGATTCCATGATGGGCTCCGGCGGCATGATCGTCATGGACGAGCGCACCTGCATGGTCGACACTGCCCGCTACTACATTGACTTCCTCACCGAGGAGTCCTGCGGCAAGTGCTCGCCCTGCCGCGAGGGGCTGAAGAGGATGCGCGAGATCCTGAACGACATCTGCAGCGGCGCCGGCCTCCCGGGGGACATCGAGCTCCTGGAGGAGATCGGCGGCATGGTCCGCGAATGCTCCCTCTGCGGCCTGGGCAAAACTGCGCCCAACCCCGTTCTCTCCACAATAAAGCATTTTCGCGAAGAATACGACGAGCATGTTCACAGGAAGCGCTGCCCCGCCGGCATCTGCCGCCCGCTGACCACCTTTGTCATCGACGGCGAGGCCTGCACCGGCTGCGGCCTCTGCAGGAAGAACTGCCCGGCGGAGGCCATATCCGGCGAGCCGAAGGAGCCGCATGTCATCGACCAGTCCAGGTGCACGAAGTGTGGGAACTGCATTGAACTGTGCCGGTTCAATGCCATTACCGTGAAATAAAAAAAGGAGATGATAAACCGTGGGTAAGAAGGAGCATGCTCACAAAAGCATAGACCCGGCTTCCCTGGCCCTCATCGAAAAGGCCGCCCAGGAGGGCCGGGAACTGGCCTGGGACCGCTTTAAAAAGCAGGAGCCCCAGTGCGGCTTCGGTTTACTGGGCATATGCTGCCGCAACTGCAACATGGGGCCCTGCCGCATCGACCCCTTCGGCAACGGCCCCGACAGGGGCATTTGCGGCGCCGACGCCGACACCATCGTCGCCCGCAACCTCCTGCGCACCATTGCCGCCGGGGCGGCCGCCCACTCGGACCACGGCCGCGATATCGTGGAGACGCTGCTGCACGCGGCCACGGGAGAGAAGTCCGATTATGCCATTAAAGACGAGGCCAAGCTGATGGCCTTGGCCGGCGAACTGGGCGTACCCACCGAGGGCCGCTCCAGCAAGGAGATTGCCGCCGACATCGCCCGCATGGCCATGGCCGAATTTGGCAGCGAAAAGGGCGCCTTTGAGTTCATGAGGCGGGTGCCGCCGCCGCGTAAGGCTCTCTGGGATTCCCTCAATATCACCCCCCGGGGCATCGACCGGGAAGTGGTGGAGGCCATGCACCGCACCCACATGGGGGTGGATACCGACTACGTCAATATCATTCTCCAGGGACTGCGCACGGGCCTCTCCGACGGCTGGGGCGGCTCCATGTGGGCCACCGAGCTCTCCGACATTCTCTTTGGCACCCCCAAGCCGCACAAGGGTGTGAGCAACCTGGGCGTGCTGAAAGAAGACGAGGTGAACATCATCGTTCACGGCCACGAGCCCACTCTCTCCGAGATGATCGTCCAGGCGGTGCGGGAGCCGGAGCTGATCGAGCTGGCCCGCTCCAAGGGGGCGAAGGGGATCACCGTGGCCGGCATGTGCTGCACCGGCAACGAGATCCTCATGCGGCATGATGTCCCCATCGCCGGCAACTTCCTGCAGCAAGAGCTGGCCATCGTCACCGGGGCGGTGGAGGCCATGGTGGTGGACGTGCAGTGCATCATGCCGGCCCTGGCCAGCTTGGCGGAGTGCTACCATACCAAGTTCATCTCCACCTCGCCCAAGGCCAAGTTCCCTGGCGCCCTGCATGTCCCCTTCAGCGAGGAGAAGGCCCTGGAGACGGCCAGGGAGATCGTGCGCATCGCCATTGAAAACTACCCCAACCGAAACCGGGATAAGGTCTTCATCCCCGCGGAGCGGATGGAATTCTTCGCCGGGTTCAGCGTGGAAGCGATCCTTTCCGCCCTGGGCGGCAGCCTGGAACCGCTGCTGGAGGCGATCAAGGCGGGCACGATCAAGGGCATTGCCGCCGTGGTGGGCTGCAACAATCCCAAGATCCAGCAGGACTACGGCCACATCACCCTGGCCGAGGAGCTGATCAAGGAAGACGTGCTGGTGGTGGAGACCGGCTGCGCCGCCATTGCCAGCGCCAAGGCCGGCCTGCTGCTCCCCGAGGCGGCGGCCAAGGCCGGGCCGGGGCTGCGCTCGCTCTGCGAATCCCTGGGCATACCGCCGGTGCTGCACATGGGCTCCTGCGTGGACATCAGCCGCATCCTGGTGGTGGCGTCGGCGGCGGCCAATGCACTGGGCGTGGACATCAGCGATCTGCCCCTCGCCGGGGCCGCACCGGAGTGGATGTCCGAGAAGGCCGTCAGCATCGGCGCCTACGTGGTGGCCACGGGCATCTTCACCGTGCTGGGCACCGTCCCGCCGGTCCTGGGCAGCAAGAACGTGGCCGCGCTGCTGACGCAGGGGGCCAATGACGTCGTGGGAGCCGCCTTTGCCGTGGAAGCGGATCCCAAGAAAGCGGCAGCGCTCATCGTGGAGCACATGAAAGGGAAGCGGGCCAAGCTGGGCCTGCCCTTATAACAGCTTTCGCTTGCCAAGCGGAGAGGGGCGGTAAGGTGAAAATACGCATTAACGGCATCGACTGCGAGGCGCAGCCCGGCGAGTTTATCCTGGACGTGGCCAGGAGAAACAACATCTATATTCCCACTCTTTGCCACCACGACGCATTTGCCGGAGAAGCCCGCTGCCGCCTCTGCATCGTGGAAGTCGTCGAAAGGGGGAGAAGCAGGGTGGTCACCTCCTGCGTTTACCCCGTTGCCGGGGAAATCGAGGTGGCCACCGATACCGAAAAAATCAGGTCCCTGCGGAAGACACTGCTCATGCTGCTCCTGGCCCGGACGCCGCAAAACGAGACCATCAAGAAACTGGCCCGCGAGTACGGCGTTACGGAGGTGGCGCGCTTCGAGAGCGATCCCCAAGAAGAGTGCATCCTCTGCAATCTCTGCGTCAGGGCCTGCGAGCAACTCGGGGCCGGGGCCATCTATGCTGTGAACAGGGGTGTAACCAAGAAGGTGGCCACCCTCTTTGAAGAGCCGGCGGAGGAATGCATCGGCTGCGCCGCCTGTGCCGCCATCTGCCCCACGGGGGCCATCAAGGTCCTGGAGAAGGAGGGCAAGCGCATCATCTGGAACCGGGAATTCGAGATGGTGCCCTGCTCGAACTGCGGCCGGCCTTTTGCCACCGCGGAGCAGCTAGCCTTCTACAGGGCCAGGCTGAAGGTGGCGCCGGACAGGTATGGCGGGGACCGCCTCTGCGAAAACTGCCGGCAGAAGAGGGCCGCGGAGCTCGCCTCCCTCATGTCTCCAGCCCGCCTGCGGTAAACCGCCGTAAATGCAAAGCACCCGGGGCTGCCCCACCAGGCAGCCCCTTTTCCCGTAATGCCATTGTGACTATTTAACTAGTTAGCAGAAACGGCTTTTGTCCCCTCCGCCCGCCTGTCTTTGGAGCCAGCCCCACAACCTTGCGTAAGAGTAAAGGCCCCCCTTTTTATAGGGGGTAAGGGGGATTTTATCTTTCGGAGAAGCCGTAGCGCTCGATGATCTCGATGTTCTGGCGGTATTTATCCTTGAGCCATTCCAGCTGAGACTGGCTGAGGTTGAATTTTTCAGGCCCCTCGGCAAAGACCTCGGAGAGGAGCAGCATGCGGTGGCGCCAGTTGCGGTAGCACCAGTGGATATCGTAGTCAACGCCGCTGACCCAGGCCTTGCCGCTATCCATGTCCTTGGAGAGCTCCAGCGTGAGCAGCATGCCGAATTCCACCAGGTCGGTGGGTGTAGAGGGGTAATGCTGGTCCGTATAGAAGTTGCCCAGGGAGTAGATCACCGGGACAGAGCGGGTTTCACCGTCCTCTCCCCGCACTTCTATCCATTCGCAGGGCTGCACGAGCTTGGGATGCCCGCCAATGATCATGTCGGCGCCCGCTTCGGCCATCTCCCGGGCCGCCTCCCGCTGCCGCTCGAAAGGGGCATCCACATACTGTTCGCCCCAGTGGGGGACAACCGCCACCAGGTCCGCCCCGGCGGCGCGGGCTCTCTTGATGTCGGCAATAATGGGGCTGATATCCTTGAATTCGGGGTCGGGGCTGTTGGGAATCAGGTTCACCGCATACTCCTCCCCCGCGGGGACGGGAATGCCGTTGGTCCAGTAGGTATAGGCAACAAAAGCCACCTTGATCCCGTTTATCTCCACCATGTCCACGGCCTCCCGCTCCTCGGGGTTGAGGTAGGCGCCGGTAGTGTAAAAGCCCAGCTCGCGCACGTTGTTCAGGGTGGCGTGCAGCCCTTCCACACCCCGGTCGAGGCAGTGGTTGTTGGCCAGGACATAGAGGTTGAAGCCGGCCCTCTTCAGGGCCTTGGAGAGCTCAATGGGCGCATTGAAGGTAAGGATGCCTCCCTTGGTATGGCCGGTATAGCCGGAAACTCCCCAGAACTTTAAATCCGGCCCCGCCTGCATCGTCTCCAGAGTGAGCATGGCGATATCGGCATCCTGAATATGGGGAGCGAGGTGCTCAAAAGCGGGCCAGAAATCGTACTCCCCGCCGCCAAGGTGGTTTTCATCGAGGATCGCCAGGTGTGGGTAAAGTCCTCCCACGGCCTTCAAGGTAATGGTGCGGATATCCCTCTCCACGGCGGGCTCCTCCCCGGGCTCGAGAGGGCCCCCATCTTCCGGCGGCGCCGGGCGAAGCGGAGAAAACAGGTCCAGCTTCACCCCCGCCACGATGACAAGGGCAAGTATGGCCAGCAAGGCAAAGAGATGGATGCGGCGCAAGGTGCACACTCCCCCGGTTCAATTCTATTCAGGCACAGCCTTATTCATGCGGCGGCACTGGAAGGCAATTTTCCGCCCCTACCGCTCTTCTTTCATATAGTCTGGCTTCTTTTCAGAGAAACCGTACATCTCGAGAATCTCCACGTTTTCCTGGTGCTTTTTCTTTAACTTTTCAAACTGCGCCGCGGAAATGTTATACTGGGCGGGACCGTTCTCGAAAACATCCTGGAGAACCAGGATGCGGTGGCGCCAGTTCCGGTGGCACCAGTGGATTTTATAGTCCACGTCGTTGATCCAGGCCCTCCCGCTGTTCATATCCTTGGCCAGCTCCACGCGCAGCAGGATGCCGTATTCCACCAGGTCGGTGGGAATGCCTTCCTGCGGCAGGTAATGCTGGTTGGTAAAGAAGTTACCCAGGGAATAGGCCACCAGGGTGGCGCGGCGGGAGCCGTCTTCTCCAGTGGTATAGATCCAGTCCATGGGATTCAGGACGTGGGCATGGCCGCAGATAATCATGTCCGCCCCGGCTTCGGCCAGCTTCCTGGCGTCTTCCCTCATCTTCTCGGTTGGCTCGGTATGATACATGCGGATATCGCCCCAGTGAGGGTAAACCGCCACCAGGTCCGCCCCGGCGGCGCGGGCGCTCTTAATGTCGGCAATGATGGGGCTGAGATCCTCAAATAGGGGGATGTAGTTCACGGCATAGGCATGCTCCTTCGGAATGGGGACCTCCGATCGGTCGGTGTAGGAGATGAAGGCCACCTTGATGCCGTTGATATCCACGATTACCGGCGTGTCTCTCTCCTCCTGGCTGAGATAGGCCCCGGTGGTAATGAAGCCCAGGCGGCGCACGTTCTCCAGAGTGGCCCGCAGGCCGTTTAAGCCGCGGTCGAAGATATGGTTGGTGGCGCAGGCATAGAGATCCACCCCGGCTTCCTTGAGGGCCTCGGAAAGCTGCAGCGGCGCGTTAAAGCCCAGGGTGGCCCCGCCGTAGCCGAATTCGGCCCCCGCCTGGTTGGTCTCCAGGTTCAGCGTGGTAAAGTCAGAGGCCTGGAAGTAAGGGGCCAGGTATTGGAAGCAGGGCGAGTAATCGTAGTTGTCCCCCCCGAGGTGGGCTTGCGTGATCTGGGGCATGTGCGGGAACATGTCTCCCACCGCGGTAAGGGAAGCGGTGCGAATATCAGGCTCGGGTTCAGAATCCGGCTCCGGCCCTTCTCCAACTTGATCCGGATCCTCCGGCTCTTGCGGCACCGGGTGGAAAAAAGAAGGAATATCCAGCTTAACCGCCGCCACTATCACCGCGGCCAGCGCAATTAGCAACAGAAAGATATGAATACGGCGCATGGGGTGCACTCCCTTTTTTTTAAGCGTATTTTTCGTACCATTATACCAGAACATTGCCGCTCACAGCGGCGATTTTTCTGCCGCCCCTCCTTTTATAAGGCCTCAGCGCTTCCCGGCAAACATTTGCATTATAAAGAATACACATGCTAATTCACAAGAGGGGAAAATGGGACCTTTATCGAAAATATGATAAGAAGCCCAATTTTTACATAAATATAGAAAGTATAGAAAGGAGTGCAGATCAAGTTGGTCGACAAAAGTTTAAGCAGTTACGCAAGGTATGCCATAGAGGGGATTGGTCACGTTATCGAAAACTTTGGCCCCAGGGATCCGGGCAGCGAGGGAGAAAAATCTGCCCAGGAGTTCGTGGCCCAGGAGATGGCCCGCTACACTGATGAAGTAAAATGCGAGGAGTTTACGGTACACCCCAAGGCTTTTATGGGTTTTATGCCTGTCATCGGCGTGCTGCTCATTGCCGCAACCGCCCTTTACTGGCTGGGCTATGCCCTTCCCTCTCTCGTATGTACTTCGCTGGCCATGCTGGTTTTTCTGCTGCAATTTCTTTTTTACCGCCGCTTCCTGGACCCCTTTTTCCCTGCAGCCAAGTCGCTTAATGTTACGGGGATATACAGACCGGTAAAAGAAACCAAACGCCGGGTATTCATCTGCGGGCATATTGATGCCGCATACGAGTGGCGCTTCTTTATTAATGGCGGGAGAATCCTGTTGATTTTGGTCATTGTCGGAACCATGGCTAGCGCCCTGTTGAAACTAGCCATTGATGCCTATGCCGTTGTCACGGTGGGTGCAGTGGGGACGCCGGCAGGGGCAGCCCGGGTCCTGGGCTTTGTCCAGCTCGTTGGAATTCCCTTTTTCCTGGCGTCGCTCTTTTTCAGCGACTTTAAAAAGGTGGTCCCCGGGGCCAACGACAACCTCAGCGGAGTCTTCACCGCCATGGCCGTAGTGAAATACCTGAGTGACCAGGGAATCCGCTTCCAGCACACCGAGGTTTGCTGCCTCTCCACCGGTGCAGAAGAGGCCGGTTTGCGGGGAGCCAAGGCCTTCGCCAAAAAGCATGCCCGGAACCTAAGTGACGCCGAAACCATTTTTATCGTGCTGGAAACCCTAGGGGAACTGGAGCACATGAGCGTATACAACCGGGATATGAGCGGCACGGTAAAAAATGATCCCCAGGTATCCGCGCTGCTGCAGCTTGCCGGGAAAAAGTGCGGCCTGGATCTGCCGCTGTCCAGCATCTACCTGGGTTCATCGGATGCCGCGGCATTCTCCCAGGCCGGCCTGAAGGCCTCCGCCCTGGCGGCCATGGACCCCTCCCCGGCCAGGTATTACCACACCAGGCTTGATGACAAGGAGAATTTATCCGAGGAGTGCATTGAAAAAGCAATCGAGGTTCTCCTGGAAGCCGTAAAGATTTTTGATGAGAAAGGGCTGCAGATATAGATATTCAAAATCAGAAGCCGGAAGTATCGCCGATTTGGGGGCGGGCATGGAAGCCCGCCCCTACGCAATTGAGAGGTAAGCCCCCCTTTGGAAAAGGGGGGTTTTCTTTAGCGTG
>ERZ773359.1962-NODE-1962-length-27015-cov-66.608049_pt1 | contig 27015 bp, 23 predicted proteins | sample MGYA00374955_ERZ773359 | MGnify/ENA primary metagenome ERZ773359 (study PRJEB29098, sample SAMN04486028) | biogas fermenter metagenome | study: EMG produced TPA metagenomics assembly of the Biogas fermentation microbial communities from Germany - Plant 4 DNA1...
AAGGATAAACAAATATCGTAGTCCAAAGTGTTGGCAAGTTCTCTTTGTATGTGTCTTAGGGTACCTTCCACAGTACATGCTTGACTTCTAAGCCAAGTGCTGCAATTAAGGTTTAATTTTACTACCATATCTATTGCACCCCCCAATTGCCCACTTGCTTCTACCTATAATATAGTATATTGTTGTATTTTGTATATTTTTGACATTATTTGTCAAAATTGTAACCCTGATTATATTTTACTAAATTTTCTTCAGCTTTTCAATGATTTTTGGGACCTTTTTCCTATTAATTTTTTTATACCTATCCACAAAAACCAATAGTTGATGCAATAGTATTGAACCCTTATACTAATTTTCTGCTTACCATTTCTGTAACAATAAAGCTGGCAACATCTTCTGCAAAGGTCCCTGGTCCAAATCCTGCATCATAGCCTAATTCCTTGGCCAATTCATGGGATATTCGGGGTCCACCACAGACAAGTACCAGTTTGTCCCTTATGCCCTCTGCCTCCAGTAATTCCACCAGCTCTGTAAGGTTTGGAATATGTGCATTTTTTTCAGTTACAACCTGGGATACCAGTATTGCATCTGCATCTACTTCCAGGGCCTTGGCTACCAGTTCTTCATTGGGAACCTGGCTTCCTAAATTGTGGGCTTCAATGCCTTCGTATCTTTCCAGTCCAAAGTGGCCAGCATAGCCCTTCATATTCATAATGGCATCTATGCCTACAGTATGGGCATCTGTACCAGTGCAGGCCCCTACTACAACTATATTTCTTTTTATATTTTCCCTTATATATTCCTCTACCTCTTCCTTGGTCATTGTATCCACTTCTACCTTTGGCACCTTTATTTTGGTGTAGTCTACAGTATGAACAGCCCTTCCATAGACTATAAAATAGGTAAAGCCTGCCAGATCCTTTGAGTATACTACAGAAGGCTCTTCAATTCCCATTTTCATAACTAACTGGCGGGCTGCCTCCTTTGCCTCCTCTCCATAGGGTAGGGGCAGGGTAAAGCTAAGCTGTACCATGCCATCATTTAGGGTGTCCCCATAGGGCTTAACCCTTGTGAGATCCACCATGACCTTCACCTCCCAGCATTAGGTCAATAAAGGGATTAAAATAGCCAGAATCCTTTTTAACTACTCCATCCAAGCCCTTGCCTCCATTTTTGGCCCTTTTTACCCCTCCAAATTTACCCTTTTCTATGGTGGAAAAGAGGCCTTCCTTTTCTATTTCCTTTAGCAATCTTTCTGCTCTTTTCAGTACCTCCTGGGCCCTGGTCTGGATTAGGCCCCCTTCCTTGAAGGTGATTTCATCCCCTAAATTCCTTGCATTGTTAAATATGTATTTGGCATTTTCAATGGCTAAGTATCTGTCATGTATATGGGGGGTATGGATAGCCTCTGTTAGCATGCCAAGCAGTTGGATACCCTGCCTGGTCATAATGGAGGCAAGGTTGAACATGGCATTTTGCAAGTATCCCTTAAATATATTGCCGGTCATGTATTTGGTTGGAGGCATGTATTTTAGGGGTGAATTGGGGAATATCTCCCTTGCCATTTGAGCCTGGGCCAGCTCCAACAAAAAGCCATTTTCTATATCCGGATCCATTTCAAAGGCATGGCCCAGGCCTATTTGTTCCTCCTCAAGGCCTGCCTTAAGGGCAAGTTGTTCATTTATGAATTGGGAGGCCAGTACTGTATGGGCTTCTTCTACTGCATCGGCTGTTGTCAGGTAGTTGTCCTCCCCCGTATTTATAATAATACCTGCAAAGCCATTTATGACCCGGGAGAAAAATTGATCTACCAGGGTTCTTTGCATGTTTATATCCCTGAATAATATTCCATACAGGGCATCATTTAGCATCATGTCCAGCCTTTCCATGGCTCCCATGGCTGCTATTTCAGGCATGCATAGGCCGGAGCAATAGTTACAAAGGCGTATGTATCTGCCTACTTCCTGGCCTGCTTCATCCAGGGCCTGCCTCATGATTCTAAAGTTTTCCTGGGTTGCATAGGTTCCTCCAAAGCCTTCTGTAGTTGGACCATAGGGCACATAGTCCAGCAGGCTTTGGCCTGTTGTCCTAATAACTGCTATTATGTCTGCACCCTGGTGGGCAGCAGATTTGGCCTGCTTCACATCTTCATATATGTTTCCTGTGGCAACTATGACGTATAAATAGGGCTCTGTACCCTCTCCAAGGATAGATATAAGTTCCTCCCTCTTTTCCCTGTTCCTGACTATTTTTTCAACAGCCTCCTCTGCCAGGGCATATATGGTTTCCCTTATTTTTTCTTCTCTGGCTGCAGGCAGGCGTAAAAGGTCCAGTTCCTTTCTTGATACCCTTTCTGCTATCTGCTGAGGGCTTAAGCCAGTTTGGACCATGGCATTTCCCAGCCAGTAGGATATGCCCCTTTCCAGCCCCTTTCCTTCCTTTATGTTGTCTATCAATACATTTGGAAGGGGCCTGTCCATATCATCAACACCATCTACCCCTAGGAGCCTTACTATGGCTCTTTCTGTAGATGTGGTAGTATGCAGGTCTATAAATTTTTGTACATCCTCCGCTATTTTTTTGGCAGAATTCCTTGAGCTTTGGATTAGTTTTGGGTCCAGGTTTAGTTTGGTCATTTTACACCACCTTTCTTTTATCTGTCAAATCTATAGAGCCTGATATTCTTAACCAGGTTCAAAATGACAACAAGTACAAGGGTACCTTTGTCTTATCTCAGGTACTGTTGGGCCAGGTCTATTATCTCAGCCTTTAAGCCCAATATCTTGGCTATATTTATAGCATCCTGTGGTACCTGGGAGCTTTCTTTTGCCTCTATAAGTTCATGGTTCATTAGGGAGTTTAGGATGTCCAGCCTTTCAGAGGTGCTCATTAGTCTCTTTTCCAGTTCATTAAAATCTATATTGGATAAACCTGCCACCTGCAAATGGAGTACATCTTTATCCACTATATTGTCATAATGGGTTGTCATGATGGTGATGGAGTTTTTGTCCTTAAAATACTCAACCAGGGCCTTTGATATGGCGTAGCCTTCCCTTGGATTGGTGCCCTTTGCCAGTTCGTCCATTAATATAAGACCCTTTTTATGGCATAGGTCTGTGGCTTCCTTTATGCGGACTATTTCACTTCCAAAGGTGCTTAAGCCCCTGTCTATGGATTGGAAATCTCCCATGGAGGATTTAATAAAGCTATTAAGGCCTAGGGTCATCTCTTCAGCAGGTACAAATAGTCCATGCTGTGCCATGGAGACCAATAGGCCTATTAGCTTTAGACTGACAGTCTTGCCACCCATATTGGCTCCAGTAATTACAGTAACCCCTTCCTTTAAATTTACGGATATGGGGGTAAACTTTAAGCCTTTTTTATTTAAAATCTCCTCTATTTTAGGATGCCTTCCCCTCTTTATATGGAGTACATGGCGGGAAACTATATTTGGCTTTACTCCCTTAAGGTCCCTGGCTAGTTTAGCCTTAGCCAGTATAAGGTCAAGCCTTCCAATGCCGGATATATTTTGCCAAAGATCTCTACTGTAATCCTTTACCTTATTAGTAAGGAACCTCCTTACTTTTTCCTCTTCCCTTTCCTCTTTTTTCTTTAGGATTGAAAGCTTGTTTTCAAGTATTATCATGGACTCGGTTTTTTTGAGGGAATACTTAACATACAGGTAGTTTTCAGATCTATAGACTAAATTTGGATTGGCCTTTATCCTTTTGATTAAGTTTACTTTATATTTAGGTATTGTAATGGTTCCATCGGGACTTAACTTTACATTTACTTCATCTTCTATTTTTTCTTTAAGATATCTTTTTTCAGCCTGTAATTCTGCTTGGGCATCCCTTATGTCCTTTCTTATTCTCCTTAATTCTTCTGAATAGCCATCATATATATAAAAGGTACATATGCCTGTATTTTCCGGATCCAACATTTCTTCCAGTTCTTCAAGGGCCCTTATATTATAGTCCTTTATTTTTCTCTCCTTAAGGAGTCTTTCCAAACCCTTAAGGGAAAATAGGAAGCTTTTTATCTCAAAAAGCTCCATCTCTGTTAAGGTAATGCCTTCTGATGCTCTTTCTATGGAATTTTTTATATCCTTTATATTGTGGAATATGTAGTTAATATCTCCTATGAATTCATCATCAATATGGGATAATAGCCTTTCAATTTTATTTAATTCTTCCCTTAAAAGCTCCTCCTCTCCTGGTAGAAAGGCCCTTATTTTCTTCTTGTATATTTGACCATAGGGGGTTTTCACATCTATTTTGTCCAGTATGTATTGAAAATCCAGGGAATCAAAGGTAGACCTATCCATAAATTCCATTTAACACACCCCCAGCATAAGATCCAGAACTGGAATATCCCTTATAAAATGCCTCATTCGGGTAAGAAAGTCTTCAGGATCAAAGTGGTAGCCCTGTGGTGCATAGGGATTTAGGGTTATGGCTACTAGGTTTATGGGGTTTAGCACCTTGACACTTACTCCCCTTCTCTGGTGCCTTATCCAATCCCCTGGTCCTATGAATACCTTAGTCCCATCAGATATAACAATATCTACATTTTTGTATTTATCAGTTCTTTCCATAATATCCAAAAGGGTCTTGTTTATAAGGGAGCCTGGAATTATTATGTACTTTGAATCGTCCCTTATATTTTCCCCTATAATACTGCCACCGGTTAAGGCGCTTTTGACGTTAAGTACCTTTACACCTAAATCCCTATCCACTATGGCTACCTGCCCCTTGCTTATAAGATCTTCTATAATCTTTCTTTCACCGGTATCCTCTATGGCAGGAAGCTTAAATAGATTTGCTAAATGGGCCGTTTCTTCAATTACCCTCTCCATATCCCTACTGACAACAGCCCCTGTAGATAGAATAGTGGCTTGAGAAATAGATGGAGCTGCAGAAGACTTCCTGTCTATAGCCCCATCTATAATTACCATATCTGCTCCTAGGTCAAGGAGCCTATTGGATGTGTCCCTTATGTCCTTAGACCATTGAGGTCCTGATACCTGTATATATCCACTTACTTTTACCCTTCCAATCAATATATTTCCTAAGGGGGTTCTGTAGCCTGTTACCTCTAGTATTTCCACTGTAGCTGTACTTAAGTGCAGCAAGTAGGAGCTTGTTGCTACAAGGCTTCCTTCCTCCACGTATATTTTAGGCTTTTCTGTTTCAGTTACCAGATCCAACTGTTCTCCGTCCCTGCCTGTTGACAGTATTCCAATATTAAGGCCCAGATTCCTGGCTTCATTTATGAGATGGTTCAAGGTTACAGTCTTTCCACTGTTTTTTGCCATGCCTACTATGGATACTATTTTATATTTGCCGTATATTTTATCTATAAGCACCTAATCCCCCCTTTAAATACTCTTATACCTACATTTGGTTTTTGCGTTTCTTCCTGGCCAGATTTTTAGGCTCCATTACCCTTACTTCCTGACCTTCCAACAGTTCTGCCACGCCTGTGGTCAGCTTCTCCCTTTCTCCCCTGCAGGCTGGGCAATTGCATTCCTCTTCAATATATTGGGGCTCAGTATAGGTTGTGATAACCCCTTCATAGTTTCTCAAAACTATTTTAGTTGGTGATTGACTGATGACATATTGGGGCATGACTGGTATTTTGCCTCCTCCACCTGGAGCATCTACTACAAAGGTGGGTACAGCATAGCCTGAAGTATGCCCCCTTAAGGCTTCAATTATTTCTATGCCCTTGGATACTTTGGTTCTGAAATGCTCTATTCCCGTGGACAGGTCACACTGGTAGATGTAGTAGGGCCTAACCCTTATTTTTACCAGCTTGTGAACTAGTTCCTTCATTATATTAGGACAGTCATTTATACCCCTTAATAGGACCGATTGATTTCCTAGGGGAATACCGGCATCGGCAAGCTTTCTACAAGCTTCTGCTGCTTCAGGAGTTACTTCCCTGGGATGGTTAAAATGGGTATTTAGCCAGATGGGATGGTATTTTTTTAGCATATTTACTAAATTATCTGTGATCCTCATGGGCATGACTACAGGAGTGCGGGTTCCTATCCTTATGATTTCCACATGGGGAATTTCCCTTAGCCGGCTTATAATATATTCCAGTTTACTGTCTGATACCAGAAAGGCATCTCCGCCAGAAAGGAGCACATCTCTAACCTGTGGAGTATTTTTTATATATTCTATGCCCCTGTCTATCCTATCCTTTGGTGCCTCTGAATCCCTTTGGCCTGCAAATCTTCTCCTGGTGCAATGTCTGCAGTACATGGCACACTGGTCTGTAATCAGGAACAGTACCCTATCCGGATATCTGTGGGTAAGGCCTGGTACTGGAGAATCCTCATTTTCTGCCAGTGGATCCAGTAAATCTGCAGAGCTTTTGTGGGTTTCCATTATGCTAGGTACTGCCTGTTTTCTAATAGGGTCCTGTGGGTCGTCCGGGTCCATTAAGGATGCATAATAGGGTGTGATTCCCATTCTGAATTTATTAAGTACCTTCCCAATACTCTCCCTTTCTTCCTCAGTCAGGTTTATGATCCTGCTGAGGGTTTCCACATCTGTAATCCTATTTCTAACCTGCCACTGCCAGTCATTCCACACATCTTCCGTAACATCCTTCCAAAGTTCAATATCTTTATATGATCTCACATTTATCCCCCCTTTTTACAGTGGACATTTATAATGTACCAGAGATTCTTCGCCTGGGGCTCAGAATGACTAGATCCTTCACTTCGTTCAGGATGACAGTGTAAAGAGTTCAGGATGACAGTATGGTGATTTTGTCGCCCTGAGTCTTACAGTATATGTATAAGAAAAAGAACCGTCCCTTGGTTTATTTAAGCGTACAGCTCTTCATATACCCTTCTTAGCTCAGGGCTTTCCCTCATTATCTGCAGGGCTATTTCTGCATGTCCCTTTGTATATCCATTGCCTATTAACATGGTTACATCCTTGCCTACCCCTTCTGCCCCCAGGGCTGCCTTGGTAAAGCTGGTTGCCATGCTGAAGAAGTAGACTATGCCACCATCCTTGGCACATAGTATGCTGGACATTTCTGTATTTTGAATGTTTACAGTATTTATTACTATGTCTGCCATTTGGCCCCTGGTTACTTCATGGACCCTTTCCATTAGGCCTACAGCGTCTGTGGCATTGGCCCTTATGTATACATCTGCCAGGTTTAATGATTTAACCCTCTCTATGGTCTCATCCCTGGAGCCTACACAGATAACCTGGCCTGTGACCCCTGCCCTTTTCTTAGCTTCATATAAGCAAAGCATGCCTGATTTTCCTGTGCCACCTATAACTAAAACTGTATCCCCTGGTTTAACCAGCTTTGCTGTCTGGGCTGGGGCACCACAAACATCCAGTACTGCCAGGGCTAAATTTTCCGGTATATCCTCAGGAAGCTTGGCATATATTCCAGATTCAAACAGGATGGCCTTGCCCCTTATATCCACCTGGTCTACCTCCGGCCTTACTTCCAGAATTTCATCAATTCTTAAGGGTGTTAAGGATAAGGATACCAGGGTTGCAATCTTGTCACCTACTTTTAAGCTTGTTTTTCCTTCCAGGGCTGGTCCAATTTCCTCAACTGTACCTATGAGCATGCCCCCAGAACCGGTTACAGGATTTTGGTGCTTGCCCCTTTCTTCCACAATATTCATCATTATGTTTTTAATCTCTTCAATGTCACCCCTGGCCTGTTCCTTAATTTGGGTAAAGCTGGCTGAATCTATGTTTAAGGTATGTACATCAATTAAGATTTCATTATCATATATTTCCATTGTATTATCAATTTTTAAGGCTGGTTGGGGAAGTACTCCCTTTGGCTCAATTACCCTATGGGTTCCATATGGATTTCCCTTTTTCATATTCTATACCCCCTTACACAGTGGTCTCTATGTTTAAATATTGCAATTTTTGTGCCAAAATTCACAAAGAAAAAAGACCTCTATTTTAAGGTCTTTCAGCCTATTTAATCAATGAATAAACAAGTTTGGCTGTTTGGCTGCCCAAATTTAGGCACTATTTTATATTATATTTTCCTATCTTATACTGAAGGGTCTGGCGTGGTATATTTAATATTTGAGAAGCCTTTGTAATATTGTAGTTTGTTTGATGCAAGGCTTCCACTATCAGGTTCTTTTCTATATGCTGTAAGGTATCCTTTAGTGATTTATGTATTTTAAAGTCCTTTTCCCTTTTAAACTTTGGTGGCAAGTGTTCCATATCAATTATATCCACATCATAAATACTCATAATTCCTTCAATTAAATTTTCCAGCTCCCTAACATTTCCTTCCCAGGAATTGTTTATAAGTATATCCATTACCTCATTAGATACACCCTTTACAGATTTATTAAGTTTCTCATTGTATTTTTTAATAAAATAGTTGGTAAGTAAGGGAATATCCTCCCTCCTGTCCTTTAGAGCTGGTATGTTTAGCCTTATAACATTTATCCTGTAGAATAGATCCTTTCTCAATAAATTGTTCCTCACCGCCTCTTCAGGAGGTATATTGGTGGCAGCTATTATTCTAACATCTACCACTATGTCCCTGGTTCCTCCTATGGGCCTAAAGCTATTGTCCTCCAGCACCCTAAGCAGCTTAGACTGTAGTTCTAAGGGCATGGAATTTATCTCATCCAAAAAGAGGGTGCCTCCATCTGCCAATTCAAATAGGCCCTTTCTATCTTCTGCTCCTGTAAAGCCACCCTTTACAGTTCCAAAGAGTATCCCTTCCAAAAGGTTTGCTGGCAGGGCTGCACAGTTTTGAGCTATAAAGGGCCTGGCCCTTCTTTTGCTTGCATTATGTATGGCATGTACAAAAAGTTCCTTTCCGGTTCCTGTATCTCCATATATGAGTACCGGGGCAGTAGTGTCTGCCGCCTTAAGGCCTATTTTTTTAAGCTTTAACATGGTCTCGTTTTCCCCTATTATGTCCAGGAAGGTGTATCTGGCAGTATTTATCTTTGTAATCTTCTGATTTTCATTGCTGTATAGCCTGTTTTGAAGGTCCACAATCTGCTCAGACATTTCCCTTACCTGGGTTATGTCCTTGGACAGCTCTATGGCACCTACTATATTTCCTTTTTTGTCTCTTATGGGGAAGGTTGAATTAATAGTGGTTATTTTTTCTCCCTTGTAGTTTATGAAGGTTTGTTCTACCTTTAAAATAGGCTGGCCAGTCTTTATGACTGTTAAAAGGGTGGATGTTTCATAGCTTAAGGATGGATATACTTCCAAGAGATGTCTGCCTATGGCCTTTTTTATGTCTACTGCATCTATTTTTTCAGCAAACTTATTGTAGTATACTATTCTTCCATGCTTGTCTACAATATGGATTCCTTCTTCTACATGGTCCAGTACTTCCATCAAATTTTCCCTGTTGAGGAAACTGTCCAATAGAACCCCTCCTTCCGCCCAAATTTAGGCAGCAAAAGCCCAATTATAGGCACCCTAAAGTGCCTATAATTTTTCTATATCTATTTTTTCAATGGATACAATTTCCTGTCTTATTATATTTCCACCTATTCTCTTAAACTTTTCAGGGTCATCACTTACATAGAATTTTTGCTCTCCTCCATCTATTTTAGAGGAAAGTAGATTTTTTTCCTTTAAGATGGCCTTTACAGCCTTGGCTGTTTCATAGGCTGGATTTACCAGGGTTACCTTTCCTTCCATGGCCTTATCTATAGTATACCTTAAAACAGGATAGTGGGTACAGCCTAAAACTAAGGTATCTATATTATGCTCCTTTAATTCTATTAAATACTTTCTTGCAGTCATATAGGCAACATCTGAATTTTCCCAGCCTTCCTCTACTATGGGAACAAATAGAGGGCAGGCAACACCAATTATTTCAGCAGAGGGGAGTAATTTTCTTATTTTTTTCTGGTAGGCCTGACTGTTTATGGTACCTTCTGTGCCTATTACTCCAATTTTATAATTTTTGGTTGCTGCTACTGCTGCCTTGGCTCCAGGTTCAACAACTCCTATAATGGGTAAATCATATTCCTTTTGTGCCTCTTCCATGGCTAAGGCTGAAGCAGTATTGCAGGCAACTACTATGGCTTTAATGTTCTTTGTAAGCAGGAATCTAACAGATTGTAAAAAATACTTTATTACGGTTTCCTTGGATCTGGTACCATAAGGAATTCTAGCCGTATCTCCAAAGTAGATTATATCTTCTCCTGGCATCTGTTCTGTAATTTCCTTTAGTACTGTTAAACCACCAATTCCTGAATCGAATACTCCTATTGGTCTATTATCCATAAAAAATTCCCCCTTCTACTATATTCTATTAGTATTAGGGGGAATTTACAATAAATATTTAGAAGGTCAAGGTTCCATTTTCATCTATTACCAGTTGCAGTATATCTTCTTCCCTTCCATTATCAGCATTTACATATATTATGAATTCGTCACCCATGTAGGTACCCTTGAATTCATAGCAGAGTATCTCCTTTTTACCCTTGGGTATTATGGCCAGTCTTTCTGAATTTACCTCAAAGCCATCCCTTAATTTTGCCCTTGCTTCCTCCAGGCTTAAAGTAGGCTCTGGTATATCCCTTTCCTGGTGGCTGGTGTAGTAGGCTGTTGCATCAAAGCCTATTATTTCTCCATTGTCCAAGGCCACCTTTACCTTCACCAGGTCTGGATATATGGTTACATCTTCTTCTGTAAGGGCAAAGTTAAATAGGACTCCACCATTATATTTCTGGTGATAATTTACCTCCATATTATCAAAGCCCTTTTCCTCAAGGAAGCGTTGGGCCCTTTCCAGGGCTTGATCTATGGATAGCCTTTCTTCAGTGGCAGTTCTGGGATTTCTCATCCATACTACATGGCCGCCCTTTCTTGATACTCCAATATAGGCCTGCTGATTATCCCTGTTATCCAGGCTTACACTAAAGGTATAGGAAGGGATTCTTACCTTTTCAATATCTTCCCCTTCTTCAAAGGCCTGAATATTGCTTACCCTGTTGCCTCCAAAGAACTCCCTTACCTTTCTTTCTGCCTCTTCTCTACTTATATTTTCTCCTGTTAAGCCTACTGCCTTTCTATTTACCATTTCATCAGCAAAGGGTCCATCGTATATCAGTCTTGGAATATCTCCCATATTCTTATCTATATTAACCAGAGTAGTTTGGAAAACATTCTCGTTTCCTTCCTTAACTCTGGCAGTTTGCCTGTTGCTTAAGGAACCTATTGTAAAGTTTTGCTTTGCCAGTTCAGATTGAAGGTTGGCTAATTCCTGATTGAATTTTGCAGAGTTATCCCTGAGACTTGCCAACTGTCCTCTTTGTTCCTTAGTTAAAGGTTCTCCTTCCAAGTGGGTTTGAATTAGGTAATAGCTGTAGTCTGCTGCCTGGTTTAAAAACTTCTGTGTATTTGCAATATCAGATTGAGGTATTGGCATCTGTGCCAGTTTATCCTGGGCAAAATAGGCTTCATTCATTATTTCAGATAGAAGTAAAATATTTCTTTCTGATGAATTAGCCGCCATGGCCTTTGATATATTGGTCTGAACATTTTCTACGTGTTTTTTAATATCAAAGAAGGTTCTTTGATAATAATTGTCCAGTGTAATTTCCAAGTCCTTTCTAAGCTGGTATTCCCTATAGCCCCAGGCTAGTGATAATATAAGTGCCAAACCAAGAATACTTGGGGCTATCCACCATCCTCTTCTTCTTTCCATTAGATCACCTCCTTATACTCCAAACCAGTGTTTACCAATTTTAAGGGTTACAGTTCTAGTCCATATCCACTTACTTGTTGCAGTTTGCGGGTTCCAATAGTATAGGGCTCCATAGGTTGGGTCCCATCCATTTAAGGCATCTCTGGCTGCATTAATTGAATCCTTGTTTGGTGTTAGATTTATCTGCCCGTCTGCCACTGCTGTAAAGGCCAGGGGCTGGTATATTACTCCTGCTATAGTATTTGGAAACTGAGGGCTTTTTACCCTGTTTAACACTACAGCACCAACAGCCACCTTACCTACATAGGGCTCACCCCTTGCTTCTCCATGGATGCATCTAGCCAGTAAATATTCATCACTTTGCCTGTTTAAACCTGTAGAAGCAGTTGTTTCACTTAAGGTAATTCCTAAGGCTGCTGCTGTTTCAGGACCTACAACTCCATCTACCCTTAGTCCATTTTTCTGTTGGAATCTTCTTACTGCCCTATAGGTTTCCGGGCCATATACACCATCTACTTCCCCAACTAAATATCCCCATTTTACCAATTGCCATTGAACATTTTTTACATCCTGGCCTGTTGAACCCCAGTAAAGTACTCTAGGCGCCAGGGCCTTCTTGTATTCTGCCTGGGATAAATAATCTGCTGGTTTATAAATAGTAAATATGGATAAAAAGGCTAAGGTAAATATCATTGTTAAAATTAGATACTTTACCTTCCTTTTTGTATATTTCACTTTCCTTTCCTCCCTTCATATTCTTTGGCAGTTTTATTTTTTGTAATAATATAAAATTTATGCAAGATAAAAATGTGGATAGCTTATGCCATGCTTTTAAAAGCCAAAAATTAGGCAAAATTTTTTTTGCCTAGATATCTTTAATTTGTTATACTTTTTAGCATATTATTCTTTAATTAATTTAATAATTGTAGTATTTAACAGGTTTACTTACTATAAGAAAGGACCTGTTCCATAGGCTGGGAGTAGTCCTTAAAGGGCATATTCCAGGCTTAATAAAGTTGGTACAAATATTGCAACATAGTTTTGCAGTAATAATAATGTACAACTGCAAGGAGGTATATGATGTACAAGGATTTAAGTAAAAAAATAAGGGATTTAACCATAGAATTAACTGAAATTGCAAGTGTGGTAGGAACAAGGGAAGAAAATGATGTAGTCGAAAGGATTTATGAAATCTTTAAGGAAATGAAATACTTTAAGGCTCATCCTGACAGGCTAAAGTATGTAGATGTGAAGGATGATCCCCTTAATAGAAAAAGTGTCTTGGCTGTAGTTAAGGGAGAAAAGGGAAATAGTAAAAAAACTGTAGTTCTAATAGGCCATACAGATACTGTAGGAATTTCTGACTATGGCTCCATAAAGGAATACGCCACCAGACCCTTGGAATTAAAGGAAAAGTTAAAAACCATCAGCCTGCCAGAGGAGGCCCTTAAGGATTTAGAATCGGGAGAATATTTATTTGGCAGAGGCATATTTGATATGAAATGTGGACTTTCTACCCTAATGACTATTGTGGAGCATCTTTCTGATAATGTAAAGGACTTAGAAGGAAATCTAGTATTTGCTGCAGTATGCGATGAGGAAGGAAACTCAGGAGGAATGCTAAACGTCGTTCCAGAGCTAGTCAAACTAAGAGAAGAAGAGGGATTTGAATATCAAGCTTTAATCGATACTGATTATATGGCTCCAAGATTTGAAGGAGACAATTCAAGATATGTCTACGTAGGAACCGTCGGAAAGATTATGCCTTCTTTCTATATAGTAGGCTCTGAAGCCCATGGTGGAGATCCATTTAGGGGCATAGATCCAAATCATATTTCTTCAGCTATTATGGAAGAAATAGACTTCAACACTAAGTATTGCGATGAGGCCGAAGGAGAAGTTACAGTACCTCCAATTTCCTTAAGACAGCAGGATTTGAAACCAGAGTATTCAGTTCAAACTGCAAGAACAAGCTATTTGTACTTTAACTTTGGTACCCATAGCAGCACTCCAGATGAAATATTAGAAAAGGTAAAAGAAGGTGCTAAGTCTGCATTCCAAAAGGTAATAGATACCTTAAATACAGAGTATGAAAAATACTGTAAGGCTAACAATTTCCCATTTGAAAAACTCCCATGGGAAGCAAGGGTTATATCCTACGAAGAGCTTTACAACAAGGTCAAAGAGGAAAAAGGCGAGGAATTAGATAAGGCTCTTGATACATTAAGCGAGAAACTTCTTAATGATGAAAATATAGACGAAAGAATATATGCCCTTAAGATGGTAGAAACAGTTCATAGCATGTGGTCAGATAAGAACCCTGTGGTAGTAGCATATTATTCACCACCATACTATCCTCATATATATGTTAAGGGCGAAACTGAATTGGAGAAGAAGCTATTGGATGTAGTAAATAATGTAATAGAAAATACTGAATCCAAATACGATATTAAGATGAGGAAGTTCTATCCCTATATATCCGATTTAAGCTATGGAGCTGCACCTGGAGATGCTCATGCAATTAGTGCCTTAAAGAACAATATGCCTGGATTTGGTATAAAGTATAATCTTCCATTGGAGGATATGCAGGAATTAAACCTGCCAGTAGTAAATATAGGCCCCTTTGGAAAGGATGCCCATAAGTTCACTGAAAGACTGGAGGAGGACTATTCCTTTAATGTAGCTCCAAGGCTGGTTTATGAAACAATTGTAAACCTGTTAAAATAAAGGGAAAAAGCTGTTGCATCAGCAACAGCTTTTTCTAATTAAATCTGGCAAGTTGGGTAGCTAGATAACTTTTAGTTTTTGTAAAGAGCTCGGCTATTTTAGATTTTAATACTATTGGGGGGTCTTTTTGAGCCTTGAGGGTATTAACTTGCTTTTCCGATAAAACTCCCATCAAATCATCTTCAGCATAGACTGGAGTTTTATCTATCATATCAACAAAACATAGTGGAGGAAACATTACACACCACCAGTTTTGGCCTTTGCCTTCTCCAATTTCAACTACCAGAGCTTCATATTCTCCTGCAGGAAATACTATACTGCCATATTTTCTTGTAGGAAACTTTTCCATGCCAAGACTTACATCTACACTGTGATTTTCTCCTTCCTCTTTCAGGGCTTTTTGGGCTATGGACTTAATATTACTTAAATTAGACTTCATTATAAGCCTTGATTCATCAATTGTCCTGCTTTTTTTAAGCAGAGGTTCAAGCTCCCTTAATATTTTATCCCTTACCTTTAATTTTAATTCCTGATCCCTTTCACTATCACTGTTGGCCCTAACATGAAACCTGATAACCTGGCCTCTAATATCATCTACATAGGCCTCTTCTGCAATCCAATAGGAACTTGATATGTATATGAGGGAAATAATTAATACCAAGCCTATTATGAGTCCCTTTTTCATTATAAACCCTCCATCCATCTATTAAATAGCTCTCCCCTTGTTTAGTATTAATTATTTCCTTATTTTGTTTTTTTATACCAAATTATTTTGTAAGTCCTATTCTTCTCATTTTAACATCCACATTAATATTTATTTTGGCATCGGCAAACACTTCATCCCACTGGTCCTCTATTTTTTCCCACTTCTTTGGATGAAACTTGCTTATATGCTCTCCAATGCCCAGCAAATCAGCCTTTATATCCTTAAGGTGAATTAGGGTACGGTTAACTACCTTCATTATTTCCTCTTCCAGGGTTCTTTCCATACTTAATACTGTTTCATTGTCTCCTACAGTGTTTTTGTCGCTTAAAACATAGCCCTGTAAGTACCCTTCTACTAAAACATCTATATTAGCTTTAATTTCATGGTCAAATTTTATATTTCTATCAGTTGTAGTTTCTGTTATTACAAAGGATATTAAATGTCCCTCATATATAACATCTAAGGTGTCAACAATCATATTTCCATTTATCAGGTTTATAATTTTATTTTCACTGGCATCAATCCAGCCTAAAAATTTATAATCCTTTAATATGGCTCCCCCAGATATTACAAAATTATTTTGTTCATCCAGGCTTATTTTAGGAACCAGGGTTACACCTGATATATCAAAGTCTGTGATTAAATCTGCCAGAGACTTGGAAGTAAAGCTACCTGTCTTGGTATTGTCCCTTACAGTAGCATAGATGGTACCTTCTGTTCTTTGTTCCTTATTGAAGCTTGCCTCCATTATTTCCTTTGCAGTTCTGTCTGCTGCAATTATCCTAACCCTTTTATTTACCTTAGTGTCCCTGTTTAATTCGTCCAAAACAGCCCGCAGTAATGACTCTTCCTTTAACAGATCTTCTCCTAGTATAATTACCTTTAAGTGTTTATAGTGGAAGGGAAAGGGTTCCCTGCTCACAAATTGCCTTCCTGCCTGAAATACACTGCTGGAATTGGCAGTAAGTAAATAATTAGGAGAACCTACTCCGGCATTTTTGCCTATAGCGTTTATATTAGGATATTGGTAGGTAACAGTTAGTTTATCCTTCTCCTCCTGTCCCTGGTTTACATCTATACCAATTGAAGTCACAAATGCCCTCTGTTCTATTTCCACCTTATCCCAGCAACCACTTATAAAGGGTAGCAAAAATAGTATGAGGAATAATCTTTTCATGCCTTACTCCTCCTTTTCCTTATAAGGGCTACCACAAATATTAGAAATGGTATGGCAATGTTGGAGGCTATAACCATATAGCCTAGTATGGTTCCCATGTTTTCATATACAGATATTATATTGTCCGGAATTATGGAAAGTATGTATATTAGTGGTATTAAAGGAAGTATAAACATGTCATGGGATCTGGTGTTGAAAATATATGATAAGGTCTTGCCTCCTGTATACAAAATGGGCCCAATAGTTGTATATACTATTAAAACCCAAAGGGCCAGTACAATACCATCCAAGTTTTCTATAAAATAGCCAGGCAAATCCACCTCATTGGCAATGGCGATTGTTGGCCAAATTCTTCTCTTTAATTGATTTATGCCTAACTGGGACAGGGTTGAGAAAAAGGTAATTAGGTATATGCCTATTACTATAAAGAGTCCCCTGAGGACATATTTTAAGGTGTCCCCCTTGCTGTCAGAAGCAGAATAGGCTAAAACTATTATTTCATAGCCTGCATAGGAAAAAATGGATATTAAAATCCCCTTTGGAAGAAGCCTAAAATCTGCATTAAATACTGGCAGTATGTTGGTATAATCCCCTTTCGGAATACTAATCATGGCTATGAAAACAATCAAGATTATAAGGATAGGATAGACCATTGTGGCCATTCTACCCAATACTTCTATTTCAGTTCTTGATATATAGGCTGCTGCCAGAAGCATTGTAATTATTATAACCTTTATTGGAGTTCTATCCAATAAATATCCCTTTATAACTTCACCAAATATTCTTGAGCCATAGGCCAAGGTTATTATGGTGTAAAGCAACAATACTATTAACAGTACTGTAAATAGAACCCTTCCTAATACCTCTTCCCCTATTTCAAATATGTCCTTATTAGGATACATTTTAAACAGCCTATCTATCATCAATATAAAGGGTACAATCAATAGTCCACTGGCTAAAATAGCCGCCCAGCCATCATTGTCCAATATGGTGGCCATGTTGCTAGGCAGTGAAAGGATGCCTACACCTATAATGGTGGTTATAAGCAGGTTTTTTATCTGGTTGTTGGAAATTGTATTCTTTTTTTGCATTTTTTCACCTTCTTCTGTACCTTCTCTTATCCTTAGGGAAGGTAAATTTAGGCCTGTACTGTAGCTTTTGTGGAGGTGCCTTAACCAGTGTATCCTTTAAGTCCCCATCCTTCAGTCCTAAGCCGGAGTAAGGAGATGCAAAGGGGATCCCAAAGCTTTCCAGTTTTGCAAAATGGGTCATTAAAATTACTATACCCAGCATAACCCCATAAAGGCCGAATATGGCAGCCAAAAACATGAATATAAACCTGATAACCCTGAGGGATAGGGCCCATTCATAATTGGATATGGCAAAAAATGAAATGGTAGTTACTGCCACTATTATTATTTTAAGGGGGCTTACTATGCCTGCTTCTACAGCTGCCTGACCTATTATGATACCTCCAACTATTCCTATGGTAGTACCTATGGGCCCTGCCATTCTGGTTCCCGACTCCCTTAACAGTTCAATAGTAAGCTCCATTAAAAAGGACTCCACTACTGCAGGAAAGGGTACATTTACCCTGCTGGCAGCCACATAAAAGGCAAGTACACTAGGTATGAGACCTGGATGAAAAGAAGTTACTGCAATATATAGGGCCGGGCTTAATACTGTTAAAAAGGCAGCAACATACCTTACTCCCCTGGTAATGGAGGCCATAGGCCACTTAGTGTAGTAATCCTCTGTTGATTGAAAGAGGGTGCCTATGGTTGTGGGTACCAGTATGGCAAAGGGAGTATTGTCCACCAGTATTGCTACCCTTCCTTCTAAAATTGAAGCTGCAACAGCATCTGGCCTTTCTGTACTCTCTGTTTGGGGAAAGGGGGATAGGTAATTACCTTCTATGAGAAATTCCAAGGTTGTACTTTCGCCAACAGCATCAATGTCTATGCTTTCAATCCTTTTGAATACTTCCTTTAAAAGCTTTTCATTTACAATATCCTCAATATACATAATAGCAACATCAGTTTTAGACCTTCTGCCTACCTTTAGGGTCTTTATCTTAAGTTTTGGGTCCCTAATACGCCTTCTAACCAGGGCAGTATTAAATCTAATGGTTTCTGTAAAGCCATCCCTGGGCCCCTTTACCACCGTTTCTGTTTGAGGCTCCTCTACTCCCCTTGCAGGCCAGGCCCTGGTGGATAATATTAAGGCCTTATTGGAACCATCTATTAATAGTATCGTTTCTCCAGCTAAAATGAAGTCTATTACCTTGTTTAAATCCTCTTCCTCTTTTACATCATGGATGGCAAGATGCTGCAGGGATGCCTTTTCAGCTATATTAGCTTTTATGTTTCCCAGATTGCTTTTTAAATCCTCAGTATTTAAAAGGGATTCTATGGCAAATTCACTTATGACAATTTTATCTACCAGGCCGTCAATAAATATTATTGAAGCCCTTGTCTTATCCTTCCCTATTTCAATATTTCTATAAACAACATCATCGCAATCCCTTAAGGTGTCCTTTATAATTTGAGTATTTTCCTGTAAATTTTTTGATACAAGCATAGCTACCTCCTAATAAATCCTTAAAAGTATAAATATAATTATTCCAATGGCTATGTAAGAATAGGAAATAAATCTTATTATTTTATATTCCTTTTTGTTACTCCTTTCCCTGTATTTGCTGCCATCAATCAACAGTATCAGTATTGCTATGCTTATAAATAGAAGGGCTAAAACATCATCAATTATATCCACTAACTTTCTTAAAAGATTATACAAAAAACCCACCTCCTGCTATATCTTTATGTTTAGCAGAAAGTGGGATTATTATACATTTTATATAGTTTTAGTGGCTATTACCACCTTAACCTTTTTTTCCAGTTTTCCCTTGCACCTAATTAATTTATGCTCATCATCAAATATTCCAAATACTGTGGGGCCACTGCCAGACATGAGGCTTCCCAAAGCCCCTTCCTTTAACATTTCCTCCTTTATATCTCCTATAACCGGATATTTTTTAAGTACCACATCCTCCAGTATATTGGCCATATTTTTTGCCACAGCCTTTAAATTGTCTTCCTCTATATACTTGACTATTTTGTCTATGTCCAGGGGAGCTTTTTTGTCTTTTAAATTTAAATTCTTATATACATATGGGGTAGAAACTTCTACCCCTATATTGGCCAGTAGAATAAGCTTGTTGGAAAAACTTTTGAGGCTTTTTAGCCTTTCTCCTATGCCCCCTGCCTGGGCAGTCCCTCCCAATATACAGAAGGGCACATCGGCTCCTATTTCCCTGCCTAGCTCCATAAGCTCCACCTGGGGTATATTTAAATCCCATAGTATATTCAGTCCCTTAAGTACTGCTGCTGCATCTGTACTTCCACCTGCCAAGCCTGCAGCCAGAGGGATTCTCTTTTTTATTATTATTTCTACTCCCCTTTTTTCTTTTGTTTTTTCCACTACCTTTTCCCAAGCCTTATATACTAAATTCCTTTCATCAGTAGGAATTCTATTGTCATCACAGAAAATACGAATACCCTCAGACCTATTTTTTAGTATAACAGTATCCTTAAGGCCTATTTGCTGCATTATGGTATTTATTTCATGGTATCCGTCATCCCTCTTATATAGGACATCCAGGGCTAAGTTTATTTTCCCGAAGGCATCTAAAACAAGTTCATCCATTTGTACTCTTCCTTTCTATTTGACGGATACATTATAACATAATTTTAAACAGCTTACTATAAATTAACATCCACCTTTTTCTCTATAATTATCTTTTCTCCTGGCATTAAATTGGATGGGGACAGTATATTATTTGATTCTATGATTTCTTCCACAGTAGTATTGTACCTTTTAGCTATATCCCACAATATATCATCTTTTTGTACCATGTATACTATAATGCTGGGCATGGACTTTTTATCTATTAATTCCCCTGTTTCCTCCAAATTGCTAAGTATCTTTATCTTTCTTTCCCTATTTACAAATACATGGTTCTTTATAGCGGCATCAATGGATAAGGTATTATCCTTTAAGTGGTATTTAATGCTTTCCAGATTGCTTATGGTCTCTATTTTTAAGTTTTCCCCTAAATCCTCTGCAGTCAGGTAAAATTTAAAGGGTACTTCTTCCTTAAGGGTGGTTATTTCATCCTTTATGGCTTCCTGATAATATATGTTCAAGGTAATAATTCCATCTATTACTATCTTATCCTCCACATATTGACTGTCTAGAACCTTTGCATAGCCTTCCACAGCATATATTTCCTTAAATTCGCTATTTGTAATATCCTTTATTACCTCTTCCCTGCTTATTATGCTCTTTATATTTTCCATTACCCTGATTTCCCTGGTCTCCAGCCTTATTTTTTCCTCTGTTGAATAGGCATCTATAATTACTTCCTTTTCCCTCTGATTAAATAGTTTTGAATTTACCTTTATCTTAGCTTCCAGGTCCAGTATCTTGTTTTCCCCTTCTAAGTTTTCCCTTATTTCATATTCTCCGCTGATTAGTTCCATGCTTAACTGGCATTTAGAATCATGTTCTGCATTTTCCACATCAATAAAATGGGTAAAGGGGATTTCCCTCTTAAGGGAATTTAATTTTCCTCCACCAAAGTATATTACATAGCATTCAAGTACTCCGGCTAAAATAATCCTATCATAGGATATATTTATCTCCTTTTCATAGGCATGAATGTCTACCTTTAATACCTTCTCAATTGCCGGCTGATTTTCATCTACTTCAAAGGCTTCCTTTATAAGGGCATAGGTTTCATCCCTGCTTAATACATCATTGTACTTAATTTTTTCCTTTAAAAGCTGTAGATCCGGCTTATCATTAACTTCCTTTATTATTTCAAGGGAATTAGTTTCCTCTACCCTGCCTAATAAATTTACCAAGGCCCTTAGGACTACCTTCCTTTCATCTACCAGGTCATATTCTATGTATTCCAGACCAGGTTTTACCTGTACAGCCATTTGTTCTGTAATTCCATCAATATATATTTCTTCTTTAAAATCCACATTAGTTTCTACAGAATTGATGTTTAAGCCTTCTTCCTCCTTGGATCTATAAACCAGCTTAAATTTTACTAATCCATTTACCAGTATTTTATCCTGAACTATTTTGGTACTTAATATTTCAATTTTACCATCTGTCCAAAGTATATTTTCAATTTCAGGTGTGGTTTGGTTAAGGTATAGTTCTGTTTCCACTAATGTTTCTATTTCCTCATATCCTTTTTGCTCTTCTACCTTAAGGACATCCTTTACTAGTTCCATCTATAACCCCCCATTAATAACATTTTGTTCCTATAAAGAATTATATGTGCTGGTGTCCAAAAACATGATATAAATAATATTTCTTGATATTTTTTATTTTTTGTCTTTTGTGATATAATTAACATAGTAAGGGGGGATAGTGTGCAGGCTGAGAAAATCCAATTTCAAGAAGGGGTTCCCTACTCCATTAAGGTTCAGAAAATTGAAAATACTCCCATCCACTGGCATGAAGATGTTTTGGAAATAGTCCTTCCAATTAAGGGTTCTGTTAGAGTATTTGAAGGCTTTGAAGAAATACTTGTTAAGGAAGGGGACTTTTCCTTTGTTAACAATTTACATGTCCACCATATAACCAGTTCAGATAATGCCATTTGTATAATTATGCATTTGGATTTAAATTATTTTGAAAGGTATTTTGAATATATAAAGCATACCTTTTTTAGAAGCAATTTATATGAAATGGGAAGTTCAAAATCTGTAAGTACTAATTTTGATGATGAAATCAGGAAGGGATATAAGACTAGATTTTTGAACCTCTTGGCCAGCGTTTTCCTGGATATATTGAATAATGAGTCTATGGCTGAAAATTTAATTATGGACTCAATTTATCAACTGGTAGCCTCCATTGTTAATGATTTTCTTTGGGTTAAATTTATGAGAGATAATAATAAGCCTGTAACTGAGGTTCAACTGAACAGATATTTGAGGATAATTAAATATATTAGGGAAAATTATGAAAAAAGGATAACAGTGGAAGACATTGCTAGGAGGGAATACATCACTGAAAATTACTTTTCCCATTTTTGGAAGGATTTTAGCTTTTTTTCCTTTAAGGATAGACTAAACTATGAAAGGGTTATAATGTCTGAAATACTCCTGTTAGGTACAAATATGAGTATAAATGCTATTTCAGAAAAGGTTGGATTTTCAGATGTAAAATACTATTATAAGCATTTTAAAAAGTGGTATGGTACCACCCCCTTGGAACATAAAAAGCGCTACATGGAATATATGGAAAAAGGAACTTGTGTTACCAGGCTTAGTATGTGGGATATTAAGGACTTGTTGGAGGACTTTATCAGGAATTTTATACTTAAGGAATATGCCCAAAATAACATTTGGAACACCAGCTACCTATTTGACAATTTTGTAAATTTAAAGTATCTGTATAAACTGGATAAAAAAATTCCCCAAAGGGGTTCCAGGAATGCTGTTGTCAATATTCTTGATCCTGCTAATTTTAAGGAAATAGGGGATAAGGTATTTTTTAACTGGCAAAATATTGACATGCTGGTAAACTTCAGTGAAACTTCAGAATTTAATCTTGATATAAAAATAGATTGTAAATTATTAGATGAAAAATTGTATGAAAAGGCCATAAATACATTTTTAGATTCATGTCTGCTACGATATAGATTGGTTACTATGGAAAAATGGAAATTCCTAATTACCTACAATAGTGAAGATACTTATTATGTTGCCAATACCGTCGGGGATATAATAAATGAAAGGGTACCAAAGGCCAGTGTAACTTACTTCTTTGAAATTTAGGCATAAAAAAACAAGACTCATGGTCTTGTTTTTTTATGATATCTTAATTTGCTTATTGTCATCGCATATGGTAATTTCTACTGTTTCAGTTAGTATGTCTGTATAAGTATAGGACACTCTCCTTACACAATCATATTGGTTTGAGATCTTTACCACAAACAAGCTGGGATAAGCTTCTTCTAGTATGCCTTCTTTGATTGTCGTCTTCTTCCTTCCCTTATTAGCCTTAAGAATTACCTTCTTTCCTATACAATCCTCTACGTTTTTGCGAATTCTGTCCAAGCTGTTTTTTTCTAACAATAGAATCACCTTCCATTTTTTATTCCCTTACAGGGCCTTAGAAGGAGTGCAAATGAACACTCATGTCCTTATTATAACATAAAGGGAAGGTGTTGTCAAATATGAAATATAATATTATACTATGAATATTTTTGTTTGTCAATCATTCTAATAAAAAAGTATTAAATAAAATAGCTAGAAATACCCTTTGATATACATAAAGCTATTTTATCTATATATTTTTGGTCTTTAAATTTAATTTCTTCATCCTTATTGGATAAAAAGCCAACTTCTACCATTAAGGCACTGGCCCCAATGCCCCTAAACAAATAAAAATTTCCTTCCTTTACTCCCCTGGTTGGGATATCCATTTCCTTAAGATTTTTTTCAATTAAAAGGCCTATTTTTTGACTTTCTATGTCATTTCTAAAGTGGAACATTTCAACGCCCTTAAGGTTTGAATTAGAATAGTAATCCATATGGATGCTTATAAAAAAATGGGGATTTATATTATTGACCCTTTCTATTCTTTCACTAGCCAATACCTTCTCATCACCATTCCTGGTTAAAAATACCTTACATCCTAATTCTTCAAGGCACTCCTTTAATTTTAAAGAAAGATTGTATACTATATCCTTTTCCAGCAGGCCTAAATAGTCTCCCTTGTATCCATGGTCCTCTCCTCCATGGCCTGGATCCAGGGCAATTATTTTCCCATTCAATGGCTTTTCCCCGGTCGGAAGGCTCCCCTTTTCTATTTCTACTCCTGTATAATAATATTTTATAATCTCCTCAAAGGAATGGCCTTCTTCTGCCATTTTATTGGCACCATAAAGACATAAACCCATTCCATGCCCCTTGCCCTTGGATATAAATTTAAGCCCAGTTGGCCAGATTATAAACCTTGTAGAATCCAAATCTAAAAGCTCCATTAATTCTTTTCCTGAAATTATATCATTGCCTATTTTTAAATATTCTACCCTTCCATATTCATCCCTTTTAATCTCCTCCATAAGCCCTTTAATCTCTATATCTTCCATTGTATAATGTGGAAATTTCTTTCTGATACGCTCTTGAATTTCTTCTATGGAAAGGCTCTTTTCATTTTGCCAGTAAGGGGAGTTTTGGCAGTATTTACATAGGACCCTTCGTAAATAGAGGACTGGATTGCCAGTAACATTTTCTGAATTCTCCGTACTGCCTCCACAAGCTAGATGGTATTTGGCATCTATAAGTTTCCCCTTATAGGTAATTACCATGCCTTCTGTTTCCCTTACAGCCCTTTTTACCTCTTCTATATGATTGGATTGACCTGAATTATAGTTCTTATTGACTTCTACACTTTCATCTACACCCCTTGCAATATTGGTCCTGATAACTACTGCTAGGGCCTTTAAGGCTTCTATATGAAAATTTGAATTGTATTCTGAACTTAGTAAAAGACTAACCTTGTCTTCCAGGGGCGCAGCTCCCTTCTTCATATTTACCCCCTCCAAATACCGTATTAATACATATTATGAAATAATATAGTAATAAGTGTGGTGAATTTCATAAATAACTAAGGGAAAGATTTTTGAAGAATGTGCCTATACACAAAAATACACAATAAAAAAGAGAGCTAGATTTAATTCTAGCTCCCTTTTTTATAATCCTAGAAGTGCAGATGCTATGGCAAAGTAGACTATTAAGCTTAAAGCATCTACAATAGTTGTAATTAGAGGTCCTGCCATAATAGCTGGGTCCAGTCCTATTTTTTTAGCTATTATAGGTAAAGAACCTCCTACAAGCTTAGCAGAAACAACAGTCACTATTGTAGTTAATGATATTATGACAGCTATTGTAAAGGCTACCTTTTCAATAACAATCAGCCTCAATAAATTTATTAAGGAAAGAATTACTCCAACTATAATGCTGATTCTAAACTCCTTCCATAATACTTTATACCAGTCAGAAATACTTATTTCACCAGTAGCCAATCCTCTTATAATTAAAGTAGAAGATTGATTGCCTGAATTTCCTCCAGTATCCATCAGCATAGGTATAAAGGCACTGAGGATAACAACTGAGGACAATAAGCTTTCAAATTTAAGCATAATTCTTCCTGTAAAGGTTGCAGAAATCATCAATACTAGAAGCCATGGCAACCTATGTCTGGCTAAAGTAAACACTCCTGTATCTAAATATGCCTCCTCTGAAGGAGCCATGGCTGCCATCTTTTGAAAGTCTTCTGTTGCTTCCTGTTCCATAACATCCATAATATCGTCTACAGTTATAATTCCTGTAAGCCTGTTTTCCTTATCCACAACAGGCAAGGCTAAAAATCCATACTTTATAAAGACATTTGCCACACTTTCCTGATGATCATGGGTATGGACGTATATTACATCTGTATTCATTATATCTTTTATAGTGTCATCTTCATCACTAATGACTAACTTTCTTAAAGACACAATGCCTTCCAATTTTCTATTTTTATCTGTTACATAACAGGTATAGACGGTCTCCTTGTCAAGGCCTGTTTCCTTTATATGCCTTAGGGCATCCTTAACAGTCATTTCCTTTTTAAGTTCCACATATTCTATGGTCATTATGCTGCCTGCTGAATCAGGAGGATACTTTAGGAATTGATTTATTAAGCTCCTTTCCTCCTCCTTTGCATGGGAAAGTATCTTCTTCACCACGTTGGCAGGCATTTCTTCAATCATATCTATCATGTCATCAAAATACAATTCGTTAATAATTTCCTTTAATTCCCTATCGGTAATTAGGCCTATTATGTCCCTTTGCTTTTCATAAGAAAAATTAGCAAATACATCTACAGCCAAATCCTTGGAAAGCATCCTAAATATTAAAAGCGAAATGGAAATATCCAAGGGTTCCAGTAGATCTGCCACATCTACAGAATTTAATTTGTCTAATTCCTTCTTTATTGTTATATAGTTTCTTTCCTTGATTAATTTTTCCAATCTTCTTTCATCCATAATAACCCCCCTTAGAAGAACACTAGACGGCAATGACTAGTGTTCTTCGTATTTAATTTTATTTTATTCCTACGCCTGGGTAAAGGCCCCGTATCCACTAATCATCACCCCTTTGTGTTCCTCCTTGAGGAATAGTATTTTCAACATACTTATTTTAACACAAATACCTTTATTTATAAATAAAAAAAAGCTAAAGATTGAAAAACCTTTAGCTTTCTAAGTTTAACAAGTAGATATTCGTCCGTCTGGAATCACAGTAAAACCTCTTCTTAGCCAACTGTTGCTGTAGTCTATGGTAAAGACATTGAAGTTTTCTGCCAATACGTCTTCTACAACAAAAGTAAAGTCATCTACTTCAATTTCAACATCCTCTTCCTTAGGCTCATCCAGAGCCAAACCGAAAGATGGGCCACCTCATCCATAAGCTGCCACATATATTCTTAAAGGTTTATTGTCCTTTCTTAATTCTAATGCCTTTTTTAGTTCTTCCTTAGCCTTTTCAGTAATTTCTATTTTCATAACAAATCCTCCCAACAATTTATTTACTTATAATATACCCCATATAGGTATCTTTAATCA
>ERZ773359.1965-NODE-1965-length-26987-cov-22.794111_pt1 | contig 26987 bp, 29 predicted proteins | sample MGYA00374955_ERZ773359 | MGnify/ENA primary metagenome ERZ773359 (study PRJEB29098, sample SAMN04486028) | biogas fermenter metagenome | study: EMG produced TPA metagenomics assembly of the Biogas fermentation microbial communities from Germany - Plant 4 DNA1...
TTTCCGTTGCCATTGCCTTCATCCTGTGGCGGTAAGGAGCTTCTACACCCTGCTAAAACAAGAGAGCAAACCAGTAAGATCAATACCAGGTAGACGAAGAAGTTCTTTCTCCGAAAAGCAAACATCTCAACGCCTCCTCATGTTAGTTATGGGATCCTTATTTGTGCGCGGTCCTTTATACAAGCAGGTCGTAAATGCATGCAAAAACCGCGGTAATAAAAAAGGACCTGCTTATATTATAGAAGGCGATTCTCAACAAAAAATAAACAAAGAAGGGACACATACCAACCCATGTGTTTACGATGACAGCAGAATAATACTGGTCTTTTTTGGGAATATGTATATATATGTGTGCTCTATGTACTATCTGTACAGAGTGTGCATAATATGTTATTATAGGGGGTGAAAGGAGGATGACCATGCTAACTGAAGTGAATTTCACTGAAGCTCGAAATGATTTTTCATCCCTTTATGATCAAGTCTTCAATGCTTTTAAACCGGCAATAATCAATAGAAAAAAGACCGAGCAAGTCCTGATTTTGCGTGCTGACCTTCAAAAAATGCTTTTATCATGTTTTTCTTTAAAACCCGAAGTTATTACTGAAGATGATAATTCGGTCACTTTATCCCTCGACCAACTCGAAATATACGTAAATGGCAACACATTGGAAGAAGCAATCAAAACCTTGATTGACGATTTGAAATTCTATGCTCAAGATTACATCCAGCGTTCACAATTATTCTTGCATGCCCCCAACCGACGTTCTCATTTTCCCTATGTTTTACGGATTTTACTCTGTAACAATGATGAAGAAATCCGTAGTTTATTGGAGCTAGAATAATGCCGCCTAAATATAGAGATCTTAAAAAATATTGTGAGAAAAACGGTTGGGTTCTGATTCGTAATACAGACCACTGGTACTATGAAAAAACCTTAGCTGACGGCAGTGTGTTACAAACTAAAATCAGTCATGCAGTCCATAAAGAAATCCCTTATAATTTATGGAAGCTAATCTTAAAGAAACAACTAAAAATATCCGAAGATGAGTTTTGGAAGAACCTATAGAACAATATTTTTGAATCAGGCAAAGGTATTTCGTAACCTTTGCCGTTTTTCAATTATTGACAAGAAACATATGTTCGGTTAAGATTCTATTAAGAAATGCGAATGCTTGGATAATAAGCGGGACAATTGCCATCTATAGCTACAAGAAAGAGGGGTACGACATGAAAAAAAACGATTTACTAAGAGTGATTGCGCCTTGCGGATTACTCTGCTATACATGCGACGCCATGAAAGACGGGGTAATAAACCAAGCGGCAAAGAAGCTCTTGTATGCTCTAACCTCCTACGATTCTTTTCTGGAAAGCTCCCCCGGGGCCCGGCCTATTTCTGAGAAATATAGCGACTTTAAAGAGGTTTTGGAGTATCTTGCCAACGTTAAGTGTAATGGTTGCCGGGAAGACCGCTGTCTGAAGACAAATTGCATTGTTCCGGAATGTACGCATAACCGCAATATTCTTTTCTGTTATGAATGTGAGGATTTTCCCTGTGACAAAACGGGGTTCCCTGACGATCTGAAAGAAAAATGGATAAGGAAAAACAAGAGAATAAAAGAGGTTGGTATTGAGAGGTTTTTCGAGGAAGAAAAGGAGATCCCGCATTACTCCAGTTAAAACACACCTACCCTTACATCCTTTGTGGCCAGTGACATTTTTTACTATCTTATCACGAAATCTGGGAAAAGAAAAGCGGGTTTGCTCCTTTCACCTTGACAGAAAGAAAAGAGCGCTATATAGTATAGAGAAAAAGCCCGTGCGCGGGGCAGGCGCCTGGAGACCGGGATGCCGGGATGCTCCGGGAGACTTAAAGCATAGAAGTAGAATGCCGCGGGCGGTGGAAGGCCACGCCGCAACACCGCACAAGGAGGTAGACCAAGTTGGGACTCGACCTTCATCTACATACACAAGCCTCGGACGGAACTCTGACCCCGGAAGAATTGGTGGCTAAAGCAGCAGCCAAAGGGCTGACCGGAATCGCCGTTACCGACCACGATACCACCGATTCCCTGGAGCGAACGGCCAAGGCAGCCGCGGAGCACGGCCTGGTTTTTATCCCCGGCGTGGAGATCTCCGCCTCCTATACCCAACATACGGCCTTTCATATCCTGGGTTACGGTATCGACCCGGAAAACCGGGAACTCCAGGCGGTGCTCAGGCATAACCTGGCCGCCTGGGATAAAAACGAGGAAGATTCGCTCCTGGCCTTGGAGAAGCTGGGGATAAAAATCGACGGTGAACGCTACGAATACTGGAAAAACCACCCGGAGCGCGGTGGCTGGCCGTTGCTCAATGTCATGATTGAAATGGGACTCGTGGCTGATACCGGGGAGTATTTCGGGAAATATTTCGGCCTCGGGCGGCCCGCCTATGTTACCACCGAATTTGTCTCCATACCGGCGGCAGTTGCCGCGATCAAGGCTGCCGGCGGCGTACCGGTCCTGGCCCATCCCGGCCTCTACCGTGTGGATGACAGCGTAAAAGGCGAGAAACTGGCTTCGCAGCCGGATTTCTTCCCGGAATTGCTTTCTTTCGGAATTGAGGGTATTGAGGTCTTTGCCAATTACCATACGCCGGAGGAGACCGCCTATTTCCTTGAGGCCTGCCGCCGCCACAACCTGCTGGTCACCGGCGGTTCGGACTACCACGGGGATTTTGCCGGGCGGACCCTGGGCGAACCCCGGTTGGATGAGGCCTATTTGCCGCCCCTCTTGGAGAGACTGGCTGCAGTAAAAAACTGACCCCTTTATTCCTGTACCATCTACTCACTGCGCCGATCCGTCGTGCGGTTAATTGCCACACCCGCCTCAACCGTTTCACTGATTAATACCCAGCGGACAGAGCATTCGTACAGTTCATTTTTGACCTCAAAGATCCGCCCGTCCAGGATCTTATAGACCAAGCGGGGATCGACCCGGGAGACCTCCATACCCACCAGTTCCCCCAAGAGTTCGGTAATGACCCCGCGAAAAAACCCTTCGTGAAACGGGTCGCCGACCTCCAAATCGATGGTCAGCCGGGTAACCACCCGGGTCCTCTTTTCCTGCAGGCTTTCAGTTAGCTTTTTCACCTGTAACTGCTCTTTTTTCAGTTCTTCCAAAAGCCGCTCCTTCTCCCGTTCCGCCCTCTCCACTTTCCTGCCGGCAAAAAACCCGGCGCCGGCGGCGCCGATTATAAAACCGGCAAGCAAAGCCGCGGCTATACGCTGCCAGTAAAAAGGGGGAGAAAAAAAACCGGCGCTTCTCATTGGGCGCCCCCGGCCAGGGTGGTAATCAACCAGTAGCCGGTGTTGGCGCCAAGAAAAGCCCCGGCTATGAGGAGCAACTGTTTTCCTAGAACTAACAGTTCGCCCCCGAGAATACTGCTCTCCAGCGCCCGGATGGTCGGAAAAGTACCCCCGATTGCCACCACCATCGCCCAGAGCTTCAAGCCGCGGGCCAGATCATAAGCAGCCCGCAAAGGGCGGCCGTCCAAAACAAGCCCCGGCAGGCTGCCGATGATTGCCCCTCCGATCACCACCCCCAAAGCGGTGAAAAAGGGATAAGAGACGATCCTGAAAAATCTAAACAGCAGCTACCCCTCCCGCCCGTAATCTCTTGAGCCGCCAGTGTTTATCTGCCATCAGTATTCATCTATATGAGAAAAGAAGCGGGAAAAGAAAGGTTGCTGAAAGAGTATTACTGTAGATAAAAAAGGGGAAAGCGGATTGACTTGCGTCCTTCCACTTTCCCCCATTTTTATGTTTGGCCCTCCTTTTAGGCGATAAAGACAAAATAGAGAATGAAGAGGGCGCCCAGGAGATAAACGAGCCAGTGTACTTCCTTACCCCGCCCGGTCAGGAGCTTAACCAACGGGTAGAAGATAAAACCTATGGCGATGCCATGGGAGATCGAGTAGGCCAGCGGCATGGTGAGCATACAGACAAAAGCGGGAAGAACTTCGGTAAAATCATCCCAGTTGATCTTGGTGATATTGGTGACCATCATCGTCCCGACCATGACCAAAGCAGGGGCTGTCGCCGCTCCCGGCACCATCCCCACCAGGGGCCGGAAGAAGAGGGCCAGGAAAAACAGGATGGAAACGACAATACCGGTCAATCCTGTTCTCCCGCCTGCCGCCACACCGGCAGCGGATTCCACATATGTTGTCACTGTTGATGTCCCAAAGACGGCGCCCCCGACGGTACCGATGGCATCCGCCAGTAAAGCCCGGCCGGCTCTGGGCAGGTTGCCTTTTTTATCTAAAAAGCCGGCTTGGGTGCTGACACCGACAAGGGTTCCGGCTGTATCGAAAAGGTCTACGAAAAGGAAGGCAAAGATGACACCGATCATACTTATATCCAGTGCTCCCTTGAGGTCGAGCTGGAGTAGAACCTTATTCCAATCAGCCATCTTCGGCAGGGCTATCACTCCTTGAAAAGCGGGAGTGACATTCAACCCGGGGATCATCCCAATAAGGGTTGCCCCCAATATTCCCCAAAGGAGAGCCCCCTTAACCTTAAGGGCTTGTAAGACGCCCATCAGGACCAGGCCGGCAAGGGCAACCAGGACCGTGGGGGAAGTAAACTTGCCAAAAGTCACCAGTGTCGCCTGATCCGCCACAATAATCCCGGCATTCTGGAGGCCGATAAAGGCGATAAAGAGCCCGATCCCCGCGCTGATCGCCGCCTTCAGGCCCATGGGGATGCTGTTGACAAGGGCTTCACGGACAGGGAGAATACTGAGAACAATAAAGATCAACCCTTCGAGGAGGACGATGCCCAGGGCGACCTGCCAAGACACCCCCATCCCTAGTACCACTGCATAAGCAAAGAAGGCGTTGAGGCCCATCCCCGGGGCCAGGGCAAACGGGTAGTTGGTCAAAAAGGCCATGCAGAGGGTACCCAGAATAGTCGCGAAAATCGTCGCCATGAAGACGCCTTCCCACGGCATACCGGCATCCCCTAGAATACTGGGGTTGACGAAAATGATATACGCCATGGTCATAAAGGTGGTGACACCGGCGATGATCTCCGTCCGCACATTGGTATTGTTTTCTTTTAGTTTAAAAAAGCCCAAAACCCATTACCTCCTTGTTTCTTTTCGTCCACTTGCAGATATAGTCTCCCTTTATATCTAGGTTCCTATTAGTCACCTCCCTCTGCCACCACCAGGGGGACCGGCTGGAAGTTCTCACTGTCAACCAGGCCCCGGTCAGTGATTTTCAATGCGGGTATGACCGAAAGTGCTAAGAAACTTAAGGCCATAAAAGGACTTTCAATGGCTACGCCGAGTTCCCGGGCGGCTGCCTCGAGTCTCCGAAGTTGCCCGGCAACTTCCGCCACCGGTCTCTCCGACATCAGACCGGCGACCGGTAAGGAAAGGCTTTCCACCACCCGGCCGTCGTAGACGGCAGCCAGCCCACCGCCCATACGGGCAACCTCATTGACCGCCACGACCATATCCGTATCATTGACCCCGGCGACCAAGAGGTTGTGGGCGTCATGCGCCACTGTGGTGGCCAGCGCTCCCCGGCGCAACCCCAACCCGGCCAGGAGCCCCAGGCCAATCCTGCCGGTGGCCTGGTGGCGCTCGATCACCGCAATCTTTGCCAGGCCTTCTTCCACCAGGTTGACGACTTGTCCCTTTTCGACCCGGAGTCTTCTTATTTCCTGCCCGGTAACGATCTGCCCCGGGAGTAACCTAATAATTCTGAATAAATTCCCCGCCGGCAGGTGAAAATCCTCTTCCTTCACTGCCTTTATTTTCACGGTCTCCCCTATTTTCCCCTTTGCCGGCGGGCAAACGGGGAAGAGGCTCTCCCCGTCCTGCGCCACCAAAACGCCGTCCTTATAGACTTCCTGTACTGTCAAGGACTTGAGATCATCAATCACCAACAGGTCGGCCCGCCGGCCCGGGGCAATCGCCCCCAGTTCCCGCAGGCCAAAGCAGGTGGCGGCGTTAATCGTCGCCATCCGTAAAGCGGTCTCCGGCGGACAGCCTGCGGCCACCGCCTGCTTGATCAGGTAATTGATATGTCCTTCCGCCAAAAGGTCCTCCGGATGCCGGTCGTCGGTGGCAAAGAGAAACCGGTGGAAGTTTTGGGGTGTAACCGCTTTTAAGAGTTCTTTGAGGTTCCGGGCGGCCGAACTTTCACGGATCATCACGTACATCCCGGCCCGGATCTTCTCCAGCGCTTCCCCGGCGCTCACCGCCTCATGGTCGGCCCCGATCCCCCCCAGCAGGTAGGCGTTGAGCTCTTTCCCTACTACTTGCGGGGCATGGCCGTCCCGGAAACGCTCCTGGAAAAGCTGGAGTTTTCTCCAGACCTCGTCGTCCCCGAAAATTACCCCCGGGTAATTCATCATCTCTCCCAGGCCGAAAAGGTCTTCCCGCTCCGCCAGGGGTTTCAGGGTTTCACTGGTCAGCACGGCGCCGCCGGCCTCAAAGGGGGAAGCGGGAACACACGAAGGAACCATGAGAAAGAAGTTCCAGGGGAATTTCTCCCCTTCCTGCAGCATAAATTCGATCCCTTCGACCCCGGCAACATTTGCGATCTCGTGCGGGTCGGCAAAGACCGTGGTTGTCCCCAACGGGATCACCATCCGGGCAAACTCGCCCACTGTCACCATGGAACTCTCAACATGTACATGGCTGTCGATGAATCCGGGACACAAAACTCTCCCTGCCAAGTCCACCTCGGTCTTTCCTTCATAATCACCGTAGCCCAGGATGCGGCCGCCGGCGACCGCCACCGTCTCCTCGACCAGGGTCCCGTTGAATACATCAAAGACCCGCCCGTTTTTGAATACCAGATCCGCCGGGACGTCGCCCCTGGCCGCGGCCAACAATTTTTTCACCTGGTAACCCCTCCTTCACTCCGTAAACCTCTCCCGGTTCCCAATAGGTCCCGCGAGTTTATGACAATAGCCGCACCATGCCCGGCAGGGCAACAAGACACGGCATCCTTGCAAGCCCGGTAGAAACCGCCTATTTCCCGCTGGAAAGCGCGGAGATCCCCGTGATCGATAAGGGATACAGCACAAGGGAGATCACATTCCCTTCCCGGTCCGGGAGAAACTCCTTCAGGGTCTTATCGTTGTTATACCCCTGGTTGTACTCTTTTTCCCTCATCCGCCAGCCGCGGACTTCGGTAAACTCCGGGAAGTTCTCCATTGCTATCTCCACGGCAACCCCGGTTTTGCCCTAATTGATCAACATCACCCCGGCCCAACTATTGTCCACGGCTTTGGTGGCGTAAACCGTCATCTGGTTGGTAGAAGCCGGAGAATTTACCTGCAAAACACGGACCGGCTTATCCCGGTCTTCGTTGGCCAAAGCCTTGAAGGCCAGGGCGCACGGCCAGTAGTTCTGGGTGGGGCACGGCGGATCGGCGCCTTCATCAATGAGGGCGTGGGGATCACCTTTCGGCCTTCTCACCGGGTCATAGGCGGGCGTCAGGCTGATCCAGACGGTGGCCAGGTCCAAATGGCAAAAGGCCTCGCCGATGAAATCCGCCAGCCAGAGGCCTTATTCAATCACACACTTGTCCACATCCGATTCACCCCAGACCGCCGCGTTATACTCGGTGATCGCCAGTTTCACATGGGAAAGGCCGGCCGCTGCCAGCCGGCTGCGGATATCCCCGGCTTGTCCCGCCAGTTCCTGCGGTCTGGTCAGGTTGATGCGGTTGTTATTGCTTTGATCAATCCATGTCTCCCCGTAGTAATGGTAACTGAAATAATCCACCAGGTCGCCATGGCCGCGCATTCCTTCAATGAAACCCTCGATATAGGGCTTGTGCTGCTTTTGGTTATCATAACCGGAGACCGCCGGGCCCAGCAATTTGATGGTTGGGTCGGCTTCTTTCATCGCCCGGGCGATGGGGATATATTTCTCCAGGTATTCTTCGATTGTCAGTTGCTGCCCGTCATGGGCGTTCCAGGGACCGTCGTTCTCGTTGCCGAGTTCGTAGTAGCCGCCGCCGAGCCCGTTTTCTTCCATATATTTTACGAGGGCGACCGCTTCCTCAAGGGCGTTATGCCACACGCCGTTAACCCCATGATCAAAGATGTTCACCCCGAAGAGGGGTTCCATGTCGTTATCCTTGAGAAAAGCGACATACTCGTCGATCTTGACCTTCCAATCCTCCCCCTCTTCCAATTCATAGACCCAGCAATAGTCATTGGCCGCATCCCCGCCGGGAAAACGGAGGATCCCGTGGCCGAGACCTTTCATCAACTCGCCCGATTCGGGGTAGGTGAGCTTCCCGCTCCAGGCCCCGGTGTTTCCCCCCAGGATCAGGCCGGGGTCGACCTCGTCTTCGCGGAGATAACCATTGCCGTCGATCGCCAGTTGATAGTGGTGGCTGATGACCAGCGGCGGATCGCCATTACTGTTATCAATGTTACTCCCGCTCCTGCATCCGGCAAAACCCGTAATAACCAAGAGAAAAACCATGGTCAGGTGCTTCATAGTGAAGTCTTTCATGCTGTTCACTCCTGTACTTCAGTTCTTTACTACTTTTTCTGCTGCTGCCCGGAGCCGCCAGGTATGTATTTCTTTTTTCCTCCTGGGGATACTACCTCTTAGCCTATATTGTCTTTAGGCCGTTTCCTGATGCCAAACCCATAGAAGAAAGGGGGCTTTTGCCTATGAAAAAGATCAAAGACCTGATGACCGAGAAAGTCGCCTATGTCAGCCCGGAGACATCAGTGACCGAAGCGGCGCAACTGATGCAGAAACATAACGTCGGGGTCTTACCGGTCTGCGAGGGCCAAAATGTGGTGGGGATTGTCACCGACCGCGATATTGTCGTCCGCAATGTCGCCCACCAGCAGGACCCCAAGATGACCCCGGTACGGAATATCATGTCCACCAACGTGGAGTCAGTCACACCGGATACCAGCCTGAACCGGGCGGCGGAGATCATGGCTGAAAAGCAGGTCCGGCGCCTACCGGTGATGGAAAACAACCAGTTGGTGGGGATCGTCTCCCTTGGCGACCTGGCCACCCAAGCCAAGTACGATGTGGAACTCGCCCGGACACTGGGGGAGATCTCCGTCCCCTCCAGGCCGCGCCAGATGTGAGCAGGCCGGCGTTCTTACGCCGGCTTTATAATTCATCTCCCTCCTTCGGCTCTATAATTCGTCTCTCCCCTCCAAAGCCTTACCCAGGGTCACCTCGTCGATATATTCCAGGTCCCCCCCGACCGGGAGGCCCCTGGCCAGCCTGGTCACTTTGACGTTGAAGGGTTTTAAGAGCTTGACCAGGTACAGGGCGGTGGTTTCCCCTTCCACATTCGGGTTGTTTGCCAGGATCACCTCGCGAAAACCGCCCTTTTGCACCCGGGCGACCAGCTCTTTAACCCTCAATTCCTCGGGCCCGATCCCCTCCAGCGGGGAGAGGGCGCCGTGCAACACATGGTAGACTCCCCGGAACTCCCTGGTTTTCTCTAGGGCGATCAGGTCCTTGGGCTCCTCCACCACGCATAAAAGGGTGCGGTCCCGCGTTTCATCCCGGCAGATCTGGCAGATGGCCTCGTCGGTCAGGTGGCCGCAGATCTTGCAAAAAGCCAGTTTTTCCTTGGCCTCAATCATCGCGGAGGCCAGGCGCGCCACATCTTCGCGGGGGGAGGCAAAGAGGTGATAGGCCAGCCTTTGCGCGCTTTTTGGCCCAATCCCCGGAAGCCGTGAGAGTTCGCCAATGAGTTTCTTCATGGGTGCGGGATAATACTTCATCTTGGTTCAGCCTGTCCTTCGCCTAAAAAAGTCCACCGGGAAACCCCGGGATCTTCAGATCCCCGGCTGCCTTCGCCATCTCCTGGGCGGAAAGCTCCTGTGCTTTCCTGATCGCCTCGTTGAAGGCGGCCTGCAGGAGATCTTCCAACATCTCCCGGTCTTCGAGGGTTTCCGGGTCCAACGTCACCTTTTTAACCTCCAAAGTACCGCTGATTTCTACAACAACCGCCCCGCCGCCGGCGGTGGCGGTGACGGTTTTCTCCGCCAGTTCCTCCTGGATCTTCTCCATCCGGGCTTGCATCTTCCCCAATTGCTGGAGGGCTTTTTGCATTTTCACCCTATTATTCCTCCTCTTCTGCTTTGACTACCTCGCCGCCAAAGAGACTCAAGGCCTTTTGGACCAGTTCCGGCTCGTTTCCGGAGGTTCGCTTATCTTCCTCCTCCTCAAGGACGCACTCGACGGTGATCTTTTCCCCGGCCAGCCGGCTCAGGACCTCCTCCACCAGGCGCAGGTTATCCGGGCGCTTTATATTCTCGCAATGAAACCGGAAACCCGGCGCAAAGGCCACCACCAGGCGGCCCGGGCGGTAACTGCGGGGGGTCCCCTCCTTCAGCAAGGCCTCGACCGTCCGTTTTTTCCCGCGCATCTCCTCAAGAAGCCTGTCCCACCAGGGAAAATCCCCGGGCTGGCCTGTGGCGCTGTCGCCCTTTTCCGCGGCCCCCGTATCCGCCGCCCCTTTCCCGGCCTTTGCCCTCGTCTGTGCAGACGTCTCTTGTCTGCGCTTTTTTGGGGCGGGCGTTTCTCCTGTGTCCGTCTCCTGCGCAGGCGCTTCTTTCGTGGGCGCTTCCGGTGCACGCCTCGCCTGTCTGCGCGTTTCCGGCGCCAGCGCCTCTTCCGCCTCTCCTCCCGGCGCACCCGCTTCCGGCACCCGTGTCTTCGCCGTACCCTCTTTTGGCGCGGCCTTGCCGCCCTTCTCCATCTCCCGGCTTACGGTACGGGGGGCGCCCGTAAGGGCCTGGACGGCCTTTTCCACCCGGTCCAGCCGTTCTTCCAAAGCCGCAAGGCGTTCACTAAAAGCCTCCGCCCCCGGTTCCTCCAGGATCAGGCGGACCAAGGCCATTTCCAGGGAGAGGGCCCCTTCTGTCCCCCGGCGGATCGCCATCCCGGCTTCGAGGAAAGACTCGACCCCATTCTTTAAGAGGGTCGCGTCTATCTTTTCCGCCAGTTCCCGGGCGCGCCCGGTTGCTTCCGGTTCCAGCCGTACCGGCGCTTGCTCCCCCGGGAGTTTCAAGACCAACAGGTCCCGGAAGAACTCCGCCGCCTGCCGGGCAAAGAGGGCCGGGTCTTTACCCGCCGTTTCCACCTGTTGGACCAGGCGGAAGGCGGCCTCCAGATCCCGGCCGGCCACCGCCTCTCCCAAGGAAAAAAGGGCCTCAATCCCAACCAGGCCTAAAACCGCGCGGACATCGGCGGCGGAAAGGCTCCCCTGGGCATGGGCGGCGGCCTGTTCCAGGATGCCGATGGCGTCCCGCATTCCTCCCGCCGCCTGGGCGGCGATGAGGCGCAGGGCGCCCTCTTCCACCTGGAGTTTTTCCTGCCCGGCGATGAAGGCAAGATGGCGGTAGATCTCCTCGCTGGTCAACCGTTTGAAATCAAACCGCTGGCAGCGGGAGAGGATGGTCGCCGGGAACTTATGACTTTCCGTAGTGGCAAAGATAAAGATGACATGGGACGGCGGCTCCTCCAGGGTCTTCAGGAGGGCATTGAAGGCTTCCGCCGTCAGCATATGCGCTTCATCAATGATGTATACCTTGTAATCCCCTTCCACCGGGGCAAACTTCACCCGTTCCCTGAGGACGCGGATCTCGTCGATCCCCCGGTTGGAAGCGCCGTCAATCTCCAGGACATCCATGGAGACCCCATCGTTAATCCGCTGGCAACTCGGGCAGGCGTTACAGGGGTCGGGGTTATCCCCCCGGGCCCGGCAGTTTACAGCTTTGGCGAGGATCTTTGCGGCCGTGGTCTTCCCTGTCCCCCGCGGGCCGCTGAAGAGATAGGCATGGGCAATCTTGCCAAGAGCCAAAGCATTTTTCAAGGTGCGGACCACGTGTTCCTGGCCGATAAATCCCTCGCTGAAACTCTTGGGGCGCCATTTCCGGTACAGACTAAGATACTCCAATAGCTTTCCCGCCTTTAAACCAAGATAAAATCATTCTTACCTAACAGAAGCGTTATTTTGCAGCTTGTTTTATATCAGCGTTTCAGTTTTTATCTTTGTTTTGTATAACGCCGATGTATTCTTTTTATTCGTTTTTCCAACGGTAAACTCCTTTTTCTCCGTGAAAAAATAGCCTTTCTCCCGGGAACTTCATGAGGGCTGGTCAAACCCCCACCGCCGGCGGACCGCCTTTTCCAACCGGGAAAAGAGGAGGCGATCGAAGAAAAGGCCAAGCATGACCACGATGAACATGACGGCGATCACTTGCGCCATATCGTTTAACTCCCGCCCCATCATTAAAAGGTACCCCAAACCGAGGTTGATAAAGAGGAGTTCCCCGGCCATCAGGGAACGCCAGGCAAAAGACCACCCCTGTTTTAGCCCGTTCACGATGGAAGGCAGGGCCGCCGGTAAAATGATCCGCAAGAAGAGGACCATCCCTTTGGCCCCCATGTTCCTGCCCGCCCTGATATACAGGGGGGCGACATTTTTTACCCCGCTGTTGGTGGCCATGGTGATCGAGAGGACCGCCCCCATCACGACGACAAAGAGGATTGCCCGTTCATTCAGGCCGAACCAGAGAAGGGACAAGGGCAACCAGCAGATGCTGGGGAGGGTTTGCATCCCCAGGACCAGGGAGCCGACGGTCTCATCCAGCCACCGGCATTTGCCGGTCAGCATCCCTAAAGGGATCCCGATCGCCAGGGAAAGCAAGTAACCGAGGAGGAGCCGCCGGATGCTGATGATGATCGCCAAAAGGTACCTGCCGGACCGCAGGCCCGCGCTGAGGTTTTGGAAGACCTTTTCCGGGGCGGGCAACATATATTCGGGCCATAGCCCGCTATGGGCCAGAAGGTACCACCCCAGGACCAGGAAAAGATAAAAGGCGGTCTTCCTCCAGACAAAACGCATTAGTTCCCACCCCCTTAACCGGTTACCTGCTCCACCAGTTCTCTGCCGGGATTCTGAAAGTCCCGTTTGATCTCTGCCGCCAGTTCGGCAAAGAAGGGGGTCTCCTTCTGCCGGGGCCGGCCCGGCGGCAGCGTGTATTCCCGTTTTACTGTACCGGGGTGACCCGAAAGGAGAATCACCCGGTCCCCGAGGGTAATCGCTTCTTCCACGTTGTGGGTGACGAAGATAATCGTTTTCTTCGTCCGCCGCCAGATCTCTTCCAGTTCCTGCTGGAGCTTTTCCCTGGTCTGAAAGTCCAGGGCGGCAAAGGGTTCATCCATCAAAAGGAGCTCCGGGTTGAGTACCAGAGCCCGGGCCAGGGCGGCCCGTTGCTTCATCCCGCCGGACAACTCATGGACAAAGCAGTTGGCGAAGTCCTCCAGTTTCACCAGGGCCAGAAAATGCATGGCCCTTTCCTTGCTCTCCTTCGCCCCGAGCTTCTGCAGGCGCAGGCCGAAAAGGACATTTTCCAACACGGTCAGCCAGGGAAAGAGGGCCGCTTCCTGGAAGATGATGAGTTTTTCCGCCTTCTTCTCCTTTTTGGCCCGGGAAGAATAGAGCCGGATCTCGCCGTGGTCGGGCAGTTCCAGCCCGGCGATTAAATGCAAGAGCGTGGATTTCCCGCAACCCGAAGGCCCCAGGATACAGGCGAACTCTCCCTCATGGACCGTAAGGTTGATATTGCTTAAGGCCCGGATCAGCCCCTGGGCACTGGTAAAGGTCTTCGTGACATCACGGATTTCCAGTTTCAACCGGGGTTTGGCCCGGCCGTAGGCACGGGCAGGTTCCCCCGGTAAAAAAAACGGCGCGCCGACCGGTTCCTGCTCCCGGCCGCGGCCGGTAGCAGGTTCCAAGCACGGCAACGCACGGGCTTCGGTCATTTTTCTCCCTCCTGCATTCCATTATTGGCTATGTCTGTGGCCAAGTTTTCTGTATTCAATATACTACCCGGGACAGGAGGAGGTGCATTGTCCAACCGGCTCCCGGTATTTACGGGATTTTGGAATAGTCGCCGCCGGCCGCCGCCTCCAGGAAGGAAAGGTCAAAGATACCGCTTAAATCTGCCGGTACCTGCGGTAAAAAACCTACAGCGTGGGCATTCTCCGCAATTGCGAGAAAAGGTCCGGTCATCGGCAAACAGGTGAAGCGGAGGCGGCTGATGGCGGGTTCCAGGACTTCAGGCGGGAGCGGCTGCCCCATCACTTTTGCCAGTTCGTTGTTGATCTCCGGGAGAAAACGTTCCGGTTCCGCAGCCAATTCCCTTGTCAACCGGAGGTGCGCCTTGACCCATTTGGCCGCCAGTTCCGGGTGGTTTTTGAGAAAAGCGGTTGCTCCCACCAGGTAGGTGGTGGGGTAGAGCCCGTCCGGCCACAGTTCTTCTTCAGCCAGGAAGATGTAACCGCCTTCTTGAACCACCAGCCGGGAAACCCAGGGTTCAACGGTCCAGGCCCCGTCGATCTCCCCGCGGCGGAAAAGCAGGATAATATTGCTGTTGCCCACCGGGTAAAGCTGGATCCCACCTCCTTCTTCCCGGGTCTTCAGCCCGTGCTGCCTTAAGTAATAGCGGAGAGCTATATCCTGGGTATTTCCCAGTTGCGGGGTGGCCAGTCTCTTACCTGCCAGTTCCCGGGGGGACGCGATCTCCTCCCCCTTCCGCAGGACCAGGGCGGAACCGCCGGCACAGGCCCCGGCCAAAATCCGCAGGGCCTGCCCGTTACTCCGCAGGTAGGTGTTGAGGGCCGGGTTGGGACCCACATAGGTCAGGTCCAACCTCCCGGCGAGCAACGCCTCCATGCATGAAGGGCCGGCATTAAAGAGGAAGGGCTGGATCTCCACTTGCGGCCCCAATTCCCGGGCGAAATACCCGCCGGCCATCCCCACCAGGGCTTGCGCATGGGTGATATTGGGGAAATAACCCACCCGCAGCCGGATCTTCCGGGCCGGCGCCACCGGGGCAGAGAAAACGGTAAAAAACAGCAGGAAAGAGAGGAAAAAAACCTTTTTCCGGCTGGTAAAAGGGCCCCGTTCCATCGCAACCCGCCGTCTGATAAAAGAAGTTCGCTTCATGAAAAAGACCCCCTTTCACCGCCAGTATATGCGCATGGGTGAAAAGGGGCTTGGGTCTTAAGGTCTGTCCGGGAAAAAGACGCGGTACCGGGGATTCACCGGGTTCTTTCTTGGGGGTCTACAGGGGACTTATGGAGGTTTTATATGATTTTATCGGGGGTTTTATGAAGGAAAACAATGGTCTTTGGAAAATATTACTTGGAGAAATATTAATTCCCATGGAGAGATATCCATAGAAAAACAGGGATTTTCAGGAGGTGTTATCCCATGTATAACCTGGACCAACTCCTCTCTTATCTGGTCTTTATCACTGTCATCACCTTCATTTTCGAACGGGTCATCGAAAACCTGCTCATCCCTTTTCTCCCTGTCCTGGAAGCAAGATTTGCCCTCAACGTGCCCGCTGGAAACCTTGGCTCCTCCCAGCCTGCGCAGGAGGTGGCGGCAACAGGCACCCGCCCGTCCCGCCGTACCCTGTTGCTGCTCTTCCTCATGTTCGGGATTGGCTTTGGGCTTGCCCTTGCCGAACCCAGGTTCCGCTTTTTCGCCGGCGGGCTGGGGGTACCGGCCGTCCCCATCCTGGATTGCCTTTTTACCGCCGCCTTGATCGCCGGCGGCTCGCAGCCCCTGCATTCCCTGGTGGAAAGGGTCCGGCGGAAATAAAAAACCAGGGCCGTTCCCCCGCCAACAGGCAGGGAAGGCGGCCCCGGCGGTCATCCTACCCGGTCCTGTCCCGGACGGCCAACTCTCTTTGGCATAACCGGCGGTCATAGAAAGATGCCAATTTCGCTCCTAATAACTCTCCTCTGCAAAGCGCTGTCTTTCCGCCCACAAACCAAGGCCCGGGTTCTTCACGAAATAAACCTCTTCGCCGTTGACAGTATTAAAGCCTTCCTGTAAAGCCGCCGGGTTGTAGCGGTTTTCCGCCTCCGCCAGGTCCATGTAGGCAAAATTCACCTGTTCAATTTCGTCCCTGGTCAGGCCCCCCGGGGCATAGACCACCCGGAACCGGCCTTCCGGCGAGCCGTGGATAAGGTGGGCGGCGGCGGAAAGGTTCTCCTGGAGGTCCTCTTGTTCCGCCACGAGTTCCAGGATGCGGTCCCGGCCGGCATACCCGTATTTCCGGATCAACCGGTCGATCCCTTTATCCTCCCCGAACTGGCGGACACCCGGGGCGATAATGATCAACTCCCCGCCGTCGGCCACGGCCATCCGCAAGCGGTAGACGGCTTTATTCCCCAGCCAGGTGCTTTTGAATTCCGCCGGGTCCAAGTAAACCACGGCCTTGGGCAGGGGCCGGTCCAGGAGGATCAGGTTATGCTCCTGGCTTGAGCGGACAGCCTCTTCAAAAACCCGGCGTTCACGGCCGATAAAGAGCCCGTGCAGGCGGATCCCGCCGTCCGCAGCGGCGGTGGTGACGGTCAGGATGTATTGGAGAGGCATCCCGCCCAGGAACTGTTCTTCCGCATAGTCAAAGAGCCGGCGCGGGGGCGAGTGGTCCCGGCCCATGATCCGTTCCATCCCGTAGACCGCCCCTAAGAAATGGGATTTGTCGATGATCTCCTTGCCCCCGCAGCCGACAAAGATATTCTTATTGTAATTGGCCATTCCCACCACTTCGTGGGGGACGACCTGACCGATGGAGACCACCAGGTCGTAGTCTTTCTCCATCAGCCTTTTGTTGATCTCTACCTTTACGGGGTAATCGACCAGCCCTTCAGAGAACTCCGCGAGGCGGGAGGAAGGAACCTCGCCGATCTCCACCAGGTCCCTGCGCCAGTCATGGACAAAAAACCGGTCCGCCGGGATCTCCCCGAACATGACGGTCCTCTCCGTTTCGCCCAAGGGCAGGTGGGTGCCGAGGGCCGGCATGATATCCACCTGGCATTCCGGGGCAAGCATCCCGTAGAGGATCTGGGTGATCACCCCCGCCCCCGAATGAAACCGGGTGAAGTCAGGCGGTACAAGCAGGACTTTTTTCAATTCCTGTCCCAGCCCGTCCAGCCAGATACGTAAAGCCTCCTCCACGCGCGCCCGCACCCGGGGCAGGGCCAGGTCTTCTCCTGGCAGGTTCAAGCTATACACCTGTTCCTTCCTCCTTTCCTCCGGCGGCCGGCTTTCAGTCCACCGGATCGCTGGTTATCTCCGCCCCCGGGGTCAACCACTGGGTATGGAAGACGCCGGGCTTGTCGGTCCGCCGGTAGGTATGGGCCCCGAAATAGTCGCGCTGGGCCTGGAGGAGGTTGGCCGGAAGGACCGCCCGGCGGTAACCGTCAAAATAGGCCAGCGCGGAGCTGAATGCCGGTACCGGCAGTCCCAGGTTGACCGCGACACTGACCACCTTTCTCCAGTTTTCCTGGGCTTTTTCCACCGCTTCCCGGAAGTAGGGGGCCAGCAAGAGGTTGGCAAGGTCCGGCTTTTCCGCATAAGCCTCTTTAATCCTCTCCAGGAACTGGGCCCGGATGATGCAGCCGTTCCGCCAAAGCAGGGCGATCTCGCCGAATTTCAGTTCCCACCCGTACTCTTTGGCCGCCTCCCGCATCAGGGCAAATCCCTGGGCATAGGAGCAGATCTTCGAGGCGTACAAGGCCTGCCGGATCGCTTCAATAAACTCTTCTTTATCCCCCTGGTACTTCCCGTCGGGCCCGGAAAGCACCTGTGAAGCGGCGACCCTTTCCTCTTTTATCGCCGAGAGGAAGCGGGCAAAGACCGCCTCGGCAATGGTCGGGGCGGGGACGCCCAGATCCAGCGCGGCCTGGCTGGTCCATTTACCTGTCCCCTTCTGCCCGGCGGTATCCAGGATCAGTTCAACCAGCGGCTTCCCGGTTTCCTTATCCTTTTTCCCCAGGATATCCGCGGTAATCTCAATAAGGTAGCTGTTGAGTTCCCCCCGGTTCCATTCGGTAAAGATCCGGTGCATTTCATCGTAGGAGAGGCCCAGGGCGTGTTTCATGATGTAGTAGGCTTCACAGATCAGCTGCATATCCCCGTATTCGATCCCGTTGTGCACCATCTTGACGAAATGGCCGGCGCCGTCGTTTCCCACCCATTGACAGCAGGGGGTGCCATCCGCCACCTTGGCGGCGATCTTCTGGAAGATCGGCGCCACGTGCGGCCAGGCCTCCGGGGAACCCCCCGGCATAATACTGGGCCCCTTTAAAGCACCCTCCTCCCCGCCGGAGACCCCGGTCCCGATATAGAGGAGGCCGGCCTCCTCCACCTTCTTCGTCCGGCGGATGGTATCGGGGAAATGCGAATTGCCGCCGTCGATAATAATATCGCCTTTTTCCAGGAGGGGGATTAATTGGTCGATAAAAGCGTCCACCGGTTGCCCGGCCTTCACCATGAGCATAATCTTCCGGGGCTTTTTGACCGCAGCCACCAGTTCTTGCAGGGAATAGGTACCGATGATCTTCCGGCCTTCCCCCTTTTCTTTCAAAAAATCGGCGGTTTTTTCCGGCGTCCGGTTATAGACGGCTACTGTAAAACCTTTCTCCTCCATATTGAGGACCAGGTTTTGGCCCATCACCGCCAGGCCAATCAGGCCAATATCCGCTTGCGCCATGGTTTTCCTCCTCTTCTTTTTTCATTTTTCCCGGCCCCAACCGGCAGCGGCGCCGTTAACGGCAACCCATGGGATTGTTCATGGGAACCGCCGCCACCCCTGCGGCACCGGCCTGCCAGGCCGGACTGCGGCTAGACACCGCTGAAGGCGGCGAACCCCCCATCGATCGGGACCACCACCCCGGTGACAAAAGCCGAAGCATCGGAGACCAGCCATAAGACCGTCCCCACCAGGTCTTCCGGGTTGCCAAAGCGCCCCATGGGCGTATGGGCAATAATCTTCTTCCCTCTTTCCGTTAATCCCCCGGTCTCCTTATCCGTCAGCAAGAACCGGTTCTGCTCGGTCAGGAAGAACCCCGGGGCAATTGCGTTCACCCGGACCCCGCCCGGGGCGAGATAGACCGCCAGCCACTGGGTGAAGTTGGAAACCGCGGCTTTAGCTGCGGAATACGCCGGTACCTTGGTCAAGGTGCGCATGGCGCTCATGGAGGAGATATTGAGGATCACCCCTCCCCCCTGGGCGGCCATGGCTTCGCCAAAGATCTTGCTCGGCAGGAAAGTACCGGTAAAGTTCAGGTTGAAGACGGACTGGGCCGCCTCGGGATCCAGGTCGAAGAAGGTCTGAACCCCGGAGTCCTCCAGGTCTTCCCGGGAAAAGAATTCGTTTGTCGTTGCCCGCGGGTGGTTACCGCCGGCCCCGTTAATAAGGATATCGATCTTCCCGAATTCCTTGAGGATGAGCTCTTTGGCGGAGACCAACTCCTCGTTCTCCAGAACGTTGACTTGCACCGCCAGGGCTGTGCCGCCCTGCTCCTCGATCTCACCGGCTACCTTCCGCGCTGCCTCGCCGTTATAGTCCAGGACCGCCACACGGACGCCCTCGGCAGCCAGGGCCCGGGCCAGTTCACTGCATAAAACACCGCCACCGCCGGTAATAACTGCGGTTTTCCCTTGGATATTGAAAAGAGCGTTCATCTCTTCACCTCCCCTCGCTGTAGCAAACTTAACCAGCTGGAAGCTGGATCTCTGGCTCGTCAATTACTACTGAAAGCCGGTATGGCTCCATGCCAATCAACACCGGGGCAAACCACTAAGCCGGCCGGTCGAAAAAAGAAACACCGGCATCCTCAACCCGGAAACGCCCCGGTGCTCTCCCGCGGCACCAGGAGAGGGGTGAGCACCGTCTTGGGGGGCGTCGGGTTCTTCTGCAACACATTATAGAGGGTCTGCACAGCCGCCATTGCCATCGCCTCCCCCATGTTATCCACCGAAGTCAAACTGGGCGTGGTCATCTCGGCCAAAAGCAAGTTGTTAAAACCGACGACCGACACATCCCCCGGTACTTTGTAGCCCAGCTTCAGCAGGGCTTTTAACGCACCGGCGGCCGTCAGGTCCTCGCCGGTGACAATCGCGGAGAACTTCTTCTTTTCCTCCAGGAGGCGGTAGACCCCCTCTTCTCCCCCTTCCAGGCTCCTGGGGATCTCCAGCACTTTTCTTTCATCCAGGCCGTTTTCCCGCGCCCCCCGGCGGAACCCTTCGAGTTTGGCCAGGCCGCTAAAGCTCTTGGTGTCGATAAAATAGTAGATATCCCTGTGCCCCAGCTTTACCAGGTAGTTAACGGCTTCCCTGATCCCTTCCCCCTCGTCGCAAAGGATAGAGTAGATATTCTCCCCCTCCAGGAAGCTGTTGATGAGGACAACCGGGACGCTCCTCCCGGCGGTCAGGATATGCTTGTTCCCGGTACGTTCCCTGAAGACCGACCCGACCAGGATCAAACCGTCCACCTGCTGTTCCAGCATCACCTGGATATACCTTTTTTTCTCCTCCGGCTCGCCGCCGGTGTTGGAGAGGAGCACATTATAACCCAGGTCTTTAAAGCCGCGTTCGATAGTATAAATGACCCTGGCGAAAAACATATCCCTGATATCAACGGTGAGGACGCCGATGGTCCGCATGGAGTTGATGACCAGACCCCGGGCCACCGCATTGGCCACGAAATTCGTCTGTTCTAAAATCTTCTGTACTTTTTCCCTGGTTTCCGGCTTCACCTGGTCCGGGTTGTTAATGACCCGGGAAACGGTGGCAATCGAGACGCCGGCCAGGTCGGCAATGTCTTTCATTCGCATTTTGACTCACCCAAATCTGCATTCCGAAAACGCTTACATTTATCGCCCGCCGGATGTGCCCACCGGATTCGCACAGGAAATCCGCAAACCGGTTCGCGCATCAGACCTGCTACCGGATTCGCGCACCCGTCAACAAAACCACAGCCCGGCAGGGTTGTTACAAGGAAATCCCCAAAAACTCCTGGAAGTTGCGGAAGAAGAGCCCTTCCACATCCTTCCGGATGGCCTCCTCCGTAATTTGCCAGCCGGTGGCCGCCAGGTCCTCATATTTCTCCGTTAAGACCCGGGCAATCTCCTTCCGGCTGTGGTCCCATTTGTAGACCAGCTGATCCAGGACCCGGGCGTCGGAGTGCTGGGGGATAAAGCTCAAGCCCAGAAGTTCCAGGCGCATGCCGGTGAGTTCCCGGATCAGCCCGGGTGTGTTCAAAAACCACCAACAGCCAAAGGGCATCAGGTTCCCGAATTTCCGGGCGGCCACGCATAGTTCATGCTGGTTTTCCCGGGAAAGGAAGGTGACAAGGAACTTATTCTCCGGATAAGCAGCGCAGAGGTTTTCCACGGTCTCAATCCGGGAGCGCCCCACACTGTCACCGGCCAGCCGCAGCGCCGGGTTGACCAGTTTCTTCACGCCGATCATCAAAGCCAGGGGAAGTCCGCTCTCCCGGCAGAAGGGGAGGATTGCCTTCTCCAACAGTTGGCCCCTGGGACTCTCCTCCGGAAAAGCGAAGGCGGGCGGGAGCGAGACCGCTAGATACAACGGGTTCATCCTTTTAGCCCATTCTTCCAGGAAGCGCCGGACCTCCGCAAAGGTGCGGCCGGTCATCGCCAGGTCCACCTCATAGCCGGCACTCTGTAAAGAGGCGGCGGCCTCCGGCCATTTATTCAAAAGCACATCCAGGCGAAGGGCGGCTAAAAAACGCCGGTCAACCGGGTAATTCTCCTGCCAATACCTGCTCTCTTCCGGGTCAAAGGGGTCGTTCGTCATGACCACCGCTTTTACCCCCGCCTTTTGGCAAACCAGATCCACGTGTTCCTCCGGGGTCAGCCCAGCAAAAAACTCCCGGTATTCGGCGAGGGCACGGGTGGAAGTGTCAAGCCCCAATAACTTCAGGGTGGTCAGGACGCCGCGGCAGGCCTCGCTCACCGGGGAGCGCTCCAGGAAAAGCGTCTCCCAGACCAGATCCGCCTGGGCCGTCAAGGGCAACCGCCAGAACTCTTCGGTCTTTTCCGGCCGGTACCTGAGGGTCTCCGCCACCAGGTAATGATAGGTCAAAAGCTCGTCGATCCCCCGGAGCATCATATTGCCAAAAGAGGGGGGGAAGAGGTGTGTATGTATATCCACCAGGGGGGTGTTATCAATGATCGCCGCGACTTTCGCCCGCAGTTCCGTTCCGTTCATCATCCGGACCGACTCCCCTTTCTCTAATATGTAAACGCTTACATTCAGTATACTAAAAAATTTTGCCCCATTCAAGATTCTTTCTGTAAAAAACGCCGGCCTATTCCGCTGGGAAGGAGATAACCCGCCCTTCATCGGCCGACTGGCGGGCGGCCAGAGCCGCCCCGGTAACGTAAAAAATCCCCGGCGGTGAAGTTTACGATTGCGCCTGAAGCGGGGAACAGTCTTAAAATTCTACATCATTAAAATCATTGCTGCAGGAATTGGGAGAACTCTTCCGAATTAATCATATGGAATTCGTCTTCTGGGATTCGCCTTCCGGCGGCAAAGGCTCCCGGACCCTAAAAACCAAGGAGGTCCAGCCCATGGAACCCACTCTTTATGCGGTGATGAAATTCCGTCCGCTCCATGAACCTCCCGATGACCAGAGAGAAAAGATGAATAAAATAATCGCCCTGCAGAACAGGATCTTCCAGCCTTACCTGGCTTCCCGTTTTATCCTTTCCGGATTTGAGGGCGAAGGGGTTCTTTATGTACAGGAAGCGCCAAGGTTCCTCCATCTTTTACAGTTAATAGATCTGGAGATGCACCCGCTCCGCTTTCAATTCACCCTTGGCGTCGGTACCATCGCCACCGGGTTGAAAAGGCGTCAGCATGAGAATACCATAGAAATCAAGGGGCCGGCGGTCACCGCCGCCAAAAAGGCCTTCAAGGACCTGGCCGGCGGGGACCAGGATGTGGCCGTACGGTTTCCCTCACCTTTTCTGACCAGGTTAACCAATTCCCTTTTTGCCGTGGAGAGCGATCTGCGCAACAATTGGAGTATCGCCCACCGGGAAACGATTAAACTGGCCCGGCAAGGCCTGACCCAAATCGAAATGGCGGAGATCCTCGGTATTACCCAGGCGGCTGTCAGTCAAAGGCTGAAACATGCCCGCTGGGAGCGGTACGGTCAGATCTGCCGTATGCTTTGGGAGCTCCTTTCCCATGTCCGCTGGCGCACCCTTCTCCCCTGGGACCTCCAGAAAACCCTGGGAAAACCGGAATAACCCCCGTTCCGGGCAAGCATGCCCTTTTTATTCTTCTTTTTCCTGAGCCCTCTCAACCTTGGCCCGGCTTTTTTTCTCAACCTTGGCCTGGCCTTCCTCCACCTTCGCGGGTTCCTCCGCCCGCCGCCAGCAGTGCTCGAAGAGCAGGCTGGCAATAAACGCGGTCAGCGGTACCACCATTACCATTCCCAGGCTTCCGGAGAATGCCCGGACAATCTCGGAAGCGATCATATCCAGGTTAATGATTTCCAGGTACGGATCCCGGTAAGCCATAATCAGCAGGAGCAAGGGGACGGAACTGCCGGTATAGGCCAGGATCAGCGTATTGGCCATTGTCCCCATCACATCACGTCCCACATTCATCCCGGACCGGAAGAGATCCGCCGCGCCCAGTGCAGGGTTGGCCTTTTTCACTTCCTCAACAGCAGACGAGACCGACATGCTGACATCCATCACCGCGCCTAGGGCGCCGATGATAATCCCGGCGAACAGCAGCCCCTGAACATCCAGGTTAACTTCTTGGGGGATATAAGAGAGGGCTCCCGCTCCCTCAATCCCGTACCCGGTGAGGCTGGCGGCCTTCCCTGCCAGCATGGCCGCTACCCCGGCCACCCCCAACCCGCCGATGGTCCCGAGGATTGCCGCCAAGCTCTTGCAGGAAAAGCCCGCGACAATGGCGATGGTTATCATGGTAGCAACAGCGGCGACCAATACGGTTAAACCCACCGGGTTATGCCCGCGTAAAAGGCCGGGGAGGAGGATCTTCCAGACGATAATCATGGTTAATAATAACGAAATAAGAGCCTTCGCTCCCTTGCGCCAGCCAATGGCCAGCAAAGCCAGGACAAACAGGAAGACCAGGATATAAATGGGGGGCTCCCGTAAGTAGTTGGCGATAAAGGCTTCTTTGATAACCCCCTCTTCCACCTGTAACGCCACGATAACGCCGTCGCCTTGGGTAACATGGATACCGTAAATCGGGTTATCCATGCCGTAATTATAGACAACAACCTCTTCGCCCTTGAATTCCCCGGAAAGAATCCGCACTTTTAAAACCTGGTCCATTACGGGTTCCCCGGTCATAGCGTCGAGCGTTTCTTCCTCGGAAATCACTTGGAGTACCCGGCCCCGTGCATACTTGGTATGAAGAAAATCGATACCGGGATCGATCTCAACCGCCCCGGCATCATCCAGCCATATCATTTCCCCGTTGTTATAGGTATTATCCATATCATTGTTATAGGTGCTATCAATATCATCCGTCGCCTTCGCCGGAAACGGTAAGGAGACAAAAAGGAAAGCCGCGAAAAAAAGCCCAGTCCAAAAAGGCCAGCGCCTCATAAGGACACCCCCAACGCCTGATTTCTTCCACCAGGAACGGGAAACACCCGGACCCGGTTAATCTATTCGCCCCGCTTTTTCCCTTTCCTGCTGGAAATAAGAGAAATAAATAAAAATCTCCATTTATCTGCTATTTTCGGCTGCTTTGCGCCGCGCCAAGACCCTTTCGGTTATCTGGCGGGCATTCTCGCTGAGCAGTGCGATCTCTTCAGCGGTCAAACCGGCGCCCCGGCCTACTCTTATCGCCAGTTCCTGCGCGAAGAGGTTGTCGGGGGTATGGGCGTCGGAATTAATCAGCAGCTTGGCCCCGGCTTTTCTGGCCATATTGACCACATGGCCATTGGAGAAAGAGTGCCCCTTTCGCAAAGAAACCTCCAGATAAACCCCGTTTTCCTTTGCCAGGCGTGCTTCCTCCAAGGTAATCAGGCCTGGATGGGCCAGGATATCAACGTCCGGGCAACTGACCGCTGCCAGGTTGGTCCCGGGCTCCACCGGTTCGACCAAGGTCTCCCCGTGGACTACCACCAGTTCGGCTCCGAGTTCACGGGCTCTTGCCGCCAGGGGGGCAACGGCGCCGGCAGGGATATTTGTCAATTCCACCCCCGCGATGGCCGTTATTCCCCAGTATTTTTCGGCCAAAGCCGCATCCGCTTTCACTTCCCGGATGATCCGTTCCATAGTGGATGCGGAGACATGATCCGTTACCGCCACCACCCGGCGTCCGCTGGCGGCGGCAAAACGGATGAGTTCTATGGGGAGCATTATCCCGTCACTGAGAAACGAATGCATGTGAAAATCGGAAAAAGAAAAATCCATAATACCACCCCTGCTTGTCCAGTTTTTTTATGTTTAGGAAAGGTCCAAATAGGAACCGGCTTCCACCTGTTCCGGCAGTTCCACCAGGATCACATCAAGGCCGATTTTTTTAATCTTTTCCCAGGGAATGACGATCTCGCCCCCCCTGCCGAAGAGCCGGAAAGATCTCCCGGGTTCCGGCGCCACAATCGCCAATATCCTGCCGGTTTGGGGTTCGATCTCCAGGTCGGTGGGAAAGCCCAGCTTTCTCCCGTCAATAATATTCACTATCTCCCTGGCTCTTAGCTCCGATGTTTTCGCCAGCAAAATACCCCTCCTCCTGCCCTTATATTATATGCAGAAGACCGGGGGTGTGCAAAAAGAACAAAAAATAATCCGCAGGGCAAAAACCCGCCCGCGGCTTAACCGGTTGTTACCTGCTGACCGCATCAACAGCGGCTTCTCCTGTTTCCAGAATCCGGACCACCAGGCGGTTGGGGACGCAGACAATCGTCGCGCCGGGCCTCTTAATCCAGCCGGTGGCAAGGCAAGTCTCCCGGGGGCAGAAGGGTTCCTCCCCCCGGCGTAAACGGACCGCCCCGTCCGCCACCTCTAAAAAGGCCTGCCCGCCCCGGAGGGTCAAGGGAATCACCTCCGCTTCCTGCCCGGCCAGGGCCAGGCGCAGGACCTCCCGCCCCTCCTGTACCACCTGTACCTCCTGTAAACCGCCGGAAAAACTCCCCGCCCGCCAGGCCAGCAAGAAAATGCCGGCCAAGAAGAGAAAGACCAGCAGCCACCGGTCGGCCTTTGTCATCATCCATCCGCGCCCCTCTCTAAACAGACAATTCGGCAACGGCCTGCCAGAGCATGAAGGCGCCGATACCGATGAAGAGAAATGCCGCGCCCAGTTTCAGGTAGAAGGGGGGAACATACCTGGTGATCAAATCCCCAAAGAATACCCCGATCAAAGTGACAGCCGCCAGCGCAAGCGTGGACCCTAAAAAAACTTCCAGCGGCGCCCGGCATTTGGTTACCAGCGTGAAAACAGCCAGTTGCGTTTTGTCGCCCAATTCGGCCAGGAACAAAGTGCTAAACGCCAACAGGATTACCTGCCATTTCATCGTCTTCTTCTTAACCCCCCGTGCGTGGTGGCACCAACCAGTCCCGGTTGCTTGCTCCATTACTATGATTTATATGCAAAGGGAAAAATATTAAAAGAAAAAAAGGGGCAAAGCCCCATGAAGACAAATTTGGGGTGAACGGAGGGATTTGAACCCTCGACCTCCAGGGCCACAACCTGGCGCTCTAACCAACTGAGCTACGCCCACCATACCGTAAATATATTATCACAGGACGGGGAATACGTCAATAGCACCCGCCGGACTTTTAATCGGAATGAAAATGGGAGGAATCGGGCAACTGGACCCGCGGGCTGAAGCCCTTGGTTTTTTTCGGGAACTCCAGGTAGAATTCGGTGCCGTTCTCCAGCCCGGACTTGACTTTAATCTCCCCGCCCAGTTCCCGGAGGAGTTGCCTGACGACAAAAAGGCCGTAACCATGCCCGGACTCGCTCTTTGAGGTTACCCCCGGGATAAAAACCCGCTCCGGGTTGTCGCCCGGGATTAATGTCGGGGTCCAGATCTGGAAAACGAACTTCTCTTCCGTATCCCAGATATAGACATGGATCTCCCGGTCCGG